>Ga0075111_1000825_pt1 | contig 14366 bp, 11 predicted proteins | sample AntAceMetag02UKK_FD_69787 | JGI IMG/M metagenome (GOLD analysis project Ga0075111, IMG submission 69787) | Saline lake microbial communities from Ace Lake, Antarctica - Antarctic Ace Lake Metagenome 02UKK | ecosystem: Environmental > Aquatic > Non-marine Saline and Alkaline > Saline | place... | reverse complement strand
GAATGAGAGAATGAGAGAATGGAATTTGATAATGTGACAATTTGGAAATTTGGAAATTCGGGAAAAGAAAAGTAGCAAGATGGAATATTGGAAAGAATGAAATAATAGGTTTGAAACCTGACAGAGTCCGACGTCCGCGTGCGCCGAAGCTTTAGCGGAGGAGCAAGGAGGTCCTGTCAGAGTTTAGAAGCCAGTACGATTTGAAATGGCATGTAGTTAAATAAGTGAGTTGAATAATATGATGACAGTACCTTATATCGGAAAAGTAAAAAGCAAGTTCGATGAGCCTGCTGATCCTGCCTTGATGCGGGATGAAGAAAGTGAAATAATTATTTTCGACAAGTATGCTGATGGCTTGTTTAAAACTGAACAATCCGATTATCTTGTGATTTTTTTTCACTTCGACAGGGCTGAAGAGTTTCAATTAAAAACCTATACCCATTCAGGAAACTATAAAGGTGTATTCGGGACACGTAGCCCACGACGGCCTTCTAAAATTGGAAGTACAATTGTAAAATTAATTGAACGAAATGAAAATATCCTGAAAGTACAAGGACTTGATGCACTGAATGGGACACCAGTGATCGATATAAAACCACTTCACATTCCCATGTCGGAAGAAGAATTAGAAGGTTCAGAAGCTCAAAGTAGAAAAAAGAATCCCCGCAAACTTATCCTGGCCAATATTTTGGCTGGTAAAACCGATCGACTTATGTTGGATGCTGCACAGATTCATGGACATTTTTGTCCGGGATTGGCCATGGGTGTGATGATGGCATGCAAGGCAATGCAAATTATCCGTGCCAAATCAGACGGAATGGAAGATTTACTGGCAATTGTTGAAACAAATAATTGTGTGAGCGATGGGATCCAGTTTGTGACAGGCTGCACTTTTGGAAACAATGCACTTATTTTTAAGGATTATGGCAAAACAGCCTTTACACTTACCAGACGTGATGGTAATGGGATCCGGATTTCTACTCGTCCTGAAAGTAAGGAATATATGCGAAACGCCTATCCGCAATTTTCAACAAGCTTTACAAAGGTGGTTGGTGAACAAGATCACAGCGATGAGGAAGTTAACAGATTTAAATTATTGGGCATCGAAAAAGCATTTGCAACACTTGCATTGGATTTTGATAGCTTATTTAAATTTGAAGACGTTAAAGCAGATGTGCCACCATACGCACCATCACACGAAAGCGTGGTTTGTGCAAAATGTGGCGAAGAGGTAATGAGTACAAGGATTGTTATTAAGCACGAGAAGTCTTTGTGCATCCCATGTGCCGGTGAAAAGGGGAGGATGTTAACGGGAAATGGGATTAGCGTTTAGCGTTTGGTGTTTTTCGTTTGGCGTTTGGCTTTCAAAATATTGAACACATAAGTAAAAACATTCAAGTAAAGAAATGATACAATTTATTACAGGAATTTCAGCGGCAACAGCACACGTTTTATCGGGGCCCGACCATTTGGCAGCAGTAACCCCGCTTGCCATCGAATCGAAAAAGAAATCGTGGGGCATTGGCTTAGCCTGGGGAATAGGACACACGCTTGGGATATTGATTATCGGGGTATTGTTTCTTTTATTTAGGGACATTATTCCAGTTGAAGCCATTTCGGCACATAGCGAGCAATTGGTGGGGGTGATGCTGATCCTGATCGGGCTGTGGGCTATCCTGAAAGTTAGGTTGAATATTTTCCCTAAAAAGCATGCCCATCCACACATCCATAAAGATGACTCGGAAGAGTTTGTGCATATCCATCAGCACGACCACGAGCATGATCATGTACATAGCGCGCTAAAGTCACATAAACACCCCCATCGAAAAAGCCATCGGCAGAATGTGATGGCAGCTTTGGGAGTTGGGGTTTTTCATGGTGTGGCCGGTGTTTCGCACCTCTTTGCTATTTTACCCACGCTTGCCCTACCCAGCACCTATGACGCTGTGATGTACCTTACAGGTTTTGGTGTTGGTACAATTGGGTCTATGGTAGTCTTTTCGGCCCTTTTGGGTTTTGTGGCTGAAAAAACTTCGGAGCAAAAAAGGGCCAGGGCTTATACTATTCTCCGTATTGCGGGTGGCTTGGTTGCAATAGGTATTGGTATCTGGTGGATTATGCAGACGGTTTAACCCATTAACCAAGGTTTGGGCTAAAGCCCATTAATATCAATAGGCCTCTAATTTCTGGGCTAAAGCCCGGAGTTAGCCAGGTTTCAGTTTGTTTACACAACCTGTTCAGGTCGTTTATTTCAAGTCCTGGTTGACGGATGGGGCTATCAATTCGATAACAATACTTATTGATGAATCAATCATGTAAGAGAAATAGGAAGTAGCATTAAAATTTGTATATTTGGCTGATCAATGAATAGAAGGACATTAATCAGCCAAAATGAGATTTTATTTTTTTCTTCTTGCAGCACTTCTGCCATTTCAAATTTTTTCTCAGGAAATTGAGGATTTTACCCTTTTTGAAATAGTTGAGGAAATCTTTGTCGATAGCATTGATAGCGGGTTTAGAAAGGAAATAACAATCACCGGGTCAGCCAATGACGAGGATAAATGGTTCAGGGTTTATTTTGGTGAACTTGATGAGGTGGAAATTGTTTCGGCAAGCTGGGTGAACCATAAAGGCAAGGTAAAGCAAATTGATAGCGAGTGCATTTATAGCAGCGATGTTGGCTCCCAATCATTTTATGGCGGACGAAAAGTTTTTCATATCCCAATACACAAATCATCCAGGTTTGTTGTTAAATACACCCTTGAAAATCCTTACCTGGTTTTTTTGTCCTATTTACGGATGAGAAGTATCTATCCTGCAGAAAAAATCACGAAAAAAATTACCCTTGCCCCGGGTCTTCAGCTACATTATGATTTACCTGACCTTGATCATATCCATCAGCTTGATGAGCCGAAAGATGGAGCTTCCGCTTATGATGTTTACACCTTTGTTTCTAATCCCATCGAATACCAGGAATATGATTTACCTCCGTTCCATTTCAGCACAGTTCCATTGCCGGTAATCAGGATAATAGTTACAAAAAATGGAGAGTCTCCTGAGGCAAGATTGTATAAATCAATTTCAGGTTTAAACAAACAGGTTTGCATATTAAGTGATGATGCAATCCGTATTGGCGACAGTTTATGTGCAGGAATGACTGATAAGCGCGAGATTGCCCGGACTTGCTACAAATTTGTTCAGAAGAATTTTAATTACATAGATATCGAAAATGGCCTGGATGCCTACAGGCCGACTGATGTAAACTCAACCATGGAAAAACGCATTGGCGATTGCAAGGATTTGTCGTTGCTATTGGTGGGCATGCTCTCGCACCGCCAAATTGAGGCTTATTACGCAATTGTGCCAACGACTGATTTTGTGTTCGATATGGATTTTATAGCCGCTATTAGTGCGAACCATGCAGTGTGTGCCTTAAATGTTGAGGATAATTATTTGGTGCTGGATGCTACTGACCCCTTTTGCGAATTTGGCGAACCATCGATGCATACCCAGGGCGAAACCATGTTTATCATTGCCGAAGATGGGCCTGTGCTATGTCAGGTCCCTATTTCCAAATATTCTAAAAATCGAATTCTTATTAACCTGGGCCTGGATGCTGCCAGTTCACTATCCGGAAAACTATCGATGGAGTTGAAAGGAAAATGCAAGGATTTTTGTAATTCTTTGTTACGAAAAACAAATGCCAGTCAGCAGGATAGGTTTATCCGACGATTCATTGAGTTGTTTTCTGGAAGTCTTACATACACGAACACTGAAATCACCACAAACGATTCAAGCATTATCATCACATCTGATGTTGATGTGAATAGTAGTTATTTCAATGAAGTTAACGGAAAGTTTTATCTCAACCCAACCTTTCTGCCCCGGCCATGGTTTTTCTCTTCTGAAGTAGAAAATGATGAGACAAAATTGGTGTTGCCTTTTGCCTTTGATGCCCATGTGAACTGTACTATCGAAATAAACGATGGCCTGTCCATGCCCAAAACATCCTTAACGGAATTAAGTGAAAATTGTTTTTCCGGTTTTTTTGCTATCGACACTATTAGTGGTGAAGGGTTTCGGATTTCTTCACGATTCAGTTTCAATAAAATTGAATTTTCGGGCAGTGAAATTGAACAGTTGAATGAAATAATAAGTGAAATTGAGAAACATTATCATCATGCAATCAAACTATAACAGGGCTTTACTATTCGTTTTGCTGATGATGGCTTTGATGAACGTCACGGCACAAATTGATTACGAAGAGCGTGATTTCAGGACTGATGACCAAGCTACCATTATTCCTGATTCACTTTCTAATGAAGATGCTGTTATTGTTTTAAAGGATATTGAAATAGCAATGATGTCGGATGTTTTTATCAGGACCAGTGTTAAACGTTACAGTTTTTTTTATTTCTACAGTTCCTATAACATTACCATGCATAAACGGGTTAAGATTCAGACTCAGTATGGCCTCGATGCATTTTCACGAATATCATTTATTAAACATGCCGGCCAGGAAATGACAAAGTTTATTGCCCGGGTGATTAAACCAGATGGGGTTATAGAAATTGATTCTTCGGATGTTTATACTGAAAACCATAACCATAGCAAATTTTTTTCTTCTGCCATTGTAAAACTGGCAATTCCGGGCTTGGAAATTGGTGACGAATTTGAATATTTAGTTGTATTGAAGAGTAATGGATACCCGGGAGCCGAAGCCCTTTATTTTCACGATGATTATCCTGTGATGGAATCGATGATTTCTTTTATTTCGGAAAACGAGGGCCTTTGTGATTTTGCCGCATTTAACGGGGAACTTGAGCCAACAATAGGAAGCAGAGGCTCGCTTAAAGTGTATAACTTTACAATGTCGGGCTTGAAAGGTATAAAGGGGAAGGACTATGCAATTTTACAAAATGAGCTTCCCTATCTTTCGTTTATTCCAAGCATGAATTTTGGGAAATACGGAAGCAAGAATTATTTGACATTGGAGGAAAAACGGCTGAAGGCTATCCGTGAGAGAGTGTTAGATGGATTTTCGTATGAATATAAAGATGGAAAAGCCTTTTCGAAAAAAGAGATTTTTAAGTTGCCATGCCTGAATGAACAGATGACCAATTTCGAGAAACTCTATGCCTTGCACGATGAAATCAATAAAAAAATGCTCTTCGAGAGTTTGAGTTACAGTGAAAAAGACCAACCGGTTGGTTACTTTTTCAGGGTTTGGCGCATCGATAACCCTAACCTTATTTACACCTATGTTACACTTTTCAACATACTGGAAATTGACTATGATTTTATCCTTGCACGTGAGCGCTACAACGGACAGCTTTTTATGGATGCGCTCACAATTGGCCAGTTCGATGATGTATTCTTCAGGTTTACGAATGAAAATGATGAAGATGCTTATTTGTTCCCAAAAAGCCCTTCGGGATATTTCGAGATTAATGAGATACCTCCGGATCTTATTGGTGCCGAGGCCATGTTTATTCCCCGTAACCGTAAAATTGCAGAAAAACTAATTGTCATTAATTACAACGAAAGTGTTTCACATTTCGAAAACCGCCAGGTTAAAACTACCATTCATGGTACGCAGGATAAATTGACTTTTTATGTAAACCATTCATTTGGTGGCAGTAAATTCTCTGAACATAAATCTGAATATTCTTTAGCCCTTGATGGGTTTTGTGATGAAGACAGCTCAGACGATACCGGCATAGGCTGGCTCGATGGTTTAGAAGATGTTGAGCTTAATAACATTTCAATTGATTCAATTTCGGCAACATACATGCGGGTTAACTATGCTGCTGAATCAAATACCGGAATTGTGCAACTCGAAGAAGATTTATTTTCATTGCCTGTTAAGCAAATCATTCAACATTATACAATTCCAACTCATCCCGAAAAACGTGTTCTTGATTATTACCCCATCAGCGTTTTCGTACAAAAAATCAATATTTTTATTCTTTTTGATAGCAAGGTTAAAATGATGAATGAGGCTGACTTTGATGTAAGCTACACCAGCCCGGTTTGTGAATATTTAATAAGGGCAGCGCAAATAAACGACTCCACCATTTATTTGCAATCGGAGTATGAACTCAAAAAGAGTCATATTTCTGCCAAAGATTATAGTTTCCTTCGGGATATGAATATTGCTGCTGAACAGGCCGGTAGGTTAAATCTTGTTTATAGTATTGTTGGGGATTAATTAGTCTCTGCAAGAAAACCCACACCAACCTATTTATCAACAATTTACGGTTGGTAACTTTCGTGAATATGTTTGGGTATTTCCATTGTCAAAACAACTATTAGTCTTATTTTTAGGGTGTTAATCATTTGAGATTCGCCTTCAGGAGCTAATCCAAACAAAAACATTCAAAAATGCGAAAGAGATTCGAGCAACAATTACGGATTGGTCAATTCCCCATCAGTGAAGCAGAAATCAATCCCAAAAGTCGTGATGCGTATGTACACTTAATGCGTGCATTAAAGGAAATATTCATCACTCCGAAATATAACGAAAAGATATTCAGCATTTTAGAAAACAAGATTTTATCCGGAAAGAAATCAACTGGACGCCGGGGGATGGATTTGTGGCATATATTTGTTTTGGCACAGGTACGACTTGGGCTAAACACCAATTATGACCGATTAGAAACAATGGCAAATGGAGATCACATGTTGCGCTCGGTAATGGGTGTTGAGATGGATGCCGGCTTCGAAAAACAAAAATTTGAATACCAACAAATTGTTGACAATGTTAACTTACTTGATAATAAAACAGTAGAAAAACTCAATGCCGTAATCATTGAATTTGGGCATGGCGTGTTTAAAAAAAAAGAGGCGGAACCATTACTGTTAAAAACAGATAGCTTTGTGGTAGAAAGCAATGTACATTTCCCCACAGATTATAATCTATTGTATGATTGTGGGCGAAAATGTCTTGATGTGACCGGCCATTTATTAAAAGCAAACCCAAATATTCCCGGCTGGCGCAAGATAAAAAACTGGAGAAGGGACTTAAAATGTAAAATGCGTAATTTGGGCAAGGCGAGTTCATCAGGAGGGAAATACAAACAGGACCGGATGAAGAAAGCAGCGCGTGAATACCTTTCAAAAGCCCGGGCTCTATCATCGAAGTTAGGCAATAACTTAGTTGAAATCCCTATCAATGCGCAAAAGGACCTTCTATTACTTGTGCAATTGGAAATGTATTTACAGTTACTCAATAAGCATATCGACCTGGTGGAAAGAAGGATTATTAAAGGAGAGAAAATACCACATCATGAGAAGTTATTTTCAATTTTTGAAGATTACACTGAATGGATACAAAAAGGAAAGCTGCGCCCAAATGTTGAGCTTGGGAAAAAAGTATCCATTACTTCAGATCAATATAACCTGATAGTTGACTACAAAATCATGGAGCATGAATCCGACTCAGAAATTGTTATTGAATTGGCTGATAATCTAATACAAAAATTTGCAATCCAATCCTGGAGTTTTGACAAAGGATATTACAAAAAGATAAATAAGGAGCTTTTGCAGCTCTGCATCCCACATGTGGTAATGCCCAAGAAAGGGAAATCAAATCAGCAGGAAAAGCAAGAAGAAAGTCAGGCTAAATTTGTCAAAACAAGATGCCAGCACAGTGCAGTAGAATCAAACATCAATGAGCTGGAACACCGCGGTCTGGACAGATGCCCCGATCGGGGCAAGCCACATTTTTACAGATATACCGGTTTGGGGGTTTGCTCATACAACCTTCGTAAAATTGGGGCCAGGCTGATAGATCAGGACCGCAAAGAAGCGAAACTTGCACAAAATGTGCGACTAAGGAAAATTCGAGCGTAAAAAGCAAAAAAAATATCTTTTTAGCGTTTTTTCGGGATAGCTATGTCTCAATGTGCCGATATTTAGTTGTTTAGCACATATATGGTATTAGGTTAACTATGTTTTTGGAGAAAATGCAGCTTCGGCATAAAGAAAAACTAACCAACAAGAATTTTGTGATGACATATGCGAATCAAATCTGAAAAAAGTGGTGTTTTCTTTCTTACACTAATTAGTATCTGTCAATAAAGTCTGGATTTTTTGATTTAAGATTGGCGATTAACGATTTAAGATTTTCGATTAATGGCACACACTAGCATTTGAGATAAAAAAACGCCAATCTGCAATCGACCGCCGCCATCCTCGTTCAGCCATAGCTTTGCGGAGGCTCAAGGCTTTGGCCGATGGTGGCATAAATTGTTTTTGTTCAGTTTAAATGCAAACACTAATTTATCAGATGTTACCTTACCTAATTTTTGAGTTTATCAAATTTTCAAATTAATTTAGGTACTCATGGCATCAATGTAGATATTTTGCATACTTTCGTAGCAAAAAAAAGATGAAGCAAATTGATACTTCAAAACTCTCGCATGACGAATGCTGGGGCGTTCAGATTAATGGTACACGGCATTGTAAATATTGCAAATGGACAGGTATTACAGCATGCGAAGGACAGAATATTGTCAAGACTGGCTTCAATTCAAAAGGTTATAGAATTGGTGAGTTTGGTGTGGTTGAGGAGGTATCAATGATTAAATGATACAATGATTAAATGTGGCAATGGTCCAATGCTTGAATGTTGAGCGAAGCGAAATCCCGCCTATGCGGGGATTGAATCTTTGAATTTTTGAATCTTTGAATCTTTGAATGCTTAAATCTTTGAATTTTTGAATGCTTGAATCTTTGAATCTTTGAATTTTTAAATCCTTGAATGATCGAATGGATAACCGACTTCCGATCACCTCTTACCAATCACCGATCACCGATCACCAATCACTTCTTCTACCTAAAACTGCTTTCTACCTAAAACCAACTCAGCAGCATCAACTATGTCCTTGGTGCTCATTCCGTATTTTTCGAGCAATTCTTCAGGTTTGCCACTTTCGCCAAACATATCATTCATCCCAACCATTTCGATGGGAGTGGGGAAGTTACGAGAAAGGAAACCTGCCACGGTTTCGCCCATACCACCAAAAATCTGATGTTCTTCAGCGGTAACCGCACAACGGGTTTTTAAAACTGATTCCAGGATCGTTTCCCTGTCAAGGGGTTTGATGGTGTGTATATCAATTACTTCAGCTTCAATTCCTTTTTCTTTTAATATCTCTGCAGCTTTCAATGATTCCCAGACCATGTGCCCGGTGGCCAGGATGGTAACATCACTTCCTTCGATCAATTTTAAAGCCTGGCCGATAATAAACTCCTGATCAACAGGGGTGAAATTTGGCACTTTGGGGCGGCCAAAGCGAAGGTAAACAGGGCCTTCGTATTCGGCAATAGCAATTGTTGCGGCTTTGGTTTGGTTAAAATCGCAGGGATTGATGACCACCATATTGGGCAGCATCTTCATCAGGCCAATGTCTTCCATGATTTGGTGCGAGGCGCCATCTTCTCCCAGGGTGATGCCAGCGTGGGAGGCACAAATTTTTACATTCTTATTCGAGTATGCAATTGACTGCCTGATTTGGTCGAACACCCTGCCTGTTGAAAAATTTGCGAAAGTACCGGTGAAAGGAATCTTTCCGCCGACAGCAAGCCCGGCAGCTATACTCATCATATTGGCTTCAGCTATGCCAACCTGGAAAAATCTATCTGGAAAAGTATCGGCAAAAGCATTCATCTTCAGCGATCCTGTAAGATCGGCACACAAGGCAACTACCTCCGGGTTGTTTTTGCCCAATTGAAATAAGGCTTCACCAAAGCCTGATCTGGTATCTTTATTTCCCTGGTTCGTAAGTTGTGTTTCGTTTTGCTTTGTCATTATCGATTTAGTTTTATTTCAACAGTTTTTCCTGGTTCAATTTCAAAAGATTCTTCAATGGTGTAGATGGATTTATTTGCAAATTTCGATCGAAAAATCACACGGTACCGTCCGGGTTGTAAGACCAGGTTTTCGGTTTTATCATTATCGACCGGAAGGTTATAGATGAGCCTTAGTTCATCCTCTTCTTCTACGTATAGACTACCAAATCCGTCGATATACCGTCGGATGGTGGCGATGCCCGGTAAGGGTATTTCAACGGTTGTAGTATGCCCCTGATTAACAAGCACACTGTCTATCATGATACGTGGCAGACTCAGCACTTCTATGTCGTAAACTCCGGTCAGGTATTTTTCGGATTGGCCAAAATTCTGCACATTCAAAGTTTCGGTTTTTCCATGCTGCCTTACAATGGCCTGCAGGTTGCGAATGGTTCGCCAACTACCTCCAATTTTCAGTTCTATAAATCCTTGTGGGGTTTTGATGGGGATAATTGTGTGCCCACCCGGATTTAATACAATGCTATCTTTTTCAACCGGAGGAATGGTATGGGCTACAATATTGTAATTCAACAAAGGATCGATTATCAGGGTATCAGGTACACCCATGTTGTTCATTGTATGAACAAAATTGTATTTCATTTTACCTGAAAGATTGTCGTAAAAAGTCATATTAACATTGGTCTCGACAGGGCGATTGTTTTCATTTAATAAATTCACCTGGGCAGTGGTTTTATTAAGTGCCTGCGAGATTACAACATTCAGTGCTTTGCTAAATGCACTTTCGCTGGTGGCATCGTAGTATGTCCCTACACAATCGAAGGCTTCACTAAAATCGTTGCCAATGCCAATTACAAAGGGTTTCAGTGATATTCCCTCTTTCTGCAAACTCAATGAAACTTCACAGGGGTCGCCACCACATTCTTCTATGCCGTCGGTAATCAAAATAATAATATTCCTGCAATTCTCACATTTAACAAAATCGTAGCGTGCCTGATCCAGTGCAAAAGCGATGGGAGTCGTACCTTTTGGATTGAGCGATTTGAGCCGGTGTTTGATTTTAGCAATGTTATTGCTTGCAAAGGGAACTTCCAGCTTGGTGTCGTCACAATCCTGGGGTGGGTAAGGCTTTTGATGGCCATACACCCTAAGGGCCAGTTCAAGGTTGTCGATACTTTGGAGGCTATCCAATAAGTTTGATAAAAGGCGCTGGGCAATCAAAATTTTCATATCACTTTGCCATCTGCCATACATACTTTGCGAAGCGTCAAAAACAAATAGGATACGGGTGGTTGGCTCTTCTATTTCTTTTTTGGCTGGTGTTTGAGAATAAACACCAATAGCACTAAAAGTGAATACTAAGAATAAGAGATATGACGTGATTTTATTTGGCAAACTTTTAAGACTATTAGAATTTCAAATGATTAAATGTTGAGCGAAGCGCATGTCCCGTTCGTACGGGGAAATCCCGCTTGTGCGGGGATTAAATGACAAAACTTGCGACACGAAGTTAGCCCGTACGAAGCGAAGCTAGTCCGTGTGGATGGGTCCGTATGGATAAATATCAAAAATCAAATTTCAGGATCTGCGACACAAAGTTAGTCCGCATGGATATCTGATACACGATTGAAAATTGAGATTTTTACATTGTGATTTATTTGTTTTTTGAATTTTGAGTTTTGAATTTTGAATTTTGAATTTTGGTTTTTTCAAGTGTAAAGCATATTATTTAATTAAAGACTAGCTCATTTCAGCGAGAAGTACAGCCTTAGAAATCCCCAAGCGTTTCTTCAAGTTGGGCCAAAGCAAGCTTTAATTGCTCATCGTTAGGCGGAGAGCCGTGCCATTTATGCGTGCCGGTCATAAAATCAACACCCTTACCCATTTCAGTATGCATGATTATCATAATCGGTTTATGGTTTCCGGTATTTAGTTTGGCGGCTTGAAGTGAATTTACCACGTCTTCCATATCATTTCCATTCATCTCCAGCACATGCCAATCAAATGCCTCCCATTTTTCGCGGAGGTTTCCAAGCGAAATTACTTCATCAGTTGGGCCGTCTATCTGTTTTTTGTTGTGATCAACAATAGCAATCAGGTTATCTACTTTTTTGGCTGATGCATACATGGCAGCTTCCCATACCTGGCCTTCCTGAAGTTCGCCATCACCCATCAATACCCATGAAAGTTTGTTGTCGTTATTTAATTTTTTAGACAATGCCACACCAATTGCAGCTGACAATCCCTGTCCCAGGGATCCTGTTGCAATCCTAACCCCTGGCAAACCCTCCTGTGTCGCCGGATGGCCTTGTAAGCGACTATCCAGGTGTCTGAAAGTATTTAACTCATCAACTTTAAAATAACCAGACCTTGCCAGGACACTATAAAATACAGGGGAAATATGCCCGATAGACAGGATAAAAACATCCTGGCCCTTGCCGCTGATGGTGAAGGTTTTTGGGTCGTGACATAAAATGCCGTTGTAAAGTGCTGTCAAAAGGTCGGCACAACCCAGCGACCCACCAGGGTGTCCCGATTTGACGGCATGGGTCATTCTAAGAATATCTCTGCGCACCTGTGTGGCAATTTTTCGTAATTCTTCTGTTGAGATTTTTGGATGGGCTGTGGATTGTATCATGGGGGTCAAAATTATAATATTTGGCAGAAGAATCGGGTGCTTGTTAATAATTATGAAAAACTTTGTGCGTCACAATTCCGCTTTACAAATATTAAGTGTAATGCGAGAACGTAATTGTTAAAATTTCAGTACTTCCAAAGTGGAAAATTCTTTGGTGCTACAACCTCCTTTTATCTATCTTTGGACAAAAAATATGTTGATTATGGAGGATATGATTGAGAAGATTGCGGAGACCGTTCAGTTTCTTGAAAACCATGAAATTGACAAGCCTGAAATAGGAATTATTTTAGGTACAGGGCTTGGGGGGCTGGTTGATGAGATTGAAGTTGACAAAACTATCGACTATTCCAATATTCCAAATTTCCCGGTTTCAACGGTCGAGTCGCACAAAGGGAAGCTGATTTATGGCTTGCTAAATGGTAAAAAAGTGCTGGCTATGCAGGGAAGGTTTCATTACTACGAGGGCTATTCGATGCAGCAAATCACTTTTCCGGTGAGGGTGATGAAATTGCTTGGAGTTAAATATTTGTTGGTGTCGAATGCTTGCGGTGCTGTTAATCTAGAATTTAGGAAAGGTGAGTTGATGCTAATAACTGACCATATCAACCTTTTGGGGGATAACCCATTGATAGGAAAAAATATAGATGAGTTCGGAACAAGGTTCCCAGATATGGGCCAGCCCTATTCAAAGTTTATTAATGATAAGATAACTGCCCTTTCACGGAAGCATAACATTGTGCTGAACATGGGTGTGTACGCTGCTGTTGCGGGGCCAAACCTGGAGACCCGTGCCGAATACCGGTATGTACGGAATATCGGTGCTGATGTGATTGGAATGTCAACAGTTCCAGAGGTTTTGGTTGCCAATCATATGAACCTGCCGGTTGCAGCTATTTCGGTAATTACCGATGAATGTGACCCCGATAACCTGGCTCCGGTAGCATTGGCAGAGATTTTAGAAGTTGCCGGAAGGGCAGAAAAGGGGCTAACAAAATTGTTTGTTGAACTTGTTGGGATTCTATAATTGTACATGCATTTACTACATTTAGAAAAACTTTTCTGCAACAATCATTTTAATCTTTGCCCTTTCTTGCTGCGTTCACTACAACCTTTCTGCACAATCAAATGTTGCCGAAGAAAAAGCCGAATTACTTTTTCAAAGCTGTAATGATTATTTGAATTCAAATAATCTCGATACCCTTTTCATTGAAACTCAATAATTTTTTCATGGGCTATATTCATAAAAACAATGCTAGTATTACCGAAGTTCTTGAATGATAGTAGTAGGATGGGAGGGGTTTATAACGCGCTTGGTATCATTTACCGAAAGACCGATGATAAGCAAAAGGAAGAGGAAGCTTATTACTGGCAATTGAAAACCTTTTGCCTGGAGGCCCTTCAAAATATCTCGGCGAGGCCTACAACAATTTTTCAGAAGTTTACATGGATAAAGGGGAAATTGACAAAGCATTTGTTACCCTTGAAATGGCCAGACAAACATATGAGGATATTGATTACCCACTCGGATTGTGTGCCTATTATGCTGTGTTATCGTATTACTATTCTCACCTCCATTCTCCTGCTGACAATGTTAAAATATGACAGCCCACTGCCTACTGTGGATGCCGACCTTTTGTCGCGCATGCAAGGTGCTTTGCATCGGCATTACACTATTAACAATTAACCTGTCTTTCGCCCAAACTCCCCCTCCGCCAAATGGCGGGCAAACCCCGGAGCAAAGCGGAAGCACCCCCGTTGGTGGTGGTGGGGCTCCCATAGGAAGCGGCCTATTGATTTTGATGGCAATGGGTGCTGGCTACGGCGCAAAGAAAGTGTATGATTTTAGAAAAATAGGTTCTACCACGAATTTAATGGGTGGATTTTAAACAACTATTTATTACATACTGACATATGC
>Ga0075111_1000822_pt1 | contig 14385 bp, 6 predicted proteins | sample AntAceMetag02UKK_FD_69787 | JGI IMG/M metagenome (GOLD analysis project Ga0075111, IMG submission 69787) | Saline lake microbial communities from Ace Lake, Antarctica - Antarctic Ace Lake Metagenome 02UKK | ecosystem: Environmental > Aquatic > Non-marine Saline and Alkaline > Saline | place... | reverse complement strand
ATTGCCAAAAGTATCGACACTATTTTTACAATATTGAAACGCTTTATCGATATCATAATTCCTGATTCCCTTTTCGTAAGCGTCCACAACTACGGAAACTGCTGGATTTCCAATCATGCAACCTGAGTATGAATTTAAAAATTCCCAACGGGGAAAGTATTTCTTACCACTTAATTCAGCCATCTGAATCAGGGAATTTATCTCATCATTTACCAAAGATGGATTAATAATGGTTTGCAGGGGGAATTGCGACCTAAAAACATCCCACCCGCTAAATATTGTTCGATACACGAAATCATCGGCTGTATGTACTTTTTTATCGGCGCCAATGTATTTGCCATTATAATCAGAAAATGCCCTGGGGTCAATCATGGTATGGTATAGCGCGGTATAAAAAATTGTTTTATCGCTTTCGGTAGCGCCTTCAACAGAAACTGATTCCAAGGCTTTGTTCCAGAGTGATTTCGCGCTATTTACAACTTCGTCAAAATTCCAATCCGGAATATCAATTTCAAGGTTTAGTTTGGCTCCTTCAACACTTACAAATGAAATTCCACTTTTCACCAGAACCTCTTCGTTTTTATGTGTTTTGAAATTGGTGAAAAATCCTAAATGCTCACCCCTAAATTCTTTTATCCCTTTATGAATTATCGCTTTCGAAACAAGTTCTTGATATGGTTTGCCAGTTACAATACCACGCTTTCTTTTCCAGTGGTCGGGAATATCCACTGTCCAAATCCCATAGTCGTTAAGCGGCTTACTGAACTGGCAATAAAAATATACCGTGTACTCTGGCTTACCATCTCCATTACCCCAGCCACCGCCTTCGGGAGTACATTTCATCCAGCCTGAAATGGTGTTCTCATTTTCAATTTTAATATACTGTTCCGTTGAAGTTCCACCCACCCTGCGGGATAAATCAATCTGAATTCTTGAGCTATCATTCTCGGGGAAAGTAAATCGTAGCAATCCTGCTTTGGGTGCAGCAGTTAATTCAACTTTAATGCTGTAATCTGATAAATACACGCTATAATATCCTGCCTCTGCAATTTCATTATCATGGGAAAAACGAGACCGGTAGCCATCTTCCGGATTTTCATCATTCCCTTTATTTGTGTGCATGCTTCCGGTGCCTGGCATTACCAAAAAGTTGCCTAAATCGCCGTACCAACCAACGCCACTCATATGGGTAAAACTAAATCCTTCTATTGTATTATGGTTCCATGAATATCCTGAGCCGTTGTCGCCTCCGGTACGGGTATCAGGGCTAAGTTGCACCAAACCAAAGGGTGTTGCAGCACCCGGGAAGGTTTTTCCAAATCCATGATAATTACCATCCCCAACTACATTTTTTGATTTCACACCATAAGTTACAGCTCCAATCATTGGATTGACGTAATTAACTTTAGATTCAAGTTCATTCCATGGTATAACTCCTGTTTTTTCAGCCCAATCTTTCCACAATACTTCCATCTGCTCTGCTTTTTCAGCCAATTTGTCAATCAGATTATTCAATTCACTTCTGTCCATTTCAAGATCGTACAATTCCCAGTTATATTCCGAATCTTTATTCCAGCTGGATACGAGTTTGTATTTCCCAAGCCGTATTGCCTTATTGCCTTCATGTTCCCAGTATAGCGCCCTGTCTTGCAATGGTTTATTTTTAAATGCCGGCGTAAGACTAATTCCTTCCAAAGGGTTAAGCTCCTGATTATTGAAAGTTTCAGGATAAGTACCACCGGCAACGTCAATGCAGGTTGCTATAATGTCGATAATATGTGAAGGCTGATCACGAAATTCATTTTTCGCCTTAATTTCGGAAGGCCAGTACACAATTAAAGGACTTGCGATACCGCCTTCGTGTACCCAGTGTTTATACATTCTAAACGGAGTGTTGCTGGCATTTGCCCATGCTTTGCCGTAAGATACGTAGCTGTCGTCAGCTCCGGGTTTAAAACCTATTCCTGAAAACACGGGTCTTCCGTCCCGGGTATACTTGGGTGTCTCATATTTCTGTCGTTCGTCTTTACCCATTGGCTTTAATTCGTCTGCTATTGCATTTTTGTCGTAGGGCTTAATTGTTTTAGAATACCCCCTCCATTCGGCGCAGCCCCCGTTATCCTGCAAAAAGAAAACCAGCGTATTATCTTTTATCCCTTTACGTTCGAGCGAGTTCATCACTTTTCCAATACCTTGATCCATACAATCAACCATGGCCGCGTATACTTCCATTAATGAACTATACCAGGCCTGATGTTCATCATCTTCCCAATCTGCTATACCGTCTTTTTCCGAAAGCTTCCATCCTGGTTTTATTAAGCCCATTTCTTTCATGAGCTCATATTTTTCCTCGCGCAAGGCATCCCATCCTTCATCGAACCTACCTTTGTATTTAGCAATATCTTCTGGCTTTGCTTGCATGGGCCAGTGAGCTGCCGTGTATGATAAGTACATAAAAAATGGCTGGTCACTGCTATGGTTTTCAATAAAATCAACAGCATTATCAGAAATAGCATCTGTATAGTAAAAATCCTTTGAAGGAACAATATATTCGTTGTCGCGTGAAAGTGAAGCAGGATCGTAAAAACTTCCGGCACCATGGATAGTTCCGAAATATTTATCGAACCCTCTTTGCAATGGCCAGTTATGTTTCGAAGGATTATCATCTGAAGGATTGTATGGAGTTACATGCCACTTCCCGGACATGTAAGTTGCATACCCCGACTGTCTTAATACTTCCGCTATGGTAATCGCCTTATCACTTAAATCACCCCGATACGCATCAGTACCTTTATCTTCCATCATACAGCCAATTCCGGCCTGATGAGGATATAGACCCGTTAAAAGCGATGCCCTTGTCGGGCAACAACGAGCTGCATTGTAGAAGTTTGTAAAACGCAAGCCATTTTCTGCCAGTTTATCAAGAGTGGGTGTTTTTATTACTCCGCCATAGCATCCAATATCAGAATAGCCCATGTCATCCGATAGAATCAGAATGATGTTAGGCCTGCTGTTTTCCAGCTTATCTGTATTGCAGCTTGAGAATCCAAAAAGAATTGTTAAACCTAAAATCAAAATCTTTAATCTGGTCATTTGAATATTTTTAACATTGTTTTATTTTTATCTGAGTAAGATCGCCTCTCTATTTGGTCTTTGTTCAGCACGTAAACTATTGGGTTTATTGTTCCATCTTCACGGAATGTCATCTTTTCGAAGCTGGCCGATCTAGCGAAACGAGAATCTTAATTATAATCCTTCCCCTCACCACTTTTATCTACTGAATCCATCCATAACATTAAATCCTTTTTTAACTTCGATGCAAGTTTTGGTTGTTGTTCAATAATATTTTCCTTTTCGGAAGGATCATTTAACAGATCATAAAGTTCAAAATCACCTCCTTCTTCTTTTCCAATCAATTTATATTGATTTGTCACCCAGGAAATATGTGGCCTGCATATAAACCCGATTGGTAAGGTTCTTTCCTTTTTATCACCTTTCAGGGCACTTAAAATGCTCGTGCCGTCAATGGGCCTGTTATCCGGGTATTCAATATCCAGGATATCAAGTATTGTTGGCATGTAATCGCTTGTAACAGCAGGGAAGTTTATTCTTCTTCCTCCTTCAAGATTATCCTTCCAGATAACAAAAGCGGGTACTCGTACACCTCCTTCATAAAGGCTTCGTTTACGATCCCTAAACACACCTGCCGATCCCGGTGTATTTATTTCCGGACCATTATCGCTGCAAAAGAAAATTATTGTTTTTTCTTGTATCCCCTCATCGCCTAACATATTCCACAACCTTCCAACTTGTTCATCCATGGCTGTAATAGTCCCGTAATAAATTTGCCTGTGCAGATCCAAATCACCATAGTAACTTCGATGAAGGCTATCGCTAACGACAGGCAAGTGGGGCGTATGGAACCAAACCGTCGTAAAAAATGGTTTACCCTCATTCAATGAATTTTCGATAAAAGGTATTACACGATCCATCATGATACGGGAATCATCACCCCGTAAATTATCTTCTACTTTTTGATCCGGCCCAGTCCAATAAGCAGTGCCATAAACCTTTGTTGAGTCAAAGTTAGTTATAGCCCTCCAGCCATACCATTTGCTTTCACCTTTGCGAAACTTGGAGGGATAAACTATAGGATCGAATGTGGGAACCTTCGATTCAGAGCAAAAGTAAGTGTCGTAGCCGTGTGCTGTTGGAATACTGTATTCTTCATTAAATTCTTCTCTTCCACCCCTGTTTGCATCAGGCTCAGATTTTGTCAATGTTCCCAAATGCCATTTCCCAAAATGACCTGTATTATAGCCTTCATTTTTAAGAATCTCCGGGATTGTTATTTCCTCTTTAATCATGCATCCCGTATTAGCATATGGGATGTTCATTCTCAAAGGATTTCTTCCGGTAATCAGACTTGCCCTTGTGGGTGAGCAGACAGCTGAAGCTGAATAAAACCTGTTAAAAATAACGCCATTTGATGCAAGCGAATCTAAACAGGGAGTTTTTATTTTTGTATTCCCATTAAACCCCACATCATACCATCCCTGATCATCAGTCATGATAAGTATGATATTTGGTCTTTGATTAATTTTTTCATCTTTTGATTCTGTACAAGATGAAAGTCCTATTACAAGAATGAACAATAGTTTTGAAAATATTTTCATATCCATAATTTTTCTTTTCAATAAATACTAATCCCTATTCATATTATGCTCCACAGCCCTATTAAAATCGTCAACAATGTTGTTGGGTAAAATGGCTTTTTCTATCCATTCTTTATTTCCATACACCCCTGCTTTTGAATAATCAAATGGTTTGAAGTCTATTTTCCGGATGCTTTTATTATTTCTAAAATTGAAATCAAAATCAGGGGCATCCTTAAAATTTGGATTCTCAATCAGGCTATTCAAATCATGTCCTGAAAGCTGCCATTCTTCGAAGGATTTGCCGTTAAAAATATAATCATCCCCACCAGTATTCCAATAAAGATTATTGTCCATATAAATGTCAATATTTTCCCATGCGCCTTTCAAAACAACACCTTCGTCAAAAACGATTATATTATTGAGAAAGTCAAAAGAGCGATGCTCTTCTACCCTTGTACATTGTGCCTGATACAATTTGGCATAAGCAAAAATGTTGTTTTTTATCGTGTTGTTTTTGCCATAATGTTGATGGAAGCCTCCGGTTTTTGTACTGTAAACCAGATTGTTTTCCATGAGAATATTTGAGGACCCTTCATCCGGGTACAGGCCCCACCCTCCATAAGAATAAGCGTGAACATGATGTATGACATTGTTACTAACGATGGTTCCTTCTGATTCTCCGAGGGTATAAATCCCTGCCATATCACTTAATAAATCCCAACCAATATGATGAATATGATTGTAGCTTATTATATTTCTTTTGGAAAGACTTGGTTTGTAGCCCCAAACCCATCCTACGGATATGCCCGTGTAATAAAAATTCCCAATATCATTATGAATAATCTCATTGTCCGAACTATGCCCAACCCATACTCCAACAGCGGGTGGAAATTCCTGACCTCCTGAATGAATTATATTATTATCCAACTTAATATGATGGGTATGCTCCTCACCACCTAAAGCTTTTCTATCTCCCAAATAAATACCCCCGCCTCCAAGCTTGTGAAGATAGCAATGCGTGACAAGAGAATTGCTGCATCCTTTCCCAAACCTTAAGGCATGTTGCCCTGTATGTGATATTTCACAATTAGAGAAAGTGATATTTTTTACTCCTTCGAGCATTACAGCTGAACTAATTTTTACGGCAGCCTGATTGGGCTCAAAACCAGTTTGAGGTATTTGATAATGGCAATGCTTAAATGTAAGACCTTCAAACTTGATATACTCAACAAATTTATTATTGGACAGGTCACCTTCAACAAACATTAAGTTTTCTAAAACAGGTGCTATTATCTCTGTATTTTCAGGTGTTTGCCCCGGAAGAGGTATGTAAGATAATATCCCATCATTATTTAAAAACCACTCACCCACGGTATCTAAAGCTGCTGCATAATTTTCAAATACTATGCGGTTATTTTTTTTAATAGGATTCCAGGGTTTCATTCCTTGTCCTGAAGTGAATATTGCCAAACTATCATTATCAATTTTATCGATATGTCTGATTGTGAAATCCCACTTGTGATAAGCCCGAAAGCGAATAAGTTTTAAATCATCATCACTCAGGTCTTGGATTGATTTAAAATTATCATTATCAAACCACAATATTTGTTGAGCTTTTTCAGGTGCACGCCCTGTCCCTCTTTCCCAAACAATTTGCTTAACGCTATCGATTTTCAAAAAACCTTTGTTTGGAGTCCGGGCAAGCGTTGCTCTTTTATCATTGACATAAAGCTGGTCAAATCTCCATTTATAGTAGCTGCATTCCGGTATCTTCGCCTCCCAAACACCATTTTCATTAACAGTAAATCCACTTATCTTTTTTCCTCCGCTAAAAATTGGAGTGGCTCCTAAGGCAGCTTTATACACTATCGGACAGTCAGGTGTTCCACCATCTTCAGGTGTTAAAACAAAAGGTTCTCTCATTGTATAGGTGCCATCTGCAATTGTAACTACAAAAGAATCGGTTGAAGCATGATCCTTTTTGTAATTTCGTATCGCATCGCGAGCAGCTGTTAAGGATGAAAATGGCTGTTCCATGGTGCCGGAGTTTAAATCATTTCCCGCTGGGGATATGTAAAATACGACTTGAGCATTTAAACTCACACTACAAAAAAACAATATGATAACACAGATGCTTTTATTCATTTTCTCCACCATTTACAATCTATAATTTTTGAAATAAGCCACTTGCAAATTAATCTAAATTAGGTCTTACCCAATCCCTAATTCCTGTGGATTCTTTTTGCTTATTGTATTCCACCCAAAATGGTTTTTCTTGTGCCAAAGGAACACTTTCGTTCACCATAAAAGGCCTGACGTTAGTCCACCATTCATCGTAAAATTTTCTCATTTGCCCGACAACTTCCGGGTGTTCGGATGCTATGTCCTGTTTTTGTCCGGGGTCGCTGATAACATCATACAGCTCTTTGTTATTGACAAACCTGTATCGTTCGTTTCGCACTGCACAGGGTTTGTATTTGGAGCTGTCGGGGTTTGAGCTCTCCAGGGTTCCTACCCAGCGTTCACTTATTTTTTGATTATTAACATTTTCAGGATTTAGCGGCCATCTCCCACCATGCACGAAACGATACCTGTCATCGGCTTCATAATTTTCATCTATTAAGTAAGGAAGAAAACTTTCTCCATCCAATTCTGCTATATCTGAAATATCAATACCGGTAATATCAGCAAGTGTTGGTAGTATGTCGTAGTGATTTAGTAAGACATCAACCTTTTTTCCCGGATTAAACTCACCCGGCCATCTTATAAAAAATGGAACTCGTGTTCCACCTTCATGAACAGAACCTTTAGCACCTTTCATACCCGCATTGTAGGTCTCACTCTGTGCCGGGTTATGGCCAACCCAGGTTTTTCCATTGTCCGACATAAAAATCAAAACCGTATTGTCGGCAAATCCCCAGTCATTCAATTTTTCCATTAATATTCCCAAATTATCATCAATGTTTTCAATCATACCATAAAAACCCTGAGCGTTTTTCGGATAATTCTGTTCAATAAATTTTTCTGTATATTTTTCGGGTGCAAGGAAAGGGGCATGTGGTGCATTGGTTGCGATGTATGCAAAAAAGGGTTTCCCTTCTTTCGATTTCGTTTTTATCCAGGATAAAGCCTGCGTAAAAAAAATGTCCGTACAGTATCCTTGTGTTTTAACAAAGCTTCCATTGTGTTTGATGGTAGGGTCGAAATACTTATTATCGGGAGCATCAGCACAAGAACCGGGATAAGCCTGACCAATGCCACCTGCACCATGAATAAAAACTTCATCAAATCCACGACTGTCGGGTTGATATTCGGGCTCGTCGCCCAAATGCCATTTCCCAAAAATGCCACTTGAATACCCGGCATCTTTCAATACCTCGGGCAATGTGGTAATTCCCAGGGCCATTCGTTCTCTTTCTAAAATGGTATGCGTAATACCGTTCTTGAAAGGATGCCTTCCTGTCATTATTGCTGACCTTGTAGGAGCACATGTTGGGCTAACCTGAAAATCTTCGAGACTGATTCCCTGAGATTTTAATTTATCCATATTGGGAGTTGAAACATCCGGGCTACCATGAGCGGAAATATCTCCGTATCCCTGGTCATCTGTAATTACCAAAATAATATTGGGCGCATTTTTTTTGTGAGTGCAACCAAATAAAACTATGGATACAAACAGCACAGAAAGTAATTTTAATACAAATGCGTTTTTCATTAAAATTCTTTTATTATTCTTTTTGTTTCTATGTATTTGTCAGTTTGTATTTGCAATAAATAAATTCCCTTTGCCAGGTAACTAACATCAATTTCCTCTTCTTTTGTTTCCAGGATTATACTCCCCATAACATCGTAAATTCTAACATTTTTCAGATTATCAATATTTTTAATCGAGAGGATGTTTTTTACAGGATTAGGATAGATGCTTAGCGATTCAGAACTTATGAAATTGTTGGTCGAAAGGATGATGTCAATATTATAAGAGTAGGTAAAGTAGGTGAAACCTTCCAGGTTGATGTTATTACTCCAGTTAGATGTCCAGTACAACCAATCTTCGATAAAAATATTTTCGGCAGCACTCATCGAGTTATTGAGGAGCCAATCATGCATAAATGTAGGTTCAGATGAGAAAATGATGGAGACATCTGCTCCCGGATGGCTATTTGCATAATTAAAAAGTCTAAAATCTACATAAGAGAAAGCGGTATTTGGGTTGCTAACATAAGCATGCAAACGTAATCTATCCAAATTAGAACCTATTGTATCCAGTTGTCCGGCAGTTGGCCAGCCTACATACGCCTCTACAGAAATAGGGTGAGAATTATTGCTTGCCAGATTATTCATCGTTTGCAGGGTTGAAATAAAGAATTGGAAGCCTCCAGCATTAGTGCAAGGGAGGCCATTGGGAACCAAGTATGTGGTACAATAATATCCATTTGACCCCTGACCAGTTACGTTCCAGAATTCAAATTCTAAATTATAGATATCAAATTTTTCATTGGGATTACTCCTGCTATTATTATAGGCGTCGATGACATTGGTAAAGAAATTGCCATTTTCAGCAGTTGCCCCCATGTTTACTATCCCGAATTGTGTTTTAGCTTTAGATATAAAATCTGCCAGAATGTAATTGGTTTCCGGGTTTGCCAGGTTGTGATTGGCATTAACAACGTGAAGCCCGTAAAGCAATAAAGTTTCTATTTGATTGGATTGCGCGTAGGATAAAAGTTCATCTTCAGCAACAGGATCCCCTAAGATTGATGGAAAGCCATCAACATACATCGAGCGATGTGCATGTGCTTCAAAAGTACACACCAGCAGTATTATGCTGATAAAAAAAAGTGAATTTTTCATAGTTTTATTTTTCATTGTTGTATTTCTATCAAGCTATTTAGCCTGAATAATTCACGAAAATTGACAATAGAAACATCCATAGCCCCGTCCTTCAGGGCGGGGACTATGATGGCCCCCATATACCCTCCCCTGAAAATTTGAAAAAGTTTTAAAATAAAAAAATAAACTTTTTCAAATTTTCAGGGGGCTTCAGGTCACGTATTTCAACCCCCGCCTTAAAAGACGGGGCTATTGATTCGATAATATTACCATTCATGAATTAATCAGGATAAAATCATCAAAGACAAAAATAAACGTTTCTCCCAAGCTTGTTTCCTGCGAAATTACGCTCCCTTTGTATCTGAGGTTTAATTTATTTCCTGCCAGCGATTTAACTTCCACCAAAACCAATGCTCTATTTTCCCATACAATGGATATTTCAAAATCGCCCCTACCTTTAATCCCTGAAATTTTCCCTGAGGAAAATGCCGATGGAAGTGCAGGAAGAATATCCTGAAAATAGTCGCCATTTTCGTCTCGTAAATGCGACTGTAAAAGCATTTCTGTAATTCCGGCAGTAGCCCCGAAATTTCCATCTATTTGAAAAGGGGGATGCGAGTCGAACAAGTTCAAATACAAGCCACCCCTATCTTTCTTTTCCACGTCCTGAGTAATGGATGGAGTCATTAAATTACGAAGCAACAAAAATGAATGATCACCATCTAAAAGTCTTGCCCAAAAATTAATTTTCCAGGCCCTGGACCAACCGGTACCTCCATCTCCCCGCTGAGCAAGCGTTACTTTACAAGCTTCAGCTAAATTGGGAGTTGTTAAGGGATGAATTTCGTTGCCCGGGTGCAATGCCCACAAATGAGATACATGACGGTGCTTGCTTTCAGGGTTATCCTGATCAACGAGCCACTCTTGCAGTTGTCCGTACTGCCCAATCAAATTAGGTGCAATCTTAGCGTGTTTCACTTTTACTACTTCTACAAAATCAGCATCAACACCCAGAATTTCGGCTGCCTCGATGGTGTTAGAAAAGAGGTTTCTTATAATTTGATGATCCATCGCAGGAGCCATTACCAAGCCACCAATTTCTGGACTGTTACTTGGCCCGCTTACCAACCAATTTGGATTATTGGGATCAGGTACCAAATATCCGATGAAAAATCTTGAGGCCTCTTTTAGAATCGGATAAGCTTTATTTTTTAGATATTCTTTGTCGTTCGTATATTGATAATGCCACCACAAATTCTGACTTAACCATGCTCCGCCAGTGGGCCAAATTCCATGATTTGAATTATTAATGGGTGCAGCACCTCTCCAAATATCAGTATTATGATGCGCCACCCAGCCATCCAGGTTATAATGTTCTTTTGCAATTTCTTGACCAGTTACCGAAAGGTCTTCTACCATCTGCGTTAATGGCTCAGTTAACTCCGAAAGGTTGGTCATTTCGGCTAACCAGTAATTCATTTCAGTATTGATATTGATGGTATATTTACTATCCCACGGCGGGTTTAGTTTGTCGTTCCAAATCCCCTGTAAGGTAGGAGGCTGCGTTCCCGGCCTTGATGATGAAATCAGTAAATATCGTCCGTATTGATAAAGAAGTGCAACCAAATTCGGGTCTTCATCTTCGTGAAAAGAAATCAATCGCTGGTTGGTTGGACGCATTGAGATTTCTGATTTCCCCAAATCAATTTCTACCCGATTAAATAGTGCACGAAAATCCTTTACGTGATTATCTTTTATTTTTTCATAGGATTTACCATCCAGATTACTGAGATAGTTTTTACACAGTTCCGTTGGATTTCCACTAATGTCGTGATAGTTAACAAAACTGCTTGCCGCCACGAGATACAAAGTGGCCGTAGTGGCATTTTTGACTTGGATTGAATTGTCATCTATAAACAACTCGCCCCCTTCATTTACCACTTTTAGGCGTGCCTCGAAGTTGAGTTTGCTTTCAGGATAAGGATAATTTAGTTTATCCAATTCTTTAGGATAATTATTTACTTTCCCTTTTAGAATGATTTCGTTACCATTTACACTAAGATCATATATTGAGTGTGGAGAATCTAAAGCTATATTAAAATTTAATTCACCTTTTTCAGATGACTCAATGCGCATTACAATCGCCTGATCCGGTTCTGATGCAAAAACTTCACGTTTAAATTTTATACCATCCGCTTCGTAAACCACCAAGGAAATAGCATCTTCTAAATCCAGCTGCCTTTTATAATTCTTGATATTTTTATGGTAAGGAAAATTCAATAATACATTTCCAAAAGGCTGATAACTAAACTGCCCGAAAGGTTGCGACATAAAACGCTCGTTTGCCAGGTTTTGAGCTTCTACTTGTTTGCCTTCCCAAAGCAAGTAACGGAGTTCATTCAAAACTTCATAGGCACTGTCGTTTGCGTAATCATGGGGTTGTCCGGTCCAAAGCGTTTCTTCGTTAAACTGAATGACTTCATTCTGGATACCTCCATAAACCATAGCACCCAAACGACCATTTCCAAGGGGAAGCGCTTCAGTCCAGATTTCGGCAGGCTTATCATACCATAGCATCAGCGAAGGATTAAATTCCTTATTGGTTTTTGAACCGCTACAAGAAAACAGTATCAGCACTGAAAAAAAAAGTAAAAATCGATTTAGTATTTTCATTTTTATTTTATTTCAATTTGCATCATCATATTTTTCAAAGACGCATGTACTTTTTCAATTATTTGATTATGAATCTCAAATAGTAAAAATACAGTCAACGACAAATTATTGAATCCCAATTTTATCAGCATCAATTGGAGCAATGCCCAATTTAAATGCAGGAGAATCTTTTTTTAATCGAAAATCATTTGAATCCACATCATAAAATTTTGGATCAGCATAAACACTCTTTTCATCAAATCTTCCATTGAATTCTTTTCGCCAATCGCTTAGACCCAATTTTCTTTTTCCACAAACATAATTGTAGATCCCTTTTTTACTGAATATTAGATTTGAATCACATTCCACCAATTTATCCTCTGTCCAGCTGCCAAAAGAAAAAATGTCCGTTTCACCTTTCAGATAGATAATATTCCTTTTATAAATATGTCCTTCCACCTTTTCGTTATATTGGGTAACATTCCTGATAGCTGCTCTGCTTGACTCTTCGCAAATAATAAAATTGTTTACAATGATATTATGAACGCCTTTGGCAAGTACTGGATAAACCCACGAACCTGAATTAATGTCGAAGATGATATTGTTTTCTACTCGCACATAATCTGCTGCATCGTCGATGTAAACGGCCATAGTTCCGCCTTTAACCGTTCTGTCGTTAATATCGTGCAGCTTATTATTATAAACGACATTGCCTTTACCACATCCCCAAAACGAAATCATACCATTATCCTCAGAGTCTTTACTCACGCGGTAAATATCATTATATGCGATAAAATTTCCGCGCGAATGAACAAAATTCCACTTATTATCCGTAGTTACTAGTTCGCCGGTTTTAATCTTTATGGGAGACTCATCGCCAAACTTACCTCCCCAGCGCTGGCCTTTTACACAAACACCGTAGCGCGGCATATCATGAATTTTATTATTGGTAATTTTATTATGACCACTGGCCCAGATAAAAACTCCGGCACCATGCCCCACAAGCTCTCCACAATGGTGCAAGTGGTTATTGGTGATTGTATTTCGTTTATTATAATCGGCTTCGGATCCAAACTCCGCCCTGTAGCCAGACAACAATACGGCATGGAAACCACAATTTTTCACTTCACAATTTTTAATAACATTATCCTGAGCCTGCCAAACCATACTCACGCCATTGTATCCTGAATTATTAATAATGCAGTTTTCGAGCGTACAATTATTGGCATTTTCAAAATATACTAAAGCTTCCTTATTTGCCGGTTCGTTCCAGCCATTGGAGCCATGGGTTCCTTTTTTTGTTTCACAAAAGAAAGCACCAGTCCGAGATATCGTGAATTCAATGCCATCGAAAACAATATTCTTAACCGGGGCATTTTTACCTTTAAGTCTGATGACTGAAGAAACAAGGGGAAGAACGATTTCACTTTCGTGAATATCCTCAGAAATCGGACGGTAAAATAATTTCTTTTTCTCAGGGTCGTAGTAAAATTCTCCGCGGGAATCAAAAGCTTCTTTGATTCCGGTGAGATAATAACGTCGCGGACTTCGTTTGTTAATACCGGTAAGATGCAGGGTTTCGCTAAGACGTATAATTCCATTTTTTTCATCTACCGATGCTATGGGGACAAATGCCGAGAACCAATCATTTCCGGGCCATAAATAAATCCTGCTTCGTTCGTTAAACGTAAAACCGGAATCTACGTCTTCAGTTTTTACCGAAAAATCCAAGGCTGTATTTTCCACCTTCTTCTTAGTTCCCCTTAAATATCCCTCATCAGGATACCGGGCTTCAAAAGCTCTTTTCCCATTCTCAAAAATATGGAAGAAATTCTCATCATCGATATCAAGCGCAGTTTCATAAACACCATCACTCACTTTTTCCCAATTGCTTAAAAGTTTACCTCCAACAACCACGGGCTTCTCACCGGGATACGCACAATACGTGATTTTAAATCCCTCTATGGCAGAATCAAATTCATCAAAAACTATAGACTTATCCAAATAATATCGACCCCCACGAATATACACAACAATATCTTTATCCTTAACATTAGATTCCCGAATTGCAATTCGTGCTCTATCGATACTTGCAAAGGGCATTTCCTTGGTGCCCGGATTTGTATCATTTCCATCTGTGGCTACAAAAAATTGAGTTGCAGAAGATGAACATGCCTGGCTAAATACAAGGCATACCCACAAAAGAATTAAAATCGAAATATTAAATCTCTTTATGTATAAATTT
>Ga0075111_1000816_pt1 | contig 14438 bp, 10 predicted proteins | sample AntAceMetag02UKK_FD_69787 | JGI IMG/M metagenome (GOLD analysis project Ga0075111, IMG submission 69787) | Saline lake microbial communities from Ace Lake, Antarctica - Antarctic Ace Lake Metagenome 02UKK | ecosystem: Environmental > Aquatic > Non-marine Saline and Alkaline > Saline | place... | reverse complement strand
ACCCTGCTTGGCAACCCCGCCAAAGCCAAGGCAAAACTCGGCTGGACCCCCAAAATAACCTTCAAGGAACTCGTAACAGAAATGGTCCAGAAAGATCTTGAAGAGGCCCAAAAAGACAACTTGTGCCAGACCCACGGTTTCAACACCTACAATTACAACGAATAAACATCAAGCATGGCAACGGGCAAAGCCAACCCCATAGAAGCCAAAGGTCTATGGTCGACGCACCAGAGGCCCACGCGACTGATGCTAAATGTTGACATGGATATCTGTAGGGCAGGCAGGACAACGAAACCCCCCATACTTTACCCCCCAAAAACACCAATAAGCCAAGCCAGATCCCAGCTTTCTGATTTAGGTGAGCCTTAAAATGCTGTTTTTGCCCCCAAAAAGTGGGGTTTAAGAGCTAAATCCGGGCTTTTTTAAAGCAAATTAATTATAATAACAAAAGGTTAACGGGGTCAGACCCCGAATATTATGAGAATATTAATTGATGCGCTTCCCATGACTTGCCTTGCAACCGGTATTACAAGGTATTTAAGGAGTCTTTACAATACCATGGGTTTAATGCATTCTGTTGAATTGTCCTATTTTGATGGGAAACAATTGTTTAATAGAATGCCGCCAATGGCAGATCCTGAAAAGTGGCAAAAAGCCAACGGAGCCTTTGAAAAATTACCGGACCCGATGATGTTTACTTTGCAGGCACTGCACTGGTTAAAATATGAAAACACGTTAAATAGAATCTGCCGCAAAAAACCCTTTGATATTTATCATGAAACCGCATTTGTACCTGCCAAGATTAATTCCACCCCCTCCATATATTCCATGTATGATCTTTCCCTTCGTCATTACGCAGATACCCATCCACGGGATAGAGTGTGGTTCTTTGAATATTTTATTAAAAGACGTCTGGGATCCGCCAGCCACATTCTGACAATTTCAGAATTTATCCGGCAGGAAATAATTGAAGAATTTAAAGTACCATCTGAAATGGTGACAGCCATTCCCCTTGCACCCGATCCCATGTTTTCACCCTGCAATAAAGCAGATGTGCAAAATATTAAAGCCAAGTACAACCTTCCTGAATCCTATCTGCTCTTTGTCGGCACCCTTGAGCCTCGTAAGAATATCAATCTTTTGATTGATGCCATGGAAAAAGCGGATAGTGATATTCCGCTGGTACTCGTCGGGTGGAATGGATGGGGAGATAAGCCTTGGATGGACAAAGTTCAAAAAAAGGGATTGGCACATAGGATTGTGATGACAGGGTATCTGCCGGATGAGGACCTCAAAGAGATATATAGTGGCGCAACAGCCCTGGTATATCCCAGCTTGTATGAAGGCTTTGGGCTGCCCATTGTCGAAGCCATGGCCTGCGGATGTCCGGTGATCTGTTCCAATGCGGCCAGTATGCCGGAAGTTGCAGGAGATGCCGGTGTTTTGATTGATCCCTATAACAGTGATGAGCTGGCAGAGGGTATTGAAAAGATTTCAAATAATACTGAATTTCGACAAAATCTTATAAAGAAGGGATTGGCACAGGCTGCTTCGTTCAAGTGGGAAGTTACTGCCAGGGAAACCCTTGAATTGTTTCAACGAGTGGCACATCAATAATTTGGTCCTGATAGTACTGAAAAAAATAAATCTCTAACCCCCATCTGTTGTGAATCTTTTAAAAAAAGAAAGACCTGCTTTACCTATGTCGACTCTAAACGCCTCATTTATTATAGAACTCACAAAGCGTGATTTCACAGAACGCTTTGCTGGCTCAGTACTTGGTACTTTGTGGGCCATCATTTTGCCGTTGGTCAATCTTTTTATCTACATCGTTATTTTTGGAAAAATGATGGGTGCCCGTCTTCCAGGGACCTCAGACATGAACGCCTATGGCATTTATCTGGCTGCTGGCCTTATTCCCTGGGCAACGTTTGCAGGAACAATCAGCAGATCCGCATCCGCATTTATAGACAAAAAACATATTATCTCAAAAATAAACACTTCACTTCCTTCGTTGCTTTTACACATAAATCTGTCTGAAACCATTACCTACCTGGTATCCATGGCGTTTTTATTGGTTTTTCTGGCCTTTAACGAGGAGTATTCTTTTCATACGCGCTTTCTGTTATTGCCATTTATCTATTACCTTCAACAAATTCTCGCTTTCGGTCTTGGCTTGCTTGCAGCGTCTTTGACCGTTTTTATTAGAGATGTCCGTGAAATAACCGGGGTTATTCTCCAGTTTTGGTTCTGGTTTACGCCCATTGTTTATATTCTTGATATTCTGCCGAATATTGTGAAGAAATTGATTGTTTATAACCCAGCTTTTATTTTAGCTCAATCCTATCAAAGAATCTTCATCTTTAATGACTACCCTTCTTTTAACTCCCTTGTTATTTTGACAGTTATCGCCCATTTTATACTATTCTTTTCTTATGCGATGTTTCGTTATCTGGAAAAGGACATCAGGGACTTCTTATGATCGAATTCTTTTTTCTGTTATGCTGGACGAGTATTTTTCTGTCAGCAATCTTTTTGATCTGTAAACGGGTTGTTGCCCATAGTAAAGTCTACCTGATTTTCTTGCTGCACTTCTTTTTTCTTACCGGTATTTTTTATCTATATCCGTTGATTTTGCAAATAAAAACAAAATATTGAAGATTAAAATAGAGCCATTGTCAATCACCCCCAATCTGAAAAAATTCCGGAACTTTTTAAAATGGTGCTAACTTGATCTCCGTTAAAAATATTTCAAAGACATTCAAGCTTTACAACTCTCCATCTGACCGATTAAAAGAAATTGTGCTGCGCCGATGTTATCACAGAGAATTCCATGCACTGAACAATGTAAGCTTTGAAGTTATGCAAGGGGAAACCCTGGGGATTGTCGGTGAGAATGGGGCAGGTAAATCAACAATCCTAAAAATCCTCACTGGTATTTTAATACCTGATACCGGAACTGTGGATGTTTCCGGTAAAATCACAGGTCTTCTTGAGCTGGGTACAGGATTTAATGCTGAATTTTCGGGTCTTGATAATATTTTTCATAATGCTACATATCTGGGGCTCTCCCGCCGAGAAATTGAGGAGCGCCTTGATCGGATAGTTGATTTTACAGAATTGAAAGATTTTATCCATGAACCTATAAAGACATACTCCTCCGGTATGGTCATGCGCCTGGCTTTTTCGGTTGCCATTCATGCGGATCCCCAGGCATTTGTGGTGGATGAGGCATTGTCGGTTGGAGATGCCTATTTTCAACAGAAGTGTATGCGCAGGATTAAAGAGTTTAAAGAGAATGGTGGTTCCATTGTGTTTGTATCCCACGATGCTAATGCGGTAAAAGTCCTTTGTGATAAGGCGATTTTGATGCAGGAGGGCAATGTTGTTGAGCAGGGTGATCCTGAAAGTATTATAAATACATATAATTTTATTGTAGCAAAACGCTCAAAGGGAGAAGAGATCCGATATCAGACGGATGATGTTTCATCAGGCTATGGTAATCATAAAGTTATGATTGACAGTATGACACTGCTGGATGAGAATAATAATCAATCTGAAATATTGGTATCTGGACGTCCGGTAAAGTTTTTGATTCGACTGAATGGCCAGGATACTGTTGATGGTCTTACCATAGGAATTGCAATCAGGGATAAATTCGGACAGGACATATTCGGGACAAACTCTTTTCATCTTAAGAAAAAAATGGGTATTCAAAAGGGAGAATCTCTTTGTGCTACTTATTCTTTTGATGAATTTAACATTGGGCCAGGTAAGTACACTATATCTGTTGCGCTTCATACCGACGACACTCATATTGATGAATGTTTTCATTGGCTTGATAAATGTGTTGGTTTTGAAGTCGTAAATGGGGCTGACGCTTTATTTTTAGGTTTGGTTCGTTTAAAGCCTGTTTTGCATATCAGCGACCCAATAGGGGATGAAGATGATTGAAACAAATATTCCAGAAATAAATGTTGAAGAGATTATGGACAGAATCCGTGAAGAAGTTAAGCAACGGAGGCAAAAAAATGCTTCTCCTGATTTTAATACTTATCCAATACCCGGCGTAAAGGATGAACCCTTACAAGGGTTTAATGATGATTCTAAGATAACTTTACCGACATGCCCTGTTTTTTCACAAAAATATTTTGAACCTGATGTGTCAGCTCTGCCGATTAAAGAAATTTATACTTTGGATGAATTATTAGTCTATCATGATGTCGATTTTATTAATAATGCCTACGCAGCTATATTGCATCGTTCACCGGATCACGATGGTAAACAGTATTATCTATCTCACCTGAGAAGTGCCAGATTAACCAAAGCTGAAATCTTGGGATTGCTTCGGTATTCCGGAGAGGCACGCAATGTAAAAACCAGGGTTAAGATTAAGGGGCTTGCCTTTCCCTTTATTCTCCAGAGAACTTTTAAAATACCGTTTTTAGGGTTTTTTATCAGGGTGTTGACTGGAATTTTCAAACTGCCGACTATTTTGCGAAATATTCAGGTTCTTGAGAGTCAGCTTTTTATGAAGCACAGTGCATTAAATGATATAACAAAAGGTATGCATTCTCAAATTCATGTGTTGAGAGATCATATTGCACTTATACAGGATCAAATCCTTTTAAATTTGAAGAATAAAGTCAATAATAAGAGATTCAATGAGCTACAGGAAGATTGTTCAAAAACAATTATTAAAATAAATGCAACAGAGAAACAGCTTAGCGAAACACTGACTATCACGGAATCCGGTTTGAAGGATGAAATAGCCCAAGTCACAGAGCGTGTAACTATCACGGAATCCGGTTTGAAGGATGAAATACAAAATATTTCTAAAAAAATCCTTAACTACAGACGTAACTTGATTGATCAGGAACGACGTCTGACCATGTTTTTAACCGAAGCAAGAAAACGATTGCCTGAGCCCTTCTCCAGGGAACAGCTTGAAAATTTGGTTTCGGAAGAAGATCATATAAATGATGCCATGTATGTTGCTTTTGAGGATCAATTCCGGGGAACAAGGGAGGATATAAAAGAACGCCAAAGGCTTTATATTCCCTACATTGAAAAGGTGATGCAGCAAACGGGTGGTGGTGAAATTCTGGATGTTGGCTGTGGAAGAGGGGAGTGGTTGGAACTGTTGAAAGAAGAGGGCTATGATGCTAAGGGGGTAGATATTAACCGAGCTATGGTGACTCAATCACAGGAGAGCGGATTGAATGTGATTGCCGCAGATGCCTTGGCACATCTGAGAGACTTACCTGCAAATAGCCTGGCTGCCGTTACTGGTTTTCATATTGTAGAGCATTTGCCTTTTAATGTATTGATGGCTTTATTTGATGAATCCTTAAGGGTTTTAAAATCCGACGGTATTGTTATTTTTGAAACCCCCAATCCTGAAAATCTAATTGTTGGCGCATGTACTTTTTATATCGATCCTTCGCATCGTAACCCTTTACATCCGTTAATGCTTAAGTTTTTATTGGAATCCAGAAAAATACAAGATGTACAGATTATTCGCTGTAATCCCAATGATAGTATTCATTTGGATGATAAAATTTTGCAATCACTTCTGTTTGGTGCGCAGGACTATTCAGTTACAGGAAGAAAGTAAAAGGGAGCTGATTAGATAACATGTCGAATATTGCAATCGTTATTCCCTGGTTTGGTAAGGATCTGAAAGGTGGTGCAGAGCAGCTGGCATGGCAAGTAGCCACACGCCTTGCTATTCGCAAACATCATGTCGAAATATTGACAACATGCTGTAGAAATTTTATTTCAGATTGGGGAACCAACCATTATTCGCCTGGTAAAACAAAACATGATGGAGTACAAATCAGGCGGTTCCCTGTTAACCCCAGGAATAAAAAAGCGTTTGATGAAACAAATCATCATCTGTTGGAGATCTCAAATGACTCACTACGTCCTGGTGTTTGTCCAAGCTCAATTGATAAAACAAAAATATTCACTGAAGAAAATATTAATTCAACAGCACTTTTAGAATATTTAAAATCATCTTCCGAACGCTACGAAGCATTCCTTTTTATTCCATATCTTTATGGTCCGATTCTTAATGGGCTTCCATTTGTTGCTGAAAAAGCTTTTTTTCAGCCTTGTTTGCATGATGAAGTTTACGCGTACCTTCCAATGGTAGAAAAAAATATTCGGAGATGTAAGGCTCTGCTTTTCAATTCCCATGGTGAAATGCAATTAGCATTGAATTTGTTTGGCCCCGGCATTTTCCGAAAGTCTTTTGTTATAGGTACAGGTGTAGAAATTAATTGTCAGAGTAACGTAAAATTTAAAACACTTCCGAGGGGAATTAAAAAGCAGGAGTATTTACTTTATGCTGGCAGAAGAGATCCCACTAAAAATCTTAATCAACTTAAAGATACTTTCCGTACATTTAAGAGTCAATGTGAAAGTGACCTAAAGCTTGTTCTGGTTGGTCCAGGTGTAGGAAACAATTCCGACAAAAGTTGCGGCATAATTGATTTGAAATTGGTTGCTGAAGATCTAAAAGAATCCTTAATGCGTTCATGCCTTGCATTAGTCAATCCAAGCAGGAATGAAAGCTATTCACGAGTAATCATGGAAGCATGGCTTTGTGGGAATCCTGTTATTGCAAATAGCCAGTGCATGGCCACTGCCATAGCAGTTGAATCTGCCCAGGGAGGGTGGATAGCTGGCAGTGATGAAGAGTGGGTCACACTGTTTAGCCAGATTCAACAGTTGCCATCAAAGGAAATTGCCTTAAAAGGGAATAACGGAAAACAGTATGCCCAAAAATATGCTGATTGGGATTCAGTGATAGATGGTTATGAACGGATTTTTTCAGGGGTAAAAAACCAAACCCGACAAAATAATTCTAATTCTTATGTCGGAATGGCTATCCATCAGGTATTGCCTAATTTGAGTTATGGGGATGCCATTTCAAATCATGCATTAAAAATTCGTGATTTTCTCCGTAAAAGGGGTGCAACTTCAAATATTTACGTCCAGTATATTGATAAAAAACTAATAAATGAGTGTCAATGTTTTCATTTAAAAAAAATAAAACCTTCAGATACAGTTTTGTATCACCACTCGATTGGTTCTGAATTAACACCTCATGTAGTTAGACATCCTGGGCCTAAGTGTCTCATATATCATAATGTCACCCCAGCATCATTCTTTCGTAAATATCAGCCTGGATTTGCCGAAATGCTTGATAAGGGAAGAGAAGAACTCAGTCAGCTGTCTTCTGGATTTGAGCATTCAATGGGTGATTCTCAGTATAACTGTGATGAATTAAAAGAAAAAGGATTCAATACTCCTGGAGTATTGCCTATTATTATAGATCCTGACAGTTGGAATTCTACTCCTGAGCCTGATTTGATGGCAAGATTACAGGATGGAAAAAAAAATATCATATTTATAGGAAGAATAGCACCTAATAAATGCCAGAATGATCTTGTGGAAGGCTTTGCATGGTTGTGCCGGTTAATGCCTGATGTACGCCTTTTTCTTATTGGGTGTTTTGATGACAGTGATCCATATTATCAAGAAGTCCAAGGGCTCATTAACAAGTTTCAGCTCCATGATTCTGTAACAATAACCGGAAAAATTGATGATGCCCAGCTTCAGGCGTATTTTATGATGGCACATCTTTATTGGTCGATGAGTGAACATGAAGGCTTTGGTGTGCCTTTGATTGAATCCATGTGGTTTAATATTCCTGTGTTTGCCTACAAAAGTACGGCAGTCCCGGAAACGTTAGGTCATGCAGCATTCATGTTCACAGATAAATCAAGTATGCCAGGCCTTGCGGCAACAGCCAAACTTTTGTTGACCGACAAAGTGCTGAAAGAAAAAATTATTAATGCCCAGATCAAGCGAAGAAACGAAATGCTGCCGGAATCAATTTATAAACGTCTCGAAGATATGATATGCAGATTATGAGTACCACTAAAAAAAAGATAGCTTTTGTAGTTCAAAGGTGTGGAGCCGAAGTCAACGGTGGTGCGGAATTGCAATGTCTTCAATTTGCTCAACATCTTGCAGGTGTTTACGATACAGAAGTGTTGACAACCTGTGCTCTTGATTACATGACTTGGGAGAATCATTATCCAACTGGTGAGGAGAGATTGGGAGGAACCTTAATACGTAGGTTTCCGGTTGATGTTTGCCGTAATGTGGATGAATTTAATCGGCATTCTACTTTTATTCATTCAAATATGGATAAATCCTCACTATCTGATCAAGAAAAATGGTTGAGTCTCCAGGGGCCTCAATCAAGGGAATTAGAAAAATATATCATTTCATCAAAAAGCAAGTATGAGTGTTTCTTTTTTTTTACTTACTTATACCTTCCATATTTTTTATTACCACATGTCCATGAAAAATCAATACTTATGCCAACGGCTCACGATGAATGGCCCATCTATATGAAGATGTGGGATAAATTTTTCAGCATTCCTCAAAAATTTATTTTTGAAACTTTTGAAGAACTTGAATTTTTAAAAAAGAGATTTCCAGATTCTGAATTTAACGGATCTGTAGTGGGAAGCGGTATAAAAAGGCCCGAAATAGTAAGTGGTAGAAGGTTTCGAGAACAGTTTGCTATTAATCAACCTTTTCTGTTGTATGTTGGGCGTATTGATGAGTCTAAAGGCTGCAGAGAACTTTTTGAAAATTTTATTAACCTTCGTAAATTTGAAACCTCGCCTCGTATATTAGTTCTTATGGGCAAAAGTGTTATGGATATCCCAAAGCATCCGGATATAATTTCTTTGGGGTTTGTCGATGAACAAAGCAAGTGGGATGGTATGGCTGCAGCTGATTGGTTGGTTAACCCTTCACCCTATGAAAGTCTTTCCATTGTTTTGCTGGAAGCCTGGAGTGTTGGTACCCCCACTCTTGTCACAGATAAATGTGATGTTCTTGTGGGACAAAGTAGGAGAAGTAATGGTGGTTTGTGGTTTAATGATAAAAAGATATTTCAACAGATAATAACGGAGATTGACCCACTACTGCAAAAACAGCTTGGACGGCAAGGAAAGCGGTTTGTCGAGAAACATTATACATGGGAGCTGGTTGTTGAAAAGCTTCGGAGTTGTATTGAAAGACCTTTTTGCGACGATGATTGTAGCCAGTAGGAGCTTAAAAAGTTGAAGTTTTATTTGGAGATTAAGAATGAGGGACTTAACCATAATAAAACTACCCGGTTTCAAATTTAATGCTCAGTATTTACAGCATATTTTAAGTGAAGATGGGTAGGTTATTTGTCATGAACTCCCTAAGTGGAACAGGTTGAAAAGTGTTGGATGAAACGAGTTGTTATTATGCGGTTCTTGGAGAATTAAACGACCTCAGACCTGTATTGACAGTTGTTGGTCCCACTTGAAGAAAAAGGCAGAGTTCGCTTACCGTTCGTGCCAAATTATGCTACCAACAATACTCATATGTTTTATTTATGCCGTAGTTTGTATGAGAGTAAATACTTAGTTATTAATTTTATAGACAAATATATACATAAAATAACATATGATATGTCGTTTATATGAGATTTAATAAAATTTATTGCCTTTTTAATGATAAACAGATACACCTGTATACCTGTTCTTTGAAAAGGTATTGGGTTATGTTTAACAAACCTTAAACATGTAAAACCTTTTGGGTAAAGCGTTTAAAAAATACGAAAACCAAGTATTAATATAAAATGCAATCCACTTATAGTGGTAGCACATAAAAGCAACTATAATTATGTGTACCGTCGGCTAGGCGGGCATTTATGTCTCTGGAGTGTCACATCAAATGAAAGTAGGTATTGGCTAAATTGCACCAAAACAAGACACATTGAATGAGAAAAAATCTTAAAATAGACAAATGTCTATGTTTTGAGTAGCAGAACCGAATTAATCGCATATCTTAAGGCACAAGGCATACATGCTGTGTTCCATACCAGAGTTTGCACAAAAAAAGGTCTGAGCGATGGTCGTGATCTTCCATGTAGCGATCTCTACAACAATTGTCTTGTCCGTCTCCCGTTATACTATGAACTTTCCGTCCGAATATGAGGTAGGGCAGGTGGCTGATGCAGTTATTACTTTCCATTCAAAACACTAAATAGGTATCGACTCATGCTGAAATCACTTGCGTACCGTCTATCACCCTTTATTACAAAATGGTTTTGTGAGAACTATGGCAGAAGGCTTATTGCACTTTTTTTAGAACGTGTTGCGAAGGGTGATGTTGTCTTAGATTTGGGAGCTGGGGGGGGGGATGACTTGCAAATTGCGAAGAGCCATTTTCCTAATTCAACTTTATGGGCCGTGGAAACGTACCCGCCTTACGTGAAAAGAATGACAGATCGTGGGATAAATGTTTGTTCACTAAATATTGAAAACGATAGCTTGCCATTCGAAGATGGAACGGTGGATATAATCATCATTAATCAAGTTCTTGAACATACTAAAGAGATATTTTGGGTACTGCATGAGTGCACTCGTGTACTCCGAAAAGGGGGTGTATTAATTGTTGGAGTTCCTAATTTAGCAGCATGGCACAACCGTGTCATGCTGCTAATTGGAATTCAACCCCCGGCTATTGCTACTTTATCCTGTCATGTCCGGGGCTTTACATGCGAGGATATCAAACAAACAATAATGCGCGGTTCAGGCGGGGTGATGGTTGTTCGCCAATCAGCCAGTGCTGGGTTTTATCCTTTCCCGCCAATGCTGGCTCGGCCTCTCGCAAAACTGTTCCCTACGTTGGGTTGGAGCGTTCACTGTCGTGTTGAAAAAACTGGTGAATATGCAAGACAATATCTTGAGAAAGCAGTTGAGTTTACAGAAACCAATTTTTTTGTAGGGAGTCGTTAGGAATGAGATTTAAATAACGTTCTCATTTAAATATTTGTAATATAATCAGTATATTGAAAATGTTGATTTTGTAAAAGCAAGATATATGCCACACTCTCAATGTTAGACTAAATTTTTGAAATTATCTGATTTGTTATTTTTTTGTTTTTATAAAATCAGATAGTTATGCACTGAAGTACTATAATAAATGCTAAAATTTCAATTTAAGCATAGCACAACCTGTATGTATTATAACACTTAGTATATATTTTGTTTACAAAAAGTATTTTGTGTAAATCATTGATTATATTAATAAAAAACAAATGGGTAAGTTGTTTAGGCCTCGTTCCTTAGTTGTTTTACCGAACACTTACGACTAAAAAAATATTTTGGAGCCCGTCGTGAAAGGTGAACTATAGTTAATTTCATTTTATTTCATACACCAATACCTTCGCCAATTTATATTTTTAACTTTTTTCACTCAAAATATGATTTTTATGATTCAATAAAATCAATAAGTTATATTTTAAGATTCAAATGATTTTATACTGTTTCTAAAATTGGCGAAGGTATATACACACCTTGTGGTTTTCGTATTTTTATTTTTATGATAACGTTACAGTTAACGATATTATAAAAATAAAAGGTGAAAACATGTCGTTTCAGGGTATAGAATTTACGCCAGATATGCGAAAAATGGTAGTCAATGTAAAACTTTTTTTGACAATTTGAAGTCAAACGCTGAATCCCTAAGTAATCTGGCAACCAAACTTGTTACCTCTGCCCTTGGTATAAGTGAATTAACGGTAAAAGTAATAATGGCAGTTTACAATAAAAAAGGGAAAGAAGGGCTTGATTGGAGCAGATCGTTTAATAATTTTAAACGCTATAACATTAAAGATGGCTGGGTTCCAAATTCGAAGCTAGTTTTTAAAGCGTCAAAAAAGACGGGCGATTACCATACGAATATGAATTGGGGAAATTTTTCAAGGTGGTTCCAAGAAAAATTACTCAAAAATATTCCGAAAAATTCTATAATTCAAAATTCAATTGTAAGTTCTCAATAAGTCCGGGCATTCAGGATATCCTTTTGAAGAGCACCCGGTGTTTAAAGGGTAAGCAGGCTTCACCACCCTGGGTTATTGAGATTTTACGTTCAACTGGCATTTGCGGTCATAGGTTAATTTAGTGTGAAAAATCAAAAGGATAAGTTTTTTTGAAATTATTTTTTAAACAACAAACTAGTCTGAGTGCCGCATTGGTTGTGTTGGGACTTGCTTCAATTATTTTTTATCTTGCTGTAATAAATTACCGGCTTCCATTTTTAACAATGGATGAGTTAAGGGTTGCCTCGATGACGAGATCAGATCTCATGGAGCAGATACGGTTGGGTGGCCGGTCGTCTCAATATCTGGCAGTGTTGATGAATACGTTTCTGTTATTTGAAATTCCTGATATCGCAGGGCTTACACCCAGGTTTATCTCTATGCTTGTCTTGGTGGCTGCCATCTTTCTTAGCCTCCGTCGTTTTGGGTTCGCGTTAACTGCTTCAATACTAATATCTGGATTTGCAGTACTGACCCATCAATTGGACTGGCAGCATAACGGGTTGATTGCTTTTTTCGGCGGATATAATCTGTTATTAGGTGAATTCTTGCTGGCTATTATCATTTTTGAATGGGTCGAAAATAAGCAGATTGGGTTTGTTTTTGCCTTTACTCTGGTTTTTTTCTCATTCGCTTCGGAGTTGTTTGTTGGGCTGGCTGCAGTCTATGTTGTGTCATGCGTGGCCATGGTAAGGACTTCGCGTGCCCTTTATACCAACCCGATGGCTTGGGCTACCGCGATATATCTGGTCGCGTACCTGTATCTGGCAGGACAAGCTGATGCCGTCAGTCACAGTGCCATGGAAAACTATTTGGCTGGTGGCTTGGCGCGATACAGTTATTTTGATATTGTTATGGCCTTTCTTTTATACTTCATAAACTCCATTCCTTTATATAATCTTCTTGGGTTTTCAAACTCCTCCTCAGCATGGTTAGCATTGGTTGTTTTGGCGATTCTTACTGTTGTGCTTGCAAAAAATATGAAGGATATGCTGGCGGATAATGTCAATGCGGCAGATGGAGGGAAGTGGGCTGCTAATACTGTTCCTTTAGTTGTCGTCCTCGTTTTTCTTGCAGTCTCACCGCAGTTTCTGATGGCCATACAACCACTGAAACATGAATGGATTATGCGTGGTGGGACTACTCGTTATGTTTTTAGTTTATATACGTGGATTTCGTTGGTGATGCTTGGTGCACTGGCATATCGTAATTACCTTATGGCCAACAAATTTATAAATTATGTTTTGGCAGCCATTCTGGTATATTACCTTGTTGTATCAGTCAATAATAATTTGAGATTCACAAATGAATATAAGCAATCAAAGGAAAACTGGCTTGAAATAGAGCGAATTGTAAATAAAACAAAAAGTGGGAAAATAATGCTTCCTGATAATTTGCTGCAACATCCGAATATATTACCAGTGGACGAAAAACTTATGAAAAGGTACGTGCAGAAAGTCTATGGACGGGACGCACTGATTTGTTCGGGTCAGAATGGGTACATTCTGTCCAATCAAACCAGACTCAACAAAAATATTAGTTTGGAGGGATTTTCTGTCGCGGAAGAAGTCGGGCGTTGGACTTCTGGGCCGCTCTCAATGGTTCGTTTCCTGCGCCACTTTGAAAAGGGAGACGTTATTGAACTGACGGTAACAGGCGCATTTTCTGATAACTCGACGCTGCCAGTGAAGTTTGAGATTGGAGGTAAGACGTTAGAAATAACGAAGATCCCAGGTATTGTCGATATCAAAGTTGATCGGGAGATGGAGAACCCTGTCCTTTCTATACATATACCCAATCCGACATCTCCTTCTTCTCTTGGTATTAGTGGTGATACGCGAGAACTTGGCATCAGGATCAAGATGATTCGTGTTTTCAGAATTGGTGAGGATGGGCGAGAGCAGGATATCACCGAAGTGTGTCATTAATGAGGTTGTTTAATACATCGGTAAAAAATAGTCCAGCCACAGCGTGACTCGCGAAATGCAGAGTGAAAAATTCATTTTCTGGATTTTGTTTGAAAAAAGAGCGTGGCGGTGACATCGCAGCAAGTTAAATATAAAGCAAAAAATTTCGATAAGAAAATAGGTATCCGTTCAAGTCCGGGAGGCTGACTTTAAAATGGAAGGAGATAAAATTGTGGAGCAAGTGGTAGCGAATACTGGAGTAAGTGCCAGTTGTGCAGCATTAATCAATCAAAAAATTATTCGTGTATACGACGAGGCAGAATCTTCATCATTCAAGCATGTGATGTTGTTATTACTTATGCCGTTGGTGTTTGTTTTCAGCAATTTGTTTGGATTGTTGTTTGATGGTAAAAAGCCCGATAGCCGATTTCCTACTATGTTCCTTATTGTGTTGTGTAAATCATGAGACTACCACAGGCACCTTTTATCGATATTAAAAAAATAACCTAATACCTTTAATTAATTATATATAAAAATAGACTTTCTTTGTATGAGAAACTGTGTTATCTTTAATTTTCATT
>Ga0075111_1000814_pt1 | contig 14449 bp, 11 predicted proteins | sample AntAceMetag02UKK_FD_69787 | JGI IMG/M metagenome (GOLD analysis project Ga0075111, IMG submission 69787) | Saline lake microbial communities from Ace Lake, Antarctica - Antarctic Ace Lake Metagenome 02UKK | ecosystem: Environmental > Aquatic > Non-marine Saline and Alkaline > Saline | place... | reverse complement strand
AGTAATAATTCCTATATATAATGAAGAGAAATCTGTAGTTGATACAATTAACAGAGTAAAGAAAGTTATGAGTTCTTATGAACATGAAATTATTTGTGTGAATGATAATTCAAAAGACGGTTCTCGTAAAATTTTAGAGTCAATAGAAGGGATTATTTTAATAAACAATACTTCAAATAAAGGATATGGAGCTTCATTAAAACGAGGATTCAAGAAAGCAAAAGGTAAATATTTCATAATTACAGATGCAGATGGGACATATCCTGTAGAGGACATACCAAAATTAATTAAATATAAAGACCAATATGATATGGTTATTGGTTCTAGAAATGGAGAGAAAGTTTCAGTACCATTTGCTAAAAAAATAGCTAAAGGAGTACTTAAAATTTTTGCTAGATTTATAACAGGCGAAAAAATCCCAGATTTAAACTCAGGTTTAAGATTATTCACAAGAGAATTGGCAGAAAAATTTTATCATTTATTCCCAGATGGTTTTTCATTAACTTCCACAATTACTGTAGCTAGTTTGTTATCAGGTTATGATGTTAAATTTGTTCCAATTAATTATTTTAAGAGAGTTGGAAAATCTTCAATTAATCCATTTCATTTTTTTAGATTTTTCTTTTTACTATCAAGGTTAGCAGTATATTTCAGACCTTTGAAATTTTTCTTTTTTCCAGGTGTTTTCTTGACTATCTGTGGGGTCGCATTTGGTGCATATCAAACAATAGTGATGAATAATTTTGGTGAAGCACCATTAATTTTAATCATTGTGGGAATGATGTTTGCAGGTTTTGGATTCTTGGCAGATTTAATTCTTAGAACAAAAGAGACATTTTAAGATGAGACAATTTCTTATTAAAATTTTATTAAGTAAATTAAATCGTTTTTTTTATGGTGGAATAATTAATTTTGGAATTAAACTGGGTTTAACTTATTTTCTTACTGAATTAATTGGTATGTGGTATTATCTTTCATATTTAATCTCTTTGTCAGTTGCAGTTTTATTTGGATTTTTTTATGGAGTTCATGTTGTGTTTAGAAATACAAGAAATAAAAGAAAAAATTTCATCAAATATTTGGTGGTGTTTTTTGCAATTATGGTTTTAGATGCTTTATTTGTTAAAATAATGACAGATATAATTGGAGTATATTATATGATTTCAATATTTTTAGTAACTGCAGTTTTATTTTTTGTAAAGTATTTTGTATATGATTTGTTTGTGTTTAAGGAAGAGAAACATCATATTATTCAACCACAAAATTAATAAACAAATTCCCTTTACATTAAATTATGAAAAGTCCATCCAAAAAGAAATTGGAAGTATTCTCAAAAGAAGAGCATAGAAAGCATAAAATTCAAGCTACAGTTGAATCAATAGTTGCTGTAGCTCCTTTAATGGCATTTGGATTTGGTATCGCTAAGTTAAGTTCTACTCCACAAGGTATAGAGAGAATGGCACCAGCACAATTTGGATTTATTCATGTTCTGATATTATTAGTATCAATGAGTTATATAATATTCTTATTCTTTATAATTAAAGATATTAAAAAAAGGCTCGCAATTAGATGATTTGAAAGTATGATTTCAATCATACCTAATAACATGTCAACCGAGTTTGTAGTTAAAGATTAGCTATAAGATAGAAAACCTTTTATTAACTTTGGAAACTTTTTAATTTTCTCGGAAACCTTTCATAGTGTGATAAAAACACTTAAATATTATTAAACAATACAAGTTATTACAATGAAATTATCTAAAGAGACTTTGGAAAATATTAAAAAATCTGAAGAAGATATTAAAGCAGGAAGGGTAAAAACTCTCCAAGAATTTGAAGAAAGTTTAAATATGTCAAAAGCTTTATATATCAAAAATGAATAATATAATTCAAAAATGGATAATTGGTTAAAAATAATAAATGTTTTAGGTAAAAATGTCGGAGAATCTTTCACTATAAGGGGATTAAGTATTAAATCAAAGGTGTCTTATGCAACAACTTATCGATTAATAAAACGATTTAAGAAGTATTCAACACATTTAATAAAAACGGTAGGGAGAGCAGAAACGATAAAAATAAACCCTGTGAGTGAAAATATTGTGAGTTTTTTAACAATTTCATCTCAAAATGAATTATTAAATTATTTAGAGAAAAATAAAATAATTAATGAAATAAGAAACAAAGTCATTAAAAGAGATAATATAGTTTTATTATTTGGAAGTTATGCAAAAAATGAACAAAACAAAAATTCAGATATAGATTTACTCATAATCAACAAAACTGGAAATAAAGATTATTCTTTTCATGCTGAAGAATTATTGTTTAACATAAAAATAAATCCCATATACATAAAAGAAAGTGAATTTAAAGAAATGTTGAAAGAAGAACAAGAAAATGTTGGAAAACAAGCGTTAAAAACACATGTTTTGTTGTCTGAACCAAATAAATTTTGGAGGTTAATAATAAATGAATTCAAATAAAAAATTAATAGAAGATAAATTTTTAAAATTATTATCTGAAAACATAATTGTGAAATCTAATCAAAGTTTTAAAATAAAATTATTTTTAGATAGATCTAAAGCTAGTTTTCAAATAGCAAAATTTCATGAAAATCCTCCTGAAGAACCTGAAAAAATATTTTGGTATTATTGGGCAATAACTATTTCTTATTATTCAATGCTCTATAGTGCTAAAGCAATTATTCTATCTAAAGGGTATGAAGTTAAAACTCATGAATCTGCAGAAATAGCATTATCTTATTTATTAATTCCGGATGAACTTGAAAAAGAAGATTTAATTTTATTAAATCAAGCTCATAAAATTTTTGAAGATGAATATGTTAAATATTTTCAAGATGGAAGAACTGAAAGTTATGTTTCAAGGTATAATGCGAGACCAGGTTATACTGAAAGACAATTAAAACAAATTTTAGAGAATTCAAGAAAATTTATTTCAAAAATATTTTTAATGTTGGATAGGTAATTTCTAAATTGCTATTAAACTAACACCAAATATTATCAACAATATCCCAACCCACTTAACGCTACTTATTTTCTCTTTAAACGCTTTCATTGATATCAAAGCAACCCAAACATAAGATAAAGAAATGATTGGATACAAAATAGATAACTCGCCATACATCAAAGCAGGAATAAATGTCAATATACCAATAATATACAACCCAAACCCAATAACTAATTCTTTGTTAAAGATTCCATCATCAGATGCCATTTTAAGATAAATAGCTCCAACTGAACCAATCAGAGAAGACAACACACTAAGAAATATTGGTAAGATCATTTTGTAATAAAAACAACCCCCACTATTATAGAAGCCAATCCAGCAATTTTAGAATAAGTTATTAATTCACTAAAATAATAACTAGAAGCCAAAAGAACCCACACATATACCATTCCAATTAATGGATAAACAGATGATACGTCCTCTTCTTTGAATGATAATATCAAACTAACACTACCTAAGCCATAAAATAATAACCCTAACAGAACAAAGTAATTAGTAATTAAATTAAAAAAACTAAATTCAAAACCTTCCATTCCGAATTTAAATAATATTTGGGCAATAGCAATTAGAATTGTTGTTAATAAAATAAATAAGAAAGCTTTTCTTCTCATTTTTTAAGAAGATATTCAACAACAGCTGCAAATGCTGGTCTTGTAATAAACACTCCAATGGATATACCATATATTGTTGTTAATGCAAAACCTTTCAAAATTCCTGCCCCTGCAAACCATAATGGTAACATTGCAACAACAGTTGTAAAGTAAGCAGCCATAATAATAAAGAATGCATTTTGTATTTTTCGTTTCCAATTTGTTGTAGTGCTTTTTTCTCCACTTAATAATTCATCAGCGATAACAATTTGGTGGTCGAAACTGGTACCTATAACAATTATTATACCTGCAATAGCAGCTAAGTCAAGATTAGTTCCAAATAAAGCAGTTGCTCCAAGCAATACAACTAATTCACAAGCTGTCGCTCCAACCATAGGAACTGCAATTTTTAATGATTTATATCTAACAAATACCATTCCTGCAACAACTAACATTGCAACAAGTCCTGTAAATAAAGCATTTTTCAAGAATTCATCTCCTAGCACAGGAGATAAGTTATCAACTTTAACAATATCTAATTTAACAGGTAAACTTCCTGTTTCAATAATAGTTTGTAATCTTTTCATACCAGTTAATGCATCACTAATAGCTTCATCTCTAGTTTGTCCAACACCTGTTCCAGATATTTGGATTCTAGTTTCAGCTTTTCCTTTTAATCCTGCACCGATATTTAATTCATCAACTAATTTATCATCTAAGAATAATTGAATTGGGTCACTTAAATATTGTTGTCCATTTTCACTAACAACATCTAATTGTTCTGTTAATCCTGCTTGTCTTCTTGCAGCAGTAGGAGTCATATCAATTGTAAAGTAAAATCTACATGCATAATTTCCATCACTTGTTTTACCACAACCAGAACTAGGATCAATTCCTGAACAGTCAGCAGTTCTACAAACATGAGAAACGTCATCTCCACCTGTGAAAGCAGTTTTGTTACTAATTTTAGCTTCGAATTTACCTTGTGAAGCGATTAAGTCACTGATTTCTTTTTTTTGTAAACCAGCAATTTCAACTAAAATAAATGTGTTACCAGATAAATCATTAGATTTTCTAATTGTAACATCGTTAAGACCGAAAGCGTTTAATCTTTGTTCTAAACCAAAGATAGATCTGTCAATTACTTCATCAGTAATAGTTACATTACCATCTTGTCTAGGTTCTAATAATACTCTTACTCCACCAGAAAGATCTAAACCTTTTCTTATATTACTTGTAGGAGCTTTGTATACATTTAAACCAATTTCTTGAGTTCCAATAATATGTTCAATAGTTTCATTAACTGTAATAGTTTCATTTACAGTTTTATTAAGTGTTTTTTCAACACCATCAATAGTAACATTTTGTTTGATTACTTTTTTAATAATTTTATCAACTAATTTATCAGTAGTTTCAATTTCTATTTCAGCTAAAGTTGTTAAAGTGTATAATTGTTTATTTGTTTTAATAGAAACAGTCATGTTAGGTTCTAGAATTTCTAAATGCTGATAGTATTCAGCTACACTAGTAATTTTATTTCCATTAATGAATTCAATAACTTCAAAATCTAAAGGTCTTGAAAACTTATCAGGACTTTTCATTCCACCTAAGTAAGCAGCTGAATCAACTTCAACAGCTCTGATAGCAACACCTTCTCTATTGAAAGCAGGAGCAATAGCAATTAATGATAAGATCATTGCAATTATTAAAATTACAACTCTAACATTTTTGAATACACCAGGGACTCTCATTTCTTTTTAGCCTCCATGTACCACCGAAGGATACCTACATTTTGAATCCATGTGTTTACAAGGTCAATTAATAGACCAATAAGCAAGATTTCCATAATTTGTGTTATAACTGGACTTTGTGAGAAGATTAAAGCAATAAATACTGCAGTAATAGTTGTCAAGGACATCATTAAACCAGTTCTCATAGCTGAATAAATTCTTTCATCTAAAGTTCCATCTTTTCTTTTAATAACTTTAGTAGATAGTAAAATATCTGAATCTACAGAATAACCAATAAGCATTAAGAATGCTGCAATACCTGCAGAACCAACTTTAATTCCTAAAGTGTTAACAACAGCCATAGTAACAAAAATATCTGATACAGCAGCTAATATAACAGCTAAACTAGGAACAATAGTTCTAAAGTAAAGGAATACAACAATACCCATAAAGATAAATGCAATAATCATAGATTTAACAGTTTCTTGAAAGAAACTACTTCCTAAAGAACTTCCAATAGTTTCAACAGTAATGTCATTTTCACCAAGATTGTATTTTTCATTAAGTTTATCTATCATACCATTAATTTCATTTTGATCAGTTTCATCAACTTCAACAATAATACCAAGTTGTTTACCTGAACCAGATAAAGCTCTTGAGTTTATTTCACCTTCATAACCTAAAAGAGATATAATTTCGGCTTCAGTAGCTACTTCGCTAATAATAGTAAGACTTGTTCCACCTTTAAGAGAAATACCTTTGTTGATAAAAGTATCATTCTCAACATAAAACATTCCTAAAGAAATTAGAGCAATAAGTAAAAGTGCAAATGGTATAATAAGTAGTAATTTGTACTCTTTTTCATAAATCTTTTTTAAAAAATTCTTACTCATATTAGAAGAAAAAAATTGCGTTTCATTAATAAATGTTTTTCTTTTTAGTAGAATAGGTCTGGGTCTCGCCCTAAAAGATGATTATGTAACTGATATGTGTTAATCCCTAGAGAATGGCTTATTTGGAATATTTCAGGTTTTAAATCAAGATGTTGGAATAAAAAATTAACTGTTTGTTCAATACCTTCATGTTTAAAAGATATATTTTCGTCCTCTTTTATAAGAAAAATGCATTTTTCTAAAGGAAAAGAAAGATTATTTTTATAATCAACAAAACAATGGGTATTATAATTATATGGAGCTTTATCAGAAAAAACGCTTTTGAACCTATTATCAATTTGGGCAATTTGTTCAGCCATTCGAGTTTTGCCTAAACCAGAATCTCCTACAATAAAAATGCCAGAATTATCTTCAGTATCTAATATAGTTTCGCCGAATAAACAAATGTGTTCTTCGGGAGAATAAATTGATGTATTAAATCTAGAATTTTCAATATTTAGGTGTGAATAATCTGAGTCCATTTTAAAAATAAAAAAATAAGATGCTATGCATCTCTTTCGGTGCCATCACTTAACTTTGTTGAGTTCTGGACCAAAATAATTGTTATTCAATTATTTAGGTAACATAATCATTACGAATACACCAGCAGCAGCTGCTAAAACTCCTAATGCAGGTAATGCTAAGTCGCTATTTAGTACATCATCAATGATTCCATCGTTTTCATCAACAACAGGACTTCCACCAATGCTAGGTGTATCTAAGTTGTTAACAATATCGAATCCGCCAGGAGTAGTTGAACTGCCTGAACTTGAACCACTTGAACCTGAACCTTGTCTGTCACATTCATTTACTCTTAATGTTACAGTTTCAGTTTCTTCTAAACTTCCATCCATGTATAAATTAACATCAACATCAAAAGTACCAGTTACATTATCATCAACATTGATTCTGTATGAAATAATTCTTTTAGCATCATCGTCATCACCTTCATCAAGTTCAAAGGATCTTGATTCTTCAAAATCTAAACCTTGACTCACAACAACAACTTTTAAATCATCTTCATCTTTGCTTCCAATATTGATAACGCTCATTTCAACATCTGTATATCTAACACAAGTTAAAGTGCTTGGTGAAACTGTTACTCTGTCTAAGATAACTTTGTGGCTATCTTTTTCTACTTCAAAGTAAACTGTCCAATCAATTTCGTAAATGTTATCGTCATCATCTTGTCCTTCAACGTGAATTAAAACAGTGTATGTTTTTTCATCAACAATTGTTGGAATATTAAATGATAGATCGAAATCTTCTGAATCGTCTGCATCTATATCAACTGAAGGTGAATCTTTTTCAACATCGTCGCCGTCATCTATATCTAAAATTTCAATAGTAACTTCAACATCTTCAATGTCAATATTTTGATAATTATTTCTAACTTCTAATTCAAATTCAATTGTATCTCCTGGTTCTGCTTCTTTTGAAACAGTTTCACCGTCAACAATTTCGTCTCTTTTACCGCCAACTTTTACTTTAAGTTCTTCGATAGATAAGAATGAATCAGCGTTTAAGTAAACATTAATTACTTTATTTACATTACCAGCATCTGCAACAGTTATTTCGCCAATTTTATGACTTGTAGTTTTTTCATCAATTGGAACATCAATAGTTAAAGTGATGTCAGTAGTTGCACTTGGATTTAAAGTTGCAATAGTATTTGGTGTAGCAACTCCATTGTAATCGTTTAGTAATTCAGTGTCTAAAGTAACTTGTAAATTATTTAGAGCAGAGTTTCCATCGTTTTCAATTGTAAAATCAATTGTTCCTGATGAGTTAACGCTAACTCCTGAAATAGTAATTTTACTTGGTACATCAATACTAAAGTCTGGATCATTATCCACATCAATATCGAATGTATCACTAGTACAATTATTAGCAGCATTTGAATCGTCACATACTGTAACAGTAATACTATATGAATTACCATTTTGAGATGAAGTAGGAGTCCATCCTGAAATTAAACCCGAATTACTGATAGTCATTCCTGAAGGTCCGCCACCCATAATTGTATAACTTAAACTATCTCCTGTATCAATATCATTAGCATTAACTTGTAATGTAAATTCAATATCTACAGTAGCGTTAGTATCTGCAATAGTAGCAATAGTTGGAGCGTCATTAACTGGATTAACAGTTAAAGTTACTTCATTACTTTGAGTTGTATTAAAAATATCGCTAGCTGAACAATTCATAGTTCTTACACCATTGAAATTAGCATCTGGAATTAAAGAAATAACTCCGTTAGCAATACCTCTTGTAATGTTAGCTGGATTTGAACAACTGTAAGTTAATGCATCTCCATCTGAATCATTAAAGTAAGTATCTAAGTCAACACTATTATCATTAGTATCTTCATCCCAAGTAATATTTGGAATACTTGATAATAAAGTTGGTGCTGAATTGTTTAAACTAGTTGTATTAAATGTAAATTGGAACATACCTGAAGTTGTGTTTAAAGCTCCATCAGAAGCAGTAACATACCAATAGTAAGTATCTCCAACAGTTGCTCCAACAGTATTTAATGAAGTAGCAGTTGTAGTTGCATTTAATGAAGGTGTATTAGTATCTCCAAAGAATACATAATAAGTAACTGCGTTTCCTTCTGGATCTGTTGAAGTAGTCCAAGTTAAAGTATTATCTTGTGTAGTAACAGTACTATCATTAACAGGTGTTAATGGAGTTGGCATAGTTGGTGCATCTTCTACAGAACTAACATCAACAGTAACTGCTGCAGTGTCTGTATTTTGACCATCACTAACCATTAAAATAACTGCCATAATTCCGTTAAAGTTACTTGCGCCTGAGAAATTTGCCATTCCTGTAGCACTATCATAACTGAATACAACATTATTATTAGTATCTACTCTAGTCCAGATTAAATCCATACTATTATTATCTGCATCACTAACATATTGACTTAAGTTAATTGAATTATTAAATCCATCTTCAACAAAAGTAACAGTTGGGATTGCAGCAATAACTGGAACGTCATCATTAACTGCATTAACAGTTAAAGTAACATTATTACTTTGAACATTAGTAGTACCGTCATTAGCAGTAAATACAACATATCTTACACCAAAGAAATTATTGTCTGGTGTGAATGTTACAACTCCAGTATTATTATTAATTGAAATTGTAATGTTGTTTACATTTGTGTAAGTGTAAGTTAATGCATCACCATCAATATCAACGAAATTTCCACTGATATCTAAAGTGTGAACAGTATCTTCATTCCAAGATTGATTAGCTATATTTGAATTTAATAATGGAACATCGTCTACATTATTAACAGTAATAGTAATTGTACTAACTGCAGAATTAGCATTTCCGTCATTTGCAATAACTCCACAAGTAGCAACACCTGTATAGTTTGCAAAAGGCACATAACTTAAAATTTCACCAACAATAGTACAATCAACTTCACTAACATTTTCACTAACAACAGAATAAGTTAAGTTGTCATTTTCAATGTCTGAAGCATATACACTTGCGTTTAATGATCCGCCAACAGTATCTTCTAAAATTGCTCTTGCAGGCAAGTTAAGAACAGGTGCGTCATTAACAGGTGTAACGTTTAAAGTAAAATTATTACTTTGAACCATTGTAGTTCCATCTGTTGCGTTAATAGATATGTTTCTTTCTCCAAACCAATTAGCGTCTGGTGTGAAAGTTGCGATATCACTATTGAAAGTAATTGTAATATTTGAACTATTACCAATAACTGTGTAAGCTATAACATCATCATCAATATTATTAAATGATTGAGTCATATCATAAGTATTAACAGTATCTTCTGCCCATGTTAAATTTGAAATACTTTCATTATGGATTAATGTGTCATCAACTTGAATAACATTAATTTGCATATCAACAATATTTGAAATTTGTGGGTTAGTAGCTAAAGTTTCGGATGCATAAACTCTACAATGAGCTGCATCTTGAACAACACCATACCAGTTAGCTGCAGGAGTATAAGTAATATTATCTCCATTGATATTACAATCTACTTCACTAGTATTTTCTGAGAAGATTAAAAATTCAATAGCATCATTTTCTTCATCTGAAACAAAGTTTGAAATATTAAATGAGCTCATTCCTGAATCTTCTACAATATTTCGTGTTGTTATAACTCTCATAACAGGTGCATCATTAACAAAAGTAACATTAATTGAAATAACTTCAGCATTACTTTCAGCAGGGCCGTCTGTAATGTTAATTAAAACAGTTTCAGTAAAGTTTGCAGATGCATTAGTGTAATTGAAAAATAATAAAGTTCCAATAGAATAAATATTTGAACTATTATCTTGGATTCTTAATTCACTTGTAATATTATCAGTATCACTCATGTAAGCAGAAAGATCAACAAATGAAACAGTATCTTCAACTGCAGTATAGTTTGGTAATGAACCTAAAACAGGTGCATCATTAACTTCTGTAATTGTAACTGTGAAATCATAAGTATCAATTCCGTTTAAAGTATCGTTAACCATACAACTAATATTAACTCTACCAACATAATTGTTAATAGCACTAATAGTTAAATTTTTGTCAACGTCTTCATAACTTAAAGTAACATTTGCATTATTACTAATACAAGTATGAGTTAATTGTGCTTGAGCATCTTCTTCATCAGTTGCGTTAGTTAATAATTGAATTGTAATATTACTATCTTCAGTAATTGTTTGGTTATTAATTATATTATAAACAGGTAAGTCGTTTACAAATGTAACATTAATAGTTACGTTTTTAGTTAAATTTGAATCTTCATCAACAACTCTTGCTCTAACAACATAAGTTCCGTTAGTTGCAAAACTTCTAGTATAAGTACTTGCGTCGTCAATTAATTCAAAAACATTATCTCCATCAATATCCCAATCAAAGGATGTTAAAGGGTCGTAACTTCTATTTGAATAAATAATTTCGAAAAGTACATTATTAGTAATTCCGTTTGCATTTTCTGCAATAGTACTTACATTAGCTCCAAATCCGAAAATTGGATCTACGTCATTAATAGTAACATTAATTGTATCAATGTCAGTTGAATCTTCATCTAGAACTCTCACTGCAATAGTGTAAGTTCCATTTTCAATAAATCTGTGGTTATTATAATTAACAGTCGTATTTTCGTCAACAACAAAAACTCCATTGAAATCAAAATCCCATTGATAAAAAGTTGTGTTTAATGGGTCATATGAATTATTAGCAACAGATTCATTAGCTGTAAAATTAATGTATCCACCTTCTGTAATTAAAACAACACTTGAATTAATTTGAGCAATAGGGTCAACATCAGTAATAGTCATAGTTTTGTTAACACTTGCATTTGAATCTTCATCTTCTACAGTTAACATAACTTCGAAAGTTCCGTTATCAGCATAGATGTGAGATACGTTCATACCAGTTGCAGTATTTCCGTCACCAAAGTTCCAATGGTATTGAGAAATATTATCGTGGCTATTAATAGTAGTTGATTCATTAGCAGTAAAAGTAATATTATTACCTTCGTAAGTTGTATTAGTATTATTAACAGAAGCGTTCATAACAGGAATCGCATTAATGTCAGTAATAGTTAAAGTCATATTAATACTAGCATTAGAATCTTCATCTTCTACAGTTAACATAACTTCATAAGTTCCATTTTCTCTGTATAAGTTAGATGCGTTAACTCCTGTAGCAGTATTACCATCTCCGAAATTCCAATGATATTGAGTAATATTATCTTGGTCATTATCAGTAGTTGATTCATTAGCTGTGAAAGTAACATTAGTACCTTCAATAGTAGTATTAGTTGGGTTAACAGATGCATTAAGAACAGGTGTTGCGTTAATGTCTGTAACGTAAATAGTCATATTGATACTTGCGTTAGAATCTTCATCTTCTACAGTTAACATAACTTCGTAAGTTCCGTTATCAGCGTAGATGTGAGAAGTATTCATTCCAGTATCTGTGTTACCATCTCCGAAATTCCAGTGGTATGCAGTAATATTATCATGTGCATTTCCAGTAGATTCGTTAGCAGTAAAAGAAATATTATTTCCTTCAAAAGTAACATTAGTAGGATTAATAGTTGATAAAATAACTGGTGTAGCGTCAACATCGTCAACAGTAACAATCACGAAGTCCATATGAGATCTTCCTGAAAAATCTGTAACAGTTAAATTAACTACATAAGTTCCATTATCAATAAAAGTATTATTAGCAATAACTGATGTTGAAGTATTAGTATCATTAAAGTTCCATAAATAAGAAGCAATTCCAGTTAATGAATCATTACTGTTACTTCCATTAAATCTTTGTGAGATACCTTCATTAATAGTAATGTCAGCAGTTGCGTTTGCGATAGGGTTTTCTAAATCAACATTAAGAGTGTAATTAGAAGCACTCATGTTAATTTGAGATATATTATTTTCACATTGAATATTCCAAATATAATTTCCTTGTGTTAAAATAGATAGGGAGAAATTATTTTGAGTATTATTTATGATAGATAGGTTAGTTTGATTTTGGTTCCAAGAACCTGAGAAGTTTCCAAACAGAGTACAGTTATCTAAAGTAGTGTTTGAAACTGGTGTGTAATAGAAATTTATATTTCCTGTTGATGAGTTGAAATCGTCTACTGGTGCGTTTAGACCAACATTTAAGCTAGCTGAAACCGCTGCTGCAAATACTATAAGCATTGCGAACATAATGATCATTATTGTTGTTTTATTTTTCATCTTTAATTTTCGTTTAATATAACGCCCCCTATCAAAAAGTGTTATTCAAGGGTAGTAACACTAATTTATTTATAAAGATTGTCGTTTTTATACTATTTATTTAGGAAGGTTTATATAGTAATTATATGTGAATTTATATATAAAAATGGGGAAAATTCATGGTTAACAAGGCAATTGTAGATTATATTCAAAAATATCATGCTCAAGGTTATAGTTTACAAACTTTGAAGAACTTTTTAGTAAAGCAAGGTTATCCTATAAATGAGGTAAATGAAGCCTTAAGTTTAGCATATAAACCAGAACATCATGGAAAAAGCAAATTATTCATTTTTTTAATGGCAAGTATTGTTTTAATTGTATCAATTTCATTATTATTCTTAGTAATTTCGTTTATGGAAGGAGAGGAAGAAGTTGCAAACATAAGTTTGAATGTTTATGGTGATGAATCCAACATCGATAAAGGAAATGAATTATTGTATAAAGTATACATTGAAAATATTGGAACAAAAGAAAGTTTTCCAATCAGTTTAAGGTATGAATTACTAAAAGATGGAATTGCTGAAAAGCAAGGTTCTGATGTAATGAATTCAGAAGATGGAGAAAAATTATACAGAATAGAACCAGGAAAAACAGGTTCTTATTCATTAAAAGTGACTGGAACTTATGAAGGGAAAGAAGCTTATGGTATTTTTAATTTCCAAGTTATTTCTGTTTGTGGCGATAATGTTTGTGATGCAGATGAAGTTTGTCCAGATGACTGTGATGAAGGTCCTGTCTGCGGTGACAACATTTGTGATGTTGGGGATTGTGAAGCAGATTGCTTAATTGATGAAGGACCAGCAGAAGATTATTGTGGTGATGGTACTTGTAATACTAAAGAAGATTTCTTAAATTGTCCTTCAGATTGTGAAGTTCCAGAATGTGGAAATTCAAAATGTGAAATCTCAGAAAATTATTATTCTTGTCCAAGAGATTGTGAAAAACCTGATCAAGATTTAAATTCAATGACTCAATATCATTTAAGCATATATATTAAAGAAGGTTTAGATTCAAAATCTGCAGAATCCTTAGCTCAAGAATGTAAAGGAATTGAAATAGACAAAAATAAAGATGCTTGTTTTAATTACATAGCAAAATATTCAGAATCAGTATTTTATTGTATTCAAATAGAAAATCCAAGTTTGAAAGATGATTGTTACATTAATTATGCGTACAACTCAAATGATTATGAAAAGTGTAATGATATCGGAGATGAACGTAAAAAAGAAAATTGTGAAGCTTTAGAGATGCAGTATCAATTATTGCAAGCGTATAGCTAAAGATTTATATATAAATAAGTAAGAAATATGGTAGAGGGAATGATATTGGGGAATAAAAAGGGACAAATTACAATATTTGCAGTAATAGGTGTAATTTTATTGATAACATTTGGACTATTAT
>Ga0075111_1000806_pt1 | contig 14532 bp, 8 predicted proteins | sample AntAceMetag02UKK_FD_69787 | JGI IMG/M metagenome (GOLD analysis project Ga0075111, IMG submission 69787) | Saline lake microbial communities from Ace Lake, Antarctica - Antarctic Ace Lake Metagenome 02UKK | ecosystem: Environmental > Aquatic > Non-marine Saline and Alkaline > Saline | place... | reverse complement strand
TCTAACCCGTTGCAATTGCTTTATCCCAAAATACTATTTAAACCTACTCTAAATTTAGCGAATAAAACATCCACACATTCGTCCCGACTAAATTCTTTCTACTTTTACGCTACCAAAATATAGTTAACATGAAGAATTTGAAATCAGCAAACATAGTTGCAATGATTATGGGGCTGTTGAGCATTGCGTTTGGAATTTATACCTTAATGCAGGGTAAACCTTTCGGAGAATATTTTTTCAGTATTTTCATCGGTATTACTTTGTTTGGTGTGGCCTGGTATAACAATAAAGCTCTTAAGAATAAATAGGTGAAAGAATATAATAACGTTTTGACTGAAAGCATGTAGGTTTTTAAATGAAACAGGGTAAGTTATGCAAAAAATGAAGGTTTTTATTTCAAGTGTACAAAGAGAATTTGCTGAAGAACGCAAAGGTCTCTACCAACATTTGATTAACGATCCATTTTTAAGTCAGTATTTTGAACCTCTTATATTTGAAGAATTTCCGGCATCAATTCATGATGCTGATAAAATGTTTCTTGAAGGGGTTAAAAACACTGACATATACATTGTGTTAATAGGTAAAGATTACGGTAGCGAAAATGAACAAGGTATTTCAGCTACACAACTTGAGTTTAACCAGGCAATGGACAACCATACAGACACATTGGCTTTTATCAAAGATTATCCACCAAATGAGCTCCATCCAAAAGAAAAGCAGTTTTTGAATAAGGTTCAAAAACATGTTACCTATAAACGTTTTAATGAAACCCATGACCTTATCCAGGAGATAAACCGGGCTTTTGTTGCTTATTTGCAGCAAAAAAATCTTTTACTTACTACCGCTTTCGATGCCACCATAAACTCTTTTGCTACTCTCGCTGATATTGATGAACAAAAAATTGACGACTTTTTGGATATTGCTATTAAAAAGAGAAACTTTCCCCTACGGAAGGGGAGCTCAATTGAAAAAGTTTTAACTCATCTTAATTTGATAGATGAATCAAAAAAAATAATGAATAGCGCATTGCTGCTCTTTTCAAAGAACCCTCAAAAATTTTCCCCTTCTGCCATTGTTAAATGTGCACACTATCATGGTTTCCGGGTTGAAAAACCAATACCAAATCATCAAGTCATCAAGAATGATGTTTTTACACAGGCTGACGAAGCAGTTGACTTTGTACTCTCCAAAATCGGAGTATCAGTTGGTACAAGGGTGCAAAGCAATCAAGCTGAAATAAGCTATGAGATACCAAGGCCTGTTATAGCCGAAGCCATTGTAAATGCTGTTGCACATAGGGACTACAACAGCAATGGGAGTATTGAGATATGGCTGTTTCGTAACCGGATAGAAATACGAAACCCCGGCTGCTTACCAAAGGAATTAAGCATTGCCAAGTTGGAGCATGATCATAGCTCCTACCCTTTCAACCCAAAGCTCGCTGAAGTTCTATACCAATCTGGATACATTGAACGGTTTGGCACAGGAACTGGAGAAATATTCAGACTTACAAAAGATGCAGGATTGAGGAAACCTGAATTTGATCTTAATGAAGGATTTAAACTGACCATTTGGCGTCCCGAAATTACAAAAGATCAAGTTGACATACATGATAACATACATGATAGGATACATGACGACATGCATGACCCGTTGAAACTCATTTTTAATAAAACGGATGAACTCGCCCACAGGTTGGTATTGGTTATCCAGGGCGACATAAATAGAGCTCAACTTATGGAAAAGCTTAATTTAAAAAGCCGATCAAGCTTTGTTAAAAATTATCTTGAACCCGCAATATCCGCAGGCTTTATTGAAATGACAATCCCAGACAAACCTCAAAGTAAAAAACAACGATACATTCTTACAAAAAAGGGGACGAAACTTAAATTAAAACTTAGAAACGACTAACCAACAACTACAAAAAATGAAGCAAAAAGTTTTTATTCTACTATTGATGAGTGTTCTTTTGGTATCAATTACAAAAGCACAAACTGATCCTGTCGTATCAAAAATCATTGAAATCGGCAGTACAGACAATCAGACGATGGACCACCTTGATGTTTTATGCAACCGTTTCGGCGGCAGGCTTATTGGTTCGGATGCCTATGAAAATGCTGCCGAATGGGCAGCATCTAAGTTTCTGGAATGGGGAATGCAAGTTGAAATGGATGAAACCGGCGAGTTGCCTGTCGGCTTTAACCGTGGCCCCTGGTTTGGCAGGATGCTTTCTGACGAGGGCATGCACCTGCATTTTGCCACACCATCCTACACTTCGGGAACTAAAGGTGTGCAGCGCGGCCATGTTTTGATTGAACCTACAACCCAATCAGAATTCGATAGGATGAAAGGAAAACTGAAAGGGGCGTGGGTGTTGATTGGTGGAATGAATGAAGGATGGCCCATTGACATATCAGCTAAAGCCGATGGTATCCGCGATTCCATAAAAATTGAAAATATCAATATCAGGAAACAGAACCGGGAAATAAAGAACGAAAACCGCGATTTAGCAGAGAATGGCAAACCCGAAAAAGAATACATCGATATCATTGAAGAACCCGCACTTTTTTACAAAGAAATGGTGGATGCCGGCATCCTGGGAATTATACAATCTACAAAAACGCCTATCCGTGTAATGTACGACAGGAAGAACATCATGAACATGACTTTCGAATCATTGCCAACAGTTCCGGATATTAAACTGGATGAACACCAATACGATATTATTTATCAAATGGCAAAAGAACGGCGTTACTTCCTACTGGAATTCGATATCCGCAACCATTTTAAAATGGGGCCGATAAAGTACCACAATGTAATTGGGATTATTCCAGGAACTGAATTCCCCGATGAATATGTAATCATGAGCGGCCACCTTGATGCTTACGATGTTGCTTCCGGTGGTGTGGATGATGGTGCCGGTGTTACGCCAACCATGGAAGCAGCGCGATTAATTATGGAAGCAGGGGGCAAACCAAAACGGACAATCCTTGCAATCCTTTGGGCTGGTGAAGAGTTTGGCCTGTTGGGTTCGTCGAGCTGGATTGAAAGAAATGAAGACAAACTGGACAAGATCTCAAATATGGTCAACCGGGATGGTGGGCCAACCGCTCCTACGTATGTAAGTGTATCTAAAGCCATGATGGAAGATTTTGAAGAAATCGGCGAATCCATCAAAAGTATCAACCCCGATTTTCCATTTGAAGTTAAAGAGCGGGAGCCCAGCGAAAAACCTAAAAAAGCCTGGGGCACCGACAGCGGCCCATTTGCCGTAAAAGGCATCCCAACCATTGGTTTCCGCAATACCGACCCCAAAGGTTATGATTTTAATTACCGTGAAATCTGGCACACCGAAAGGGATATGTACAACAAAAGCATTGCAGAATATCAGGAACATGCTTCTATTGCAACCGCAATCCTTGTTTATGGAATCGCCAATTTAGACCACATGCTTTCACGTGACGGTTACTATATTGTGAAGGATGATGAACCTGAAAAGAAGAGAAAAAAGAAAGAAAAGAATTATTAACTTTACGACTTAAAAAAATACCACTTCATTATAATGACAGCGGACACGCTAAGAGAACTACTTCAAAAAGGTGAGGGTATAGATGTCGAGTTCAAAACATCGCAATTTGAGCTTAACAGAGATACATTCGAATCCATATGTGCTTTCCTAAATCATAAAGGAGGGCATTTAATTCTTGGAGTTAGGAATGATGGCAGAGTGGAAGGTGTTATTGATGATTGCGTTCAGGACATCATCAATAATATTGTTTCAAGTGCAAACGATCCACAAAAGCTTAATCCACCATTTTATCTTTCAGCTCGAGTATTTGAATATGAAGAAAAGAATGTGATTTATGTTTATGTTCCGGAGAGTTCACAGGTACATAGCACGAGAGGAAAGATATTTTACCGAAATGAGGATGGTGATTTTAATATCACCCGCCAAACTGAACGGGTAAGCCAACTCTATCTAAGAAAGCAAACGACCTATTCTGAGAACAGAATTTTTCCATATGTAAAACTATCAGACTTTAAACACGAACTCTTTAACCGGATCAGAATACTTGCGAAAAATGAGCGGGATGATTATCCCTGGCAGAATATGAGCAATGAAGATTTGTTACGTTCCGCAGGTTTGTTCAAACACGACCATCAAACCGGAAAAGATGGCTATACTCTGGCTGGGATACTTCTACTTGGGAAAGATGAAGTGATCCAAAGTGCTTTGCCTCACCATAAAACGGATGCCATTCTCAGAATAAAAAATACCGACCGCTATGATGACCGCGATGATATTCGAACTAATCTCATAGAAAGCTACGACCGTTTAATGGCTTTTATCAGAAAACACCTGCCGGATAAGTTTTACCAGGAAGGTGAACAAAGGATCAGCTTGCGCGATAGGATTTTCCGAGAAGTGGTTGGCAATACATTAGTTCACAGAGAATATGCAAATGCCTTTCCTGCTAAATTGATTATCGAAAAAAACCAGTTACTTTCTGAAAACTGGAATCGTCCACACCTCAATGGTGTTATCGATCCGGCAAATTTTTCACCTTTCCCGAAAAATCCGGTTATTGCAAAATTTTTCAAGGAAATTGGCCGTGTGGATGAATTGGGATCCGGAGTGCGAAACAGTTTTAAATACTGTGGGATTTATACTCCGGGAACCATTCCTACTTTTACTGATGATGATGTTTTTAGGGCTATTATACCAATACGTAAAAATTTAGACCTGAAAGAGAATCGGATTATTTCCACTGAAGATACCATAAAAATTACCGCTCCAATTTCTATATTTAGAAAGAATTACGGAAGAAATGCGGATGAATTACGGAAGAAATACGGAAGAAATGCGGAAGAAATAATGGCATGGATGGATGCAAAACCTCATATAACTGCGGCTGAGATTGCATCAAAGATCAATAAAAGCCAAAGTACGATTGAAAAGGTTATAAAAAAATTGCGAGAAAAAAAAATAATCGAAAGGGTTGGATCAACAAAAGGGGGGTATTGGAAAGTCGCAATCAATAATATACAAGGTCAAAATTTACCCTGAATATGAGCCAATATTCAGCATCAAGCATTAATGTCGAATTGTTCAAATCCATTTTCAAAGGAAGGGAGGATGTATTTGCAATCCATTGGCAAAGTGGTAGTAAAAGCGGATACATGCCAGCCTACCAATACGATCCCTACATGTACCGTTTGCATAAAATGAAAGGTGGCACTTTCCAAAATTACAAAGATAAAACCTACCATAGCCTAACTAACCAGCAAATTTCAAGACATTTAAACGGGGAGCAACTAATCGGCATTTACCCTTTGTTAAAAGACAATACTTCTTGGTTTATTGCAGCAGATTTTGATAAGGAAAAGTGGAAAATAGAGTGTATAACCTTTATGAATGTTTGCCAAGCAAAAGGAATCCCGGCCTACCTTGAACGGTCCCGTTCGGGCAATGGCGGACATGTATGGATATTTTTCGACAAACCATATCCTTCAATAAAGAGCAGGAAGATATTAATATCCTTACTTGAACAATCTGGTATCATTTCCAAATTTGATAAAAACTCAAGTTTTGACAGACTCTTTCCAAATCAGGACTTTCATTCCGGTAAAGGATTGGGCAACTTGATTGCACTCCCTTTGCACAAACCAGCCTGGCAAAAAGGAAACAGTTGCTTTGTTGACGGGCATTTAACTCCATACCCAGACCAATGGACATTTTTATCATCAATTCAAAAAGTGAACACAAGTCATCTTGATAAGATAATTGATTCCTTTCAAGTTACTCCTCGCCTAGCTTCAACAACATTAGGATCCAATCTGGGAAAACTATACATTAAGTTGGGGACTTCAATTCAAATGAACCGGTCAGCAGTATCACCAACATTAATCAATTTCCTGAAAGAAGAACTCAATTTTGCAAATTCTGATTATTATATTAAAAAGAAAAGTGGCAGGAATACATGGGGAACAGAAAGATATTTTAAGTTAATTGAAGAAACTGAAGACGAGGTGATTGTTCCAAGAGGTTTTATAGGTAAACTTCTTCGCTTTTGTAAACAGGAGAATATTGACTTTGATTTTTTGGATGAAAGGAACAAGCTTTCACCTGTAAAGTTTTCGACAAGCATAAACTTGCTATCACATCAGAACAAGGCTATTGAAGCTGCATCGAGAAAAGAGTTTGGTGTGATTACAGCTCCTCCGGGTTCAGGAAAAACCGTGATTGGCTTAAAAATTATTGCAGATAAGCAGCAACCCGCTTTAATCATTGTACATCGCAAACAATTGATGGAACAATGGATTAAGCGGGCTCAAGCATTTCTTGGTATTCCCAAAAACAAAATCGGTTGTATTGGTCAGGGCAAAAAGAAGTTGGGTAAGACCGTTACCGTTGCGATGGTACAAAGTTTGGGAAAGTATATTGAAAAGCAGAATACTGAAAACTTGCACAAGCGTTTTGGAACAATAATCGTTGATGAGTGCCACCACGTACCTGCAGAAACTTTCAGGAATACGATTTCAAAACTATCACCTTATTATCAATACGGGTTAACTGCCACGCCTTTCCGCAAAGGAAATGACGACAAACTGATTTTCATTCATATGGGCGAAATTATTTGTGATATCAAACCTCAGGAAATTGAAAAATTCAAAAAAGCCAGGGTTATTATTAGGAACACTAATTTGGATGTTCCGTTCAATCCAAAGACTGATCCTTTCGAGATTTTATCTAAAGTTTTGATACATGATTCAGGCAGAAACAAACTCATCCTGAATGATATAAAAACAGAATTGAATAGAGGAAGAAAGGCAGTTATTATAACAGAGCGGAAGGAGCACATTATTGCATTATTTCAATTCCTGAAGCAATCATTTGAAACGATTACATTAAGCGGAGAAGATTCTGAGATTAATCGTAAAGCGAAATGGGAAAACCTAATTGCAGGAAGATATCAGGCTTTGATTACCACCGGTCAGTATTTCGGCGAAGGCACAGACTTGCAAAATGCATCCTGCCTCTTTCTGGTCTATCCTTTTTCGTTTAAAGGTAAGTTGATACAGTATATAGGGAGGGTTCAACGGTCAGAAATAACTCCCATAATTTACGATTATCATGATCATAAGATTGATTTTTTACACAGGATGTTCCTGAAAAGGAATACCTATTACCGACACTTTGACCGACAGGCAACTTTATTTGATGACTTGGAAGGCATCGAAAGCAAATCGGAAAATCTATTTATTATTGACAAAAAAATAAAGGTCCCTATTGAACAACTGAATTTTCTTTATGGAGCCATTGCCATCAAATATAAAATAGCTGATACAGAAACTGAGTTGGGGTTTGAAATTGATAATGATAACATCCGGCCTGAATTCGATGTATTGAAACCCTATTTTGCCAAATTTCTGAAATCAAAAAATGTGGAAGTCAATATACGTGCAGAATTTAAGGATGGTAAACTAATTGCCCAAATAGCAGATTCTGATGACCTCGATAAAATAAACAGTGAGATTATTGAAAGCGTAAAATTCCGCTTTATCGAAAAGAACATTCTTGGGAAACGTTATTTTCCTGATACTAAAGAAAGCCTGCTGAGACTTGGGCAACTACAAGACGAACAAAGTGGACAGTCCTTTTATAACACTGAGGAAGATTTATTGAATGACCTTTTAAAGAATCAAGATGTCAAACACTACCGACAGATAAAACACCTTGCATCAAGGCATGATGGCTCAATTCTAAAAATACGCTTTGTATTGAATCCGTTTTCATTTGTATTTCTACTCATAGGAAAAGCGCAATACCACATTATTTTAGAAACTTTGGACACCGAAGAAGCCACATATATTTGGCACATTGAAAATAACAAATATCTACTTCCACAAAACCTGCGTTCAATCAATGAAGACTTGAATAACATTAGAAACAAAGGACGTCAACATTTCCTCAGAAACCAACCTAAGAACTTTAGCCGGATTCTTCATGACTATTCCGAGGAACGGAAAGGTTTTATCATTTGGAAAGACTTGTTGGAAGAGAGGTTGATTTAAAAACCAGAATTCGTTTTATATATTTGTAGCAAAAAAAACTATGATGGATTTACAAACCAGAAAACTTAATGCTATCGGATTTCTGATTGGACTTCAGGATGAGAAGACTTTAGACAAAATTGAAACAGCTATTCTTGAAAGTAAAAACCAGCAAGGTTTGGATAAGGATTTAAAACCAATTGGCCGGGACGAGTTAATAAATAGGGCCAGGCAGTCAAATCAAGACTATCTGAACGGAAAGTTTAAGACGCAAGAACAATTAGAAATTGAATCAGAAAATTGCTAGGTATCTTAATCACTGATGTGTTTGATACACGACAAGACCCTGAAAAAATTAATATTGAAGAGAGAAGGCCCAGCTAATATTCATCGGAATTTTTTCATCCCAACATATCCCTGCCAGAAAATGATTCCACCAGCAAAGTGATTTTAAGTAATTTCGCCCCATGAAATCCCATCCATTTATTTCAATATTAATCATAGGAATAGGCCTGGCAACCTCATTGGTGTCGGCTTAAGCTAAGTACACACCTTGCAATGAATTTCAGGGAATGATAAAAAGGCTATAAGCCTGCTTACAATTTCATTTGATGTTTCAATGATATAAAAATGATAATATGCCAGAAAAAGAACCAGGATTAGAGTTTGAAATTTCAGGAAAGTCTATAAAGGCAGATCGCCCTGAACCTATCCTTCCGGATATTGAGGTATTTCCGTACAAACGACGGATGGATCCGCAAGAGGCTATCGACATGCTTGTGGATGGACATTATGTTTTAATCGTTGATTTTTATAGCAGTGGCCTAAGGGTTCTGAATGCGTTAAAGAGTCAACTAAAAAAGAAGTACCCGGGGCAATCATTCCAGGCGCAACGCGATTTCCGTTCAGCATTTCGGGAACTGTCGCACCGACTGTTACTGTTCGTAAAGAACAATAAATTAGCAGTAAGAAAAGCACCCCAAATCGGCTGGTTAAAAAAACTTTACCCCGATATAAATGAATTTTTGTTGCCATTCCCCCAGGTCCAGGGATTAAACAGTTCGTGGCAATGGTACGAAAATGGGATTTCTATTCCTGGTTTACACAAGAAAATACATCCCTTTTTCGGGGTTTATTTCCCCACACGTTTTGAGCACTTGAAACTTTTCGATCAGTGGCTGAAAAAATATCAGGGAGAAAAAGCATCGGCTACAGATATTGGGATTGGTTGCGGGGTACTCTCCCTTCTACTCCTGAAACATGGTTTCAAAAATGTTTGTGGTACGGACGTTAACCCAAATGCAATTATAGGGGTACACCATCATCTGCAACATAGCAAGCCAAGCTTGAAAATTGATTTATCTCATGGCGATTTATTTACTGACTGCGATGGAAAAACGGAACTCATTGTCTTTAACCCACCCTGGCTTCCTGCATCTCAAGATACAGAAGGATTGGATAAGGCCATTTACTATGATGAAACATTGTTCCCTCAATTTTTCGCTGAAACAGCCAAACATCTAAAACCAGGAGGTAGAGTAGTTCTCTTGTTCTCCAATCTTGCACAAATAGCTTCAGCAAGCGAGGCACATCCGATTGAAGCAGAATTAGCCAATGGAAGTCGGTTTGAAAAAGAATTGTTTATTCAAAGCAAGGTAAACCCGGCCTCTAAAAACACCCGAAGAATGCAAAACTGGCGGGAGGATGAAATGGTAGAGTTGTGGGTTTTGAAGCAAGTTTAAAAGTTAATCGGGCAGAATGGTATAGGGTATTGGGTATAAGGAAACCGAAATTACAAATTAAAACTCCTGACCTGCTTACTGTAAATCAATGAATTATAAAGTTCGTTATTTATCGAAAGTGTCTCGTTTATCTTGGATTCTTTGTGTCTTTGTGCCTTAGTGGTAAAAAAGTAGTAACCACAGAGATAGGGAGACACAAAGAAAGTTAGAATTTGATGTCAACTTTAAATTAAAGCCCTGATAAAAACGGGTAATTTACCTGCCTTAGCAGCCCCATGTTAGTGGACTCCACTGGCCTTGGTAATTCTTCCATAACAGGACTTAATGTATCATTTGTAATTTTTATACTTTTGAAATCAAAATCAAGGCTCAGTTGTTACTATCATAAAACAAATATTTTGGAAAATAAACCTGAGATTACAAAGTGGTTGCCTACATCGGCAAAAGAAGTAAAGGCACTTGGCTGGGAAGAGTTGGATGTCATCCTGTTTACAGGCGATGCCTACATTGACCATCCTTCTTTTGGAGCAGCGGTAATTGGCCGTGTGCTGGAAGCCCAAGGACTGAAAGTAGCTATCGTAGCACAGCCCAACTGGACCGACGATTTACGGGATTTTAAAAAACTGGGGAAGCCACGGCTCTTTTTCGCGGTGACCGGAGGAAATATGGATTCGATGGTAAACCACTACACTGCCGGCAAACGCTTACGGTCAACCGATGCATACACTCCCGGAGGAAAAGCAGGTTTCCGACCCGATTATGCCACAACAGTTTATTCAAAAATCATCAAAGAACTTTACCCTGAAGTGCCGCTGGTTATTGGTGGCATCGAAGCTTCACTTCGCCGGGTAACGCATTACGATTATTGGTCGGATAAACTCATGCCCTCCATATTGATGGACACAGGTGCAGATTTATTATTTTACGGAATGGGTGAAAAATCTATTGTCGATTTTGCCAGATTGGTGCAAAAAGGTGTTCCCATTAAAAACCTGACCAACATCCCGCAAACCTCTTTTTTGGTTGATGATGGTGAAGATTATGCAACAAAAAAATCATGGTACGAATTTGAATTGGCTTCTCATGAAGCCTGTTTAGAAGATAAGAAAATCTTTGCCAAAAACTTCCGGTACATCGAAGAAGAGTCGAATAAGATGGAGGCAAAAATATTGAGCCAAAAAGTTGGAAAGCGAAAAATAGTAGTCAACCCACCCTGGCCAACATTTATAGAAAAGGAAATCGACAAAGTTTACGATTTGCCTTACACACGGCTGCCCCATCCCAGATACAACAAAAAGGGAGCTATTCCGGCTTACGAAATGATCCGGCATTCGATAAACATTCACCGCGGATGTTTTGGCGGCTGTACTTTTTGCACCATATCAGCACACCAGGGAAAATTTATTGCAAGCCGGTCTGAAGAGTCGGTTTTGAAGGAAGTGGAAAAAGTAACACAAATGCCCGATTTTAAAGGATATATATCTGACCTGGGTGGCCCATCGGCAAACATGTATAAGATGAAGGGCCTCCACGAGGAGATTTGCCGGAAATGCAAGCGTCCGTCCTGTATTTTTCCTTCGATATGTCCCAATCTCAATACCGACCACAAACCCATGATTGACCTTTATAAGAAAGTGCGAAATCATCCAAAGGTCAAAAAAGCATTTGTGGGTAGTGGCATCCGTTACGATATGATCCTTGAAAAAACAGGACATAAGGAGATAGATAAAAACAATAAGCAGTATTTGCGCGAAGTCATCAAGCACCATGTTTCAGGCCGATTGAAAGTTGCCCCCGAGCACTCTTCGGATGATGTGTTGAAATTTATGCGCAAGCCATCCTTCAAGCTTTTTGAGGAACTCAACAAGGAGTTCAAAAAAATCAACGAGGAGGAAAAGTTGAACCAGCAACTGATCCCCTACTTTATTTCGAGCCATCCGGGAAGCAAATCCGAAGACATGGCAAATCTCGCTATTCAAACCAAGGATATGGATTTTAAACTGGAACAGGTGCAGGATTTTACACCAACACCCATGACCCTGGCAACGGTAGTTTATTATTCGGGATACCATCCTTACACCCTAGAGAAAATTTATACTGCCCGAAGCAAAAATGACAAAGAAAACCAGCGTAAGTTTTTCTTCTGGTATAAAAATGAATTCAAACCTTCGATTATCAGGGAACTAAAATCTAAAGGCAGGACTGATTTGATTAACAAGCTTTTTAAGCCGAAAAAATAGAGTACTATAAAGGGATGCAAACCCTGACGAAGGAAGGGATGGCAACCCTGCCAAGTTGGATGCTATTGCTTAGCTCACTCCAGCTTTCCCTGGCAGATTGCCACGCTTCGCTCGCAATAACCACAGTTTCTTGGAAACCGAATAAAATGAGGCTATAGTAGTACAAGACTTTGCGAGGAGCGTAGCGACGTGGCAAGCTGTGTTTCACTTATGAACCCTTCTTAGTACATAAAACAGAACGAACATAACTCATCTCCAGCCTCCCCAACCCAACCTGATGTAATAATGATGTAATCATCAATCCTTGTTGATGTATTTATTCTGGGGTAGATATTTTGCTTGTGAATTGATTTGATAGGATATTTGTTTCCTGAAAATAAATAAGCGGAAAACGAATTAAACAACCCAAGTGAATGCAACTATTAATTACAAAATCATCGAAAATCAGACAAATTCTCACAGCTTTATTAGTGCTTGTATTTGTAAGTAATTCATACAGCCAGATTGGCAACGTTATCTGGGAAGAAAATTTTGACAATCTCGACAACTGGACCGCAGAGCATGGCAATGGTTCGTGGGGATGGGGAAATGGTGAACTGGAATTTTACAAAGAAGAAAATGTGGCAATTAGTGAAATTCCCGGTGAACCCGGAAACAATGCCCTGCACATTACAGTGAAAGAAGAAACCGGGCCCGACATCGTTGACCAATGGGGAAACCCTTTGAATTACACTTCAGGTAAAGTAAATACAAAAGCAAAAATCTCGGTAAAATATGGTTTGATCGAAACCAGGGTACGGGTACCCAACCTTGACCTGGGCGGATGGCCTGCCGTATGGATGTTGGGCACGGCAAACTATTCATGGCCACGAAAAGGTGAAATGGATATGATGGAAATGGGAAGTCAGCAAGCGTTCCGCGATTTACATGACGAACACAATGGCGGAAATGGATTGAACAATTCCACCGTTAACCAGGTAATTGGGGCAAATGCCATTTTCTATTCCGATGATGCCATTAGCCCTGGAAACCCCTCCGGAGCAGCAAGTATTTCATGGGATCCTGATGATGAATATTGCAGACCTTATTATAATTATGATTCTCCGCTAAACGACAGGTTCCTGATTTATCGCCTCTACTGGGATGAGAACAGCCTTCGGTTTACAGTTATCGATAATGGCGAGGAACACGACCTCTACACCGATCCATTTCCTATCGACAGTATTTCGGATGAATTCCAAAAACCATTTTATCTGATATCCAACCTTGCCATTGGCGGCGCGTTTACTGATGCTTACAACCTTGGTGACCCGGGCAGCGGCCTACCGGTTTCGATGCCCTTACCTGCCGAAATGTATGTTGATTACATTAAAGTGATGGAATGGAACGGACAGGGTGAAGTGAATGTTGGCCCACCCACTTTTGAAGTTGGGACCTTTGGAATTTACACTGATGAAACACCCGTGAACAATGAACTTGTTGCCGGCGAAAATGCCGAAATTTATGTTTGGGAAGGTACGCTGACTGATGGTAGCATCCCTCCCTACGAAGGTGAAAATGGCATTTCCTGGATCACAACTGGCATGGGTTGGTTTGGTGCAGGCGTTATGTCAATTCAGCCGGTGAACCTGTTTAATTTTGGAGAAGGATTTCTAAAGTTCATGATTAAGATACCGGCCAATATCGCATTCCAAATTGGGATTATAGATACCTGGGGGAACCAGAGTTATGTCAATTTCCCGGCAAACCAAACTACCTACGGACTTGTAAGGAACGGTGAGTGGGGCCAAGCCTCCATACCGGTTTCGGATATCAGGGGCGAATTCATTGATTTGCGGATGTTGAGCTACGAATTTGTGATACTCGAAGTAAACGGCGCTTCCTGCGAATTTGGCCTTGACGATATTTATTGGGAAGGTGGGATTGTTGGCATCGCGGATGAATCACCAGTTGGTGATACTCCAAATGCAGGATTCAGTTTGGAGGACAATTATCCAAATCCGGCCCATAGCCAAACAACATTTAATTATACCATTCCTGAAACAGTAAAAGTTGAATTAACAATTCTTGACCTTACCGGACGCGTGGTAAAAACTTTGATTAGCGAAACACAAAACGCAGGCACATACAGCGTTAATTTTGCAATTGAGAATGAATTACCTGGAATATATTTTTACAGAATAAATGCTGGTAGTTTTATGCAGGCTAAAAGATTTGCAGTTGTGCGGTAGAAAACGAATTGGTTTTTCTTTATTTAGGGCTGCTGAAAAACCCCTAATTCATTGATCCATAAATTTTAGACCCACAACAATTTATATTCTTCTGCAAGATTTTGAAGGAAATTAGCTCAAATACCCTGCATTAAATATCACGGTGCGCTGCACCTTACTTCACAATAACCTGATGAAATTCTATAAAGATTACCGGTGCTCTGCACCTGAAAACTGAGCCACAGCGTGGCGATAATCTTTATAGATGCATCTATTAGAATTGAT
>Ga0075111_1000798_pt1 | contig 14593 bp, 17 predicted proteins | sample AntAceMetag02UKK_FD_69787 | JGI IMG/M metagenome (GOLD analysis project Ga0075111, IMG submission 69787) | Saline lake microbial communities from Ace Lake, Antarctica - Antarctic Ace Lake Metagenome 02UKK | ecosystem: Environmental > Aquatic > Non-marine Saline and Alkaline > Saline | place... | reverse complement strand
AGAACTTTTTAGATCTTTTTTTCTTAAGACTTCTAAAAATAGAATATACATGTTTTTTAAGAGTGCCAAATTTCTTTCTCTATAGTTTTCTATTCATTTTATCGTGTGCGTATTCTGTAGTGGGTGGGCTTAGCCCACCGTAGCTTATTGCTACTTCCTATTATATAGAGAGAAAATCAATACGCTAATACGCTGTTTTTTCCTTATCGAGATTCTCTACTATTCTTGCGAGATAATTGTTGAAGGAGTTCCATTCATCATGATCTAGAGGCGGTTTTACTATATCTATCCACTTTTGAGAGATAGTTGTGATCTCACTTTTTACTTTCACTCCCTCCATTGTGAGGGAAATGAGAATTTTTTCTTTGATCCTTTTTGTCAATTTTTCTCGTAATGAGGCTTAGTTGTTCCAATGATTTCATAGCTCTTGTCACATTTGCTTTATCAATGCGGAGTCTTTTTGCTATTGCTTCTTGGGTCAATATCTCTTCATCCTCTATAATTAACAGATATGCTTGCATGCCAGGACTAATGTGAAGCGGTTCAAGAGCTTTTGTAAAGTAGCTTAGTGCTGCTCTGTTTATTATTGAGAGAGAAAGGCCAACATTATTTTCGCTATGCCTCATAATTATTCCCCTTTTAGCAAAGAACAATGCTCTTTACTAAATTGCTCTATGGTTATGAACTCCTCTGGTAAGATAGCGGATGCATCTGTACTAATAATATTGGCCTTTCCACTACTAATATTTGAATAGATCGCTATCATCACAATGATAAAGATCAAAGATCTCTTTTCGTTAATTTGGTTAAAGAAAAAGGAAAAAGGGGAGATTAGTTTGAATTGAATAGAGAGATTACATGTTCTATTAATCTTTTCTATTGCTTGGGTAAAGCTAAATGAATCTTTACTTGTGATAGTGATGTGTTGATAGATATATGAATCATCTTCGAGGATAATAGCAGCAATAGACGCAACATCTTTTACGTCAACAAAACTCGTTTTTCCACTACCACAAGGAAGAATGAGGGAACCCTTTTGTAATGATGTGAGGTGGGTTGTGGTAAAGTTTTGCATGAAATAGCATGGTCTAATAGAGGTGTGAGGAATATTGAGAGTCTGTAAATAGTGCTCGATTTTTGCATGTGGTATGAACTCTTGCTCTTGTACTCCTTGAACAGATAAGAATACTACATGTGATATACCTATTGCTTTAAGGCGTAATAGAAATGGGAGGACGTCTCTCTTGATTTTTGCTATATGAGGTGGTCTTATTAAGAATACTTTATCAACACCTTCTGTTGCTTTATCAAAAGTTGAACTGTTTGTAATATCGAAATGACGATATTCAACCCTCTTTTCCATATTGTCCGGTGCATTATTGTGGTAGGATGCGATCACTCGATTTTGAGTGTTTCTAAGCATCTCAACGAGCGCTTTGCCGACATTTCCACTAGCTCCTGTTACTAATATTGTATGTTTTTTCATAGAGCATATGTAGCATAATATTAGTTGCGTACGCAACTAATAAGAGAGTATTTTATTATCGTTAAACAGGAGTAAGAGTTATTCAGTTAAAGGAGAAAATTGAATGCGGCGGGATTCGAACCCACGACCTCTGCCTCCGGAGGGCAGCGTTCTATCCAGCTGAACTACGCATCCATCTGTTCTTATCATACGGCAAATGGATTGAGTCGGTAAAGAGGGGATAGTTGTACAAAAAAAGAAATATTTTACATAAAATTTTGAAATAATTATAACTTTTTTGTTCAATAATAGGATAATCGTACAATGTGTGACATATGTTGATATATTTAAAACAATATAATATAACAAGATATTATATTGTTTGTAATGATTATATGTTTATACAGCTAAGTATTGACACCTCTGAATACTTTTATTACCATATAGGCAAGATATATGGAGGTTTTGTTTGAGAAAAATACTAATAACAACTATTCTTTTACTATCATTCACCTCCCTCTTGTTTTCACAACGTACATTATTTGTTGGCACCATACCATTAAATGGAAGAATTCCTTTACAAGAAACATTTTCCTTAGATGTTACATTTCAAGTGCCGTTTTTACTAAATCAAAACATAGCTGGTGGACAATATCAAATAGCAACGTATGAATTTTATTCTAATAGTCCAGATCTTCTTTACCAAATGAAGCTATCTCCAGGGGTAGACACAAGATTAGGTGAAGGAATATTTGCGTTTAGGAATATAACAGAGGGTGGAGTAGATACAGGAGGGAACCCCATTCCGTTTAGACTTGTAGTAAGAGATTCCACTGAAACTAAAGAAATATCTAATGCAGAATTTCGTTCAGTAGAGAAAAATATTGGAACCTTGGACGGTTCTCGATATGAAGAGACAGGAACAATATTTGTTGCTTTTCCTACTGTAAGTGAAGGATTCACTATTGCTGATTTTTCATCAGGGTTTTATGAAGCTGCAGTGTTTGTAGAAGTGTTAGTTGATTAAATAAACGATAAAGACCTCAATAAACACTAATTAGTATGATAGAGGTTTTTTTTAACACATGCTATACTCTCATTACATATGAATTAAATATCGGAGGGGAATAATGAAACCAATATTAGTAGTAATGGCAGCAGGTATGGGTAGTCGCTATGGTGGCGTAAAGCAAATAGATGGAGTTGGATTAGACAATGAAGCTCTACTTGATTATTCAACCTTTGATGCCTTAAAGAGTGGATTCGGGAAAATTATATTCGTTATAAGAAAAGATATTGAGAAAGATTTTAGATCACGTATCTTTGACCGAGTAGCACAACATTGTGATGCCTCATACGTTTTTCAGGAACTTACTACACTTCTTGATGAAAAACAAATTGCCCTTTCTAAAGGGAGAACAAAGCCATGGGGAACTGTTCATGCAGTTTTGAGTGCGAAAGAAAAGATCGATGCACCATTTTGTGTTATCAACAGTGATGACTTTTATGGAAGAGAAGCATTTCAGATTATGGGTGAACACTTATCGTCAGTTGATAAAGATTCTTTAGAACAAGCAATGGTCGGGTATGTATTAAAAAATACCACAAGCAAAAGTGGTTCTGTTTCAAGAGCTATTTGTACTGTTAAAGATGGGTATCTTGCAGCGATGAGAGAAAACAAAGTAATTTATCATGAAGGTGATGCTATCTATTCTGATATTGATGGAAACAAAAAACTTCTTACAGGTGATGAGTGGGTTTCAATGAACTATTTTGGGTATACCCAATTTGCACTCGATTATTTTAGTGACTATTTTGATCGATTTATTAAAGATGCTGTGACCACAGCAAAAGAAGAGAGTTATCTTCCAGAAGCATCAAATGAAGTTATTAATAAAACAGAAGCCAAAATGAAATTCTATACAACTCAAGAGAGATGGTTTGGTATGACGTATTCTGATGATAGACAGATGGTAAAAGATGAAATTTTGAAAAAGATTCAACAACACGTCTACCCAGAGAAACTCTGGAAATAGATGTATACCAGGCGCTTATTTGTAATCAAGAGGATTAAACCCTTCTCCCATTACTGTATGCGCCTCTTCTATTATCATAAAAGCGACAGGATCACTATCTCTTACTATAGCAATAAGGGTACTAATCTTTTGATTAGGGATTACAGTCATTATTACAGGTTTTTCCTTTTGACTATATACCCCTTTCCCCTGTAAATACGTTGCCCCATGTCCTAATTCTCTTGTAATTCTTGATGCAATTTTCTGGTGATGATCACTAATAATTAGTGCTGTTTTTGCATAGCGAGTGCCAATACTCAATACCACATAGTTAACAGAAACACTTGTAGTATATAGGGCGAGGGTCGCAAAGAGAGCGCTTTCAAGGCCAAATATAAAACCACCACTTAGCAGCACTAATCCATCAACTATAAACAAAGAGGTTCCTACAGCTAAAGGGGAGTACTTGCTTATTATTTGAGCAATAATATCTGTCCCTCCAGTGTTTGCACCACCTCGTAATACAAGCCCTGTTCCAAATCCAATTAAGAGCCCCCCAAAAATTGCAGATAATAGTGTATTAATAGAATCTGTATAATCAAGGAGTCCTTCAAAACCCCATAGATATCCTCCAAGTGAGGTGAATACAGAGAGTAATAGTGTTCCAACAATGGAAAGATACCCATAGCGAGCACCAAAAATCTTCATTCCTGCAAGAAACAGGGGAACCGATAAGACAAAGATTGCGGTCCCAACATCAAAAGAAAAAAGATGGTACAGAATAACAGCAATACCACTAACTCCCCCAATTGCTAACTTTGCGGGAGTAATAAACAGGGCAAGCCCAGCGGCTGTGACTGCAGAGCCAAAAACAATGAGGGTATAATTTTTTACTTTCTTATGGATTTTCATGCCATCAGTATAGCGATTAAGCGAGTGCCTAAAAACCCCTTCAATATAGATAATAAAATGATTCACATTAATATATTCAACAATGCATATACATGTTACCATATAACACAACTATTGAAGTAATTGTACTTATTAGCACACACTAACAGAGTAGCAGCTCTTTTAGTGCAATTGATGCACATCGTATTTATCGTATGAATATTGACGGGATGTGCTATATTCAACATGGAGGATACAAAAACATGAGCTACCTTAAAAAAACTCTGGCCATTCTTATCGTATCGATACTTATTTTATCACCCCTTGCGGCCTCTTTAGTAACATTAAACTGGGAGTGGGAAGCAAATGATGAGGATGTAACATCTTTTCGTTATCGACTCAATGATGATGAATGGGTGACGGTAGATCCTTCTGTAACAGAATTTATTCTCGAAGGAGTTGATGAAGACTCTTTTTATACATTTGAAATTCAACAATCGTATGATGGTGATAAATATGGGGAGAGTGCTACTAAATCTTATGGTATTGAACTCCCTAAAGAAGAACCTGTTGTAATAGAAGAGCCTGTTGTTGTACAAACACCTGTTGTAATAGCTGAGCCTGAAATTGTTGCTGAGCCTATTGTGGTTCCAGAACCTGTTGTAGTAGAAGAGCCTGAAGAGGTGGTTGTAGAAGAAGAGGTTGTTGAACCTGTAGAAGAAGAGATTGTTCCTGCTCCAGAAAAAGTTGCCAAGTTAACTCCTCCTGATGAGAAAGATGCAAGAATAGAGGCTCTTGATAGTAATCCATGGATGGCTATTGAATTCTTAGTTGGAGCTGGTGGAAAAGCAGATAATATCATTCTAAAATCAGCATTCAATCCTGATTCGACATATGACAGTTTGAGGACAAGGATTCTTCCTTCTTTCACATTTGATTTTGTCTATGGAAATATTAAATCATTATCAGAAAAAGATTATCTCAATCTAAGAGCTGGTATTGGATTCAACTTGTATAAACTAAGTAGTAATGATGACACTGTAGTTGGTTCAGATGTTCACCTAGGCCTTAGCTATAATCGCAAACTAGATGAAAAGGTAACCCTCACAGCAGGAGCTGGCTTATCAGTTATGTTTGCAAGTGTAGATATAAGTGCTGGAACAGAAGCTAACTTATTCTACGGACCATATGTTTCAATTGGTGGTCGCTATATGATAAATGAAATTTTCTCAGTAATAGCGAATGCAGAAACTAGACTTCTATTTAGTGACGTCTTTACACCTTATGAGCTTACCGGTATTGTACGGGTAGGATTTACATATAGATTCTAAAGAGGTAATGGGGAGCAATGAAAGAGAGCCAAATAAGGAAACATCTTGATTATATTTGTTTCGTGCAAGAAACAGAAGATTATGAGATGTCTACAGAAGCTGAGCAATATGTTATTGATGTATTAGATGATGAGATGAGTGGAGATGAAGCAGTATCAAAGATATTAGAAAAATATAATGTTTTTAAGACTGATGAAGTTGAAGAAACACCAGATGGATTTTATAAAGGAACAGATATTTCAATAAATTATTTTGATCTACAAGATCAAAAGAAGTTAGATGAGATAGAAACGCTCGTTGTATCAATCAGGATGGCAGAACTTTTAAAGAAAGAGTATTCCGGTGTGTTTGATTTTGAATATTTGAAAATTGTTCATTACCAACTATTCACTGACATCTATCCTTTTGCTGGAAAGCCTCGTTATGTACCTATTACGAGGCGGACCATGTTCTGCCTTCCTCAGTATATTGATACTATGGCTGGTGAGATCTTTACTAAATTACGAGAAGAGCGATTTTTGCAACAACAAGAATTTGAAGAGTTTGTTGACAATCTTTCCTATTTCATGGCAGAGGTTCATGCATTACATCCATTTTTAGATGGTAATACTCGTGCAATGAGGATTTTCTTTCAACAGTTATCCCATCAAGCACTGTGGCATATTAATCCCTCTGATACAGATGATTCACGATTACTAGAAGCAGATATTGCAGCTCTTGAGGGCGATTATCAACCACTCATTAGTTTATTACATTCAGCAGTAGAACCTTTTGAAGAATAGCATAAGGAATAAATAGTATGGTTAAGGCAATCCTTTTCGACATGGACGGTGTTCTCATTGATTCAGAAGAGTATATTAGCAAAGCTGCCATTGAGTTTTTTCACTCTATAGGAGTGATGGCAACAGGTGAAGATTTTATTCCTTTCATCGGAGCAGGGGAGAACCGTTATATCGGTGGGGTAGCTGAGAAATACGGCGTTGAGATTGAGATTGAAGAAGCTAAAATCGCAACATATAAAATTTATGAGAGATTAATCAAAGGGAAAGAAGAAGCTCTTCCTGGCGTTGTCAGATTCATCACTAATGCTCATAAAGCTCACATCCCAATGAGTGTAGCAACAAGTGCAGACCCCACAAAGATGGAAATAAACCTCGAAGTAATGAATTTAGATAGATCTTGGTTTTCCTCTTTAGTTCATGGGAAAGATATTGAAAGAAAAAAACCATTTCCAGATATATATGAAAAAGCAGCTGGTAAGATGAACATTGCATCGAGTGATTGTATTGTATTTGAGGACGCAACTAATGGAGTAGAAGCTGCAAAAAGAGCAGGTGCTCTCTGTGGTGGAATTACTACGAGCTTCTCATCGAGTGAGCTATTAGATAAAGGGGCAGATTTTATTATTTCTGGCCTTTCTGATTTTCCAGATTTTTCAACCATTGAAGAGTTTAACACCCTACTCACCTTATTTATGGGGAGAGAGAAAGCTCTATTAGCAAGAGAAAACGCCTATGTACGCTATTCAAAGTATAAAGTGGGAGCAAGTATCTTAAGCAAAAAGAGTGGATTGTTGTATAGTGGGTGTAATGTTGAAAATGCTAGCTATGGAGCTACAATCTGTGCAGAACGTGGGGCTATCATGAAGGGGATAAGTGTTGAAGGACGCCTCGATATAGCTATGGTAGTAGTGGTAACAGATGATTATCCTGCAGCTCCACCATGTGCAATCTGTTTGCAGGTTCTAAGTGAGTTTACATCCCCAGATGCATCAATATATCTATGTGATCTAAAGGGGCATATTACTCACTATTATTTTAAAGAATTACTGCCCCTTCCTTTTGTCTTTCCCGATATTTAGCAAACATTGCCTTCAATAGACATCATTTTATCTACTCTTTTAGCATGGCGCCCGCCTTCAAAATCTTCGTCAATATATGCATCAAGCATATCTAAGACATTATCTTGGTATTCTATTCTTCCACCAAATGCAATAAAATTACAATTATTGTGGGCTTTAGCCATTGTGGATGCAAAAATGTTTTGAGGGAGTGCACATCTAATCCCTTGAATTTTATTTGCAGAAATAGAGATTCCAATTCCTGTTCCACAGCAAAGAACTCCAAACTCATATCCACCAGCTGCATATTCTCCACAAGCAAGGGTTGCCATATCAGGGTAATCAACTGAATCGTTGTTTTTTGCTCCAAGATGATTCACATCAAACCCTCTTTTCTCTAGATGCATAACAAGTTTTTGTGCTAATTCTATAGCCCCATGATCATTTGCAATTACTACTTTACTCATATTTTACTTCCCTTATAGAACAATCTATGTAAATGATAATTTACATAAATCATTCTACAATATAATAGATGAATGGGAAACTCATCATACTCTACTTTCTTTTGTACAATTGCCACCATGGAGTTCTTGGATATTGATGATGTTCCCAATGATACGAAAAAAACCAACAACTTAGCATCGCAAGAAAATGATTTTTCTTCATTGTTCTCGATCTGTGTGGTTCCATTTCTGGTGTATGAGGTTGTTTGTGTGGCCAGTAGGTTCCAAAGTAAAAGAGTTGGAACGTTCCTAAAAATGGCGGAATAATCCAAAACAACATAATATTGGGTAATGGAGCTTTAAATAGGTAGAGGATGACATTAAAAAGGAGGGCCATTGTTACAATTTGTCTCATTGTTATATAAGAGAAAAAGAAAGAGAAAAACCACGTAAATACATGTTGAGAGGTGCTACAGTAATCAGGGTCTTTTGAAGTTGCCACATTGTTGTGATGCTTCATATGATTGGTAAACATTTTTTTGAAAGAAAATGCTGCAAACAACCATAGAGCAAGTTGCCCAATAGTATTATTTACTTTCCGACTCGAACTCACCGCAGAGTGCATACTGTCGTGTGCTGTGATAAAGAGTCCAGTATACAGGTATCCTTGAAACAAAATATGAAGATAGGTAAGAGGAGATGAATAATTAACTACATATATAAATAAAAGATAATAGAGATGTGAAGCCCATAATACAATAACACTTAACGCAATCACTATTCCCATTTATTTCTTCCTCTTATTGTATAGATCAGCACTTATCATACCACTTAGCGTTGCGAGAGGCATCCCACCACCGGGGTGCACAGACCCTCCACAATGGTAGAGTCCTTTATATCGCGATGATCTATTTCTATGGCGTAAGAATGCTGCCATTAGTGTATTGCTTGAAATTCCATAGAGAGCACCTTGATGAGAGTTTGTCTCTTCCTCAATTCCTTGAGGAGTAAGAATTCCTTCACTCTCTATATGTTTTTCTAGATTTACACCTAGTACCTTACTTAGTGTATTTATTACTGTGGTTCTAGTCTCTTGAATCTCTTTTTCTAATTTTTCTCCTGTAAAAGGGGGAGCATTTACAAGAACAAACCAGTTTTCTTTTCCCTTTGGTGCATCAGTTGGAGTTATTTTGCTCGTAATATTAACATAAATAGTTGGGTCAGTAGGAATTTTATGCTGATTGTGAATTTCATCAAACTCCTTCTTATAATCGTCACTAAAGAAAATATTGTGAACTAATAACTCATCAAACTCCTTATCAATTCCAAAATAAAATACGAGGGCAGAGGAGGAAGAAGGAAGGCGTTTATATCGTTTTGAAAGTGGCGCTTTCTCATCCTCTAAAAGGTCTTGATACAAAGTGAGTGTATCTACATCACTAAAGACGGTACTACTGGCAATCTGTTTACCAGCTACCATCACCCCTGTAATATTCCTTTTCGTATCATAGGTGATGCTCTCTACTTTAGTTCCTGTATGAGAGATACCCCCTAATTCATGAAAGAGTTTTACCATCCCTTCTACTATTCCATATATTCCATTTTTTACCCCATACCCACCAAGGCCATGCTCCACATAAGCAATATTGTTAAGTGTTGCTGGTGCTTGGTATGGATCTGATCCATTGTAGGTTGCATAGCGGTTAAGAAGTTGAACCATTCTTTCATCAGAAAAAAAGGAAGAATTTGCCTTAAACATACTCCTAAGGGGATCAATGCGGAGGAATTGCATTAGTGATGAGAGAGTTTTTTTATTCGTATACGTGGCAGGAGTATGAAGAGATTTCTCAAGAAAGATTTCATGGGTAAGGTCCCAAATCTTTTTTGAGTAGGAGAAATACGATGCAATTTCTTTCTCACTCACATTGAGGTGGTTAATAAGAGTTTCTGAAAACTTCTCGATAGTATCGCTTGCAAAATTAGTCCCATCATTAAACCAATAATGGGTAATAGGACTAAGGGGAACAATCGGAATATAATCGTATACATTTTTATTTGCTTGAGCAAAAAGGTGGTCAAAGACTTCTACAAGGGTTAGAAGAGAAGGCCCTGTATCAAAGCGGTATTCCCCTATAGTTTTTGTATTTGCTTTTCCACCAAGATTCTCATGCTGTTCAAAAAGGATTACCTTCTCTCCCTTAGATAGAAGGGAAATAGCAGCACTTAATCCACCAAGTCCCCCTCCAACGACAATGATAGGCTCATTATCCATTCTTCTGTTCTCTTTTTAGAAATATTTTTTTACATGTCACATAACTTGTGAGGAAGAATCCTAGCATGCTTGTATTATAAAACAGATCTTCTAACGGAATTGTGAAGATTCTAATTCCCCAAATAGCTTCACTGTTATAAAGGACAATAGGAAGTCCTGTGAGAATAGAGTTCACTAATAAAAATGCGACAATAGAGAGAAGAAAGTACCACAAAGTATGTATTTCTTTAAACAGATGAGGGGCCACAAGCAATGTAACTCCTACATAAAATGAGAGGAATATCATAGCAAGTTTTGAATATCCTTTATCAGAGAATACGAAAAATAAGATAATACCTGTAATAATAACAATAATGCTGATGATTGAAACAGCTTTATTATTATCAGTTTTTTTGTATGGGAAATAGGCCCGTGCCACTTCATAGATAAAAATACATGCATATGGAACTACAAAGAAGAAAAGCCATTCCCCTAAGGGGAGGCCAAAAATTGTAACTATTCCTGAGTATTGGCTATTAAATGACCAGTGTCCAAGACCCGTGACAATTACATCCCACGTAATATAGACGGCACTTACAGGAATAATCGAGATAAACAATGGTTTCCAATAGGTATAAAAAGCAACCTTTTTGTCAAATGAGAGGGCTAAGGGGCCAAGAAGCACTAAAATTGTAATTAACACATATGTGTACATATGCCACTCCTAGGTAAGATTAACGTCTTACATACTTTTATGTTTTATGCCTTATATATTAGCATAATTCCGTTGAAATGTGTTCAAAAATGGAGTACTATTTTTTTATGAGTAAAAATGTAGTAATTATCGGTGGAGGCTTTGGCGGCCTCAGTTGTGCAGCGCTATTAGCTCGAGATGGGTTTAATGTTACCCTCATCGAAAAACTAGATGCTTTAGGTGGTAGAGCTCGATCTTGGAAGAAGGATGGTTTTACTTTTGATTTAGGACCTTCTTGGTATTTAATGCCCGAAGTGTTTGAACACTTTTTCTCACTGTTTAAGAAAGAGCGAGAAGATTTTTATAAGCTAGCTAAGCTAGACCCATATTATAAAGTCTTCTTCTCAAAAGAAGAATCAGCATTACTTACCGCAGATGAAGAGAAAAATGCAGCCCTTTTTGAAACCTTTGAAAAAGATGGATCTGACAATTTTAAACGTTACATAGAACAAGCAACCTATAAATATGATGTTGCGATGAGTGAGTTCTTATATAAAGATTATCAACACCTCACCCAATTTTTTAATAAAAGAGTAATGAGTGAAGGGCTTCGATTAGGTGTTTTCAAAAAATTAGATAAATTTGTCTCCACCTATGTACATGATAGAAGATCAAAACAAATACTAGAATATGCAATGGTCTTTCTTGGTACTCATCCAGAGAAGGCCCCCGCTATCTACTCAATCATGTCCCATGTTGATTTAAAACTTGGTGTCTTTTTCCCAGAAGGGGGGATGGCTGGAGCAGCCGCTGGCTTTGCAAAGCTCTGTGAGGAACTTAATGTAAACTTAATAACGAGCGAAGAAGTCACCCATATTGAGACTAAAGGTGGAGTAGCTTCTCACGTACATACAAATAAAAAGAGTTATGAAGCAGATATTGTTGTCTCTGCTGCCGATTATCATCATACAGAGACGATGTTGTTAGATGAAAAAGATAGAATGTACTCAGCTAAATACTGGGAAAAAAGAATTGTTGCCCCTAGTATGTTTGTTGTCTATTTAGGGATTAATAGGGAATTAAAGAACCTTGAACATCATAACCTCTATTTTATGGAAGACTGGAATGAACACTTTACCACTATCTTTGATACCCCTGCATGGCCCAAAGAACCATGTTTCTATCTAAGTTGTATCAGCAAAACAGATAAAACTAGTGCACCAGAGGGAGCGGAGAATGTATTCTTACTTATTCCAATAGCTCCAGGGCTTAAAGATGATGATGAGACAAGAGAGAAGTACCTTTCTCATGTATTAGAGCATGTGAAAAAAATAACAGGTGAAGATCTTACTAAGGATGTACTTGTGAAAAGAGTCTATTCACACAGAGATTTTATTGAAGATTATCATGCGTTTAAAGGAACAGCTTTAGGTCTTTCCCATAATCTCTTCCAAACAGCAATATTTAGACCGACTAATGAGAGTAAGAAAGTAAAGAATTTATATTACACAGGACAATATACTCATCCGGGTGTTGGTGTTCCTATGGTTCTTATCGCTTCTCAAATATTAGCCGAAAAGATACAAAATATTTATGGATAATACTACTCACGAAGAAATCTTTCGTAATGGAAGCAAAACGTACTATTTCTCTTCTCGTTTCTTTCCTAAAAAGGTAAGAGGCGATGTCTTTATTCTCTATGGATTTGTCCGAGTTGCTGATAATTATGTAGATAGCATTCCTCAAGACGCTAATAAGTTTTTCGCATTTAGAAAAGCATATGAAACAGCTCTAAAAACAGGAGCGTTGAGTGGAAATCACATCATAGACTCATTTATTGACCTTCAAGAAAGAAAGAACTTTGATAAGGCATGGACTAAAGCCTTCCTTGATGCTATGCAACATGATCTTGTTAAATCTACGTGCGATACCTTAGAGGAGATTCTTACCTATATCTATGGATCAGCCGAAGTAATTGGCTTGTTTATGTCAAGAATAATGGATTTAGACGATGCGGCCCTGCCGTTTGCGAAGATGTTAGGAAGGGCAATGCAGTATATTAATTTTATTAGAGATATCAATGAAGATGTTTCCCTTAATAGAAGATATATTCCACTTACCGATACTACATTACCTGCATTGAATAAAAAAGCTGCCTTAGAAAATAAAGAAGAATTTATTCGCTTTATGAGGAAAGAACTAGAAAGGTACTACGAATGGCAAAAAGAAGCTTCTAAAGGGTACAAATTTATTCCACGAAGATATCGTATTCCAATCATGACAGCAGCAGATATGTATTGTTGGACTGGTAGTACAATAGCAAAAGATCCCCTCATTGTATTCGAAAAGAGAGTAAAACCTGGTAAGGGGAGAATTATAAGAAAGGGTTTAGCTCATATTATTGGAGTATCAAAAGAATGCAAATAAATAATAATAAAGCACAAAAATGGGTTTTTATTTTGGTTCCTATTTTTTATGCAGCAGGTGTATTGTGGCATGCCCTTGATTTTACATTACCCTACATGATGATTCTCACCCCTTACACTATTTTGATTACTGCCATTATAGGATTTTATCCTGAGGTGAGAAGGAAGGATTCAACTCTTATCCTATGGATTGGTGTTACTTTTCTTATCACCTTTGCCCTTGAAGCTATCGGGGTCGCAACAGGCTTAATCTTTGGGTCTTACTGGTATGGACCTACCTTAGGATTCTCCCTCTTTGAGGTTCCCCTTCTTATTGGGATTAACTGGACCCTCATTATTATGGGATCTATTATCATCATTAAGAAGGTGAGTAAAAACATCTATGTTATCTCACTTACTACTGGATTAGTAACTCTCTTATTTGATTATGTGATGGAACCAGTTGCTATTCAGTATGATTACTGGACTTGGCAAGGGGGGGCAATTCCATTACAAAACTATATTGCCTGGTTTATTATTGCCTCTTTATTTGCTTTTATCCATGAAAAAATGAGAGTAACGCATAAGAGTATTATCCCTTCCTTTGTAGTGATTGTTCAATTATTGTTTTTCTTAGCTCTTCGCCTTTTTGTTATATAAGAATGTCACTATGATAGAGCTTTATTCTCTCTTTATGCTATTATTGGGTAGGAGCTAACCTGTATGAGTGATATTTACGTAAGTGGGCATAAAAACCCTGATCTTGATTCAGTAACTGCTGCCTGGTGCTATGCTAGGTTAAAAAATATGATTGATAGTGATAACAATTATATTCCGATTCGATTAGGGCAGATGAATGTTACGACGAAAAATCAATTTACTAAAATTAATGTCTCTCCTCCTATCTTTATAAAAGATATTAAAGCACGAGTTCATCAAGTGATGATAAGAGATTTTTGGTCTTTACGTCCCACAGATCCAGTCTATTCTCTGGTGAGATATCTTAAAAAAAATCATGCCTCAGTTGTCCCCTTGATAGAGGGTGATCAATATCATGGATTGTTGTCTCTTGATGAAATCACCTTATATTTTTTAAAAGAGAATTCTAGAAGTCGTCCTAAATACCACTTTACCCCTTTAAACTTTAAACCATCTTTTGCACAGAGTTGGTAGGAACAGCAAAATAAGCTTTAATTTGAGTATTTGTCTCTATATTTCAGTGAAACAGGGTTTTCGAAAACCCTGTTGAGGATAA
>Ga0075111_1000794_pt1 | contig 14646 bp, 4 predicted proteins | sample AntAceMetag02UKK_FD_69787 | JGI IMG/M metagenome (GOLD analysis project Ga0075111, IMG submission 69787) | Saline lake microbial communities from Ace Lake, Antarctica - Antarctic Ace Lake Metagenome 02UKK | ecosystem: Environmental > Aquatic > Non-marine Saline and Alkaline > Saline | place... | reverse complement strand
GTAGTTCCCTGTTGGATTTCCTCACCACCATTCGGTGCAGTTACAGTTATAGGATCGTTAGTAAAGTTTACAGCTCCCGGTGTACCATCATCCTGCAAACTGGCAGCCCAGTTTCCGCCCAGGTCATTGTCGAGTTCAGGGGAAAGCAGCGAAAGTGTGGGCCCATCACCATCGGGAGCAGTAGGCCATGGGGCTTTATCTTTATACGATACGCTATCCACCAATTGACCTGACCAATGGAAAAACCTGAGATTGTCGCCTCCGTTACTTAATGCCCATGTGGCACCTCCAACAAAATCGGGCTCAAATGGCAATGGTGGGTTCAATAGCTGAAGAGAAATGGTAAAATATTGTTCTGGCGCAATTGAATAGCCTGCCGGGAAAACAACCGGGGTGTGGGCATCATCACTATCCATTATATAGTATCCTTCAAGGTCAACAGTTTCGGAGCCGAGGTTATAAATCTCCATCCATTCATTGTCGTCACCAGGTGAGTTGTACATGATCTCGTTGATCACGATATCCGGGATCAGGACACCTTGAACAATAGCAAAATCTTCATTACTTATATCAAATGGATCGCCGGTATTGACACCAGCAACTTTGATTTTATAATCCCCGCCCAAAGTCTGGTCATCAGGGATAGTCCATGCCCAGGTTTGAGTATTAACAATATTGCTGGCAATTAGTGTACTAGTCCCAAATAGGCCTTTTGATAAAAAAATATTCACATTGCCTGTAAACTCCATATTCGTCCATGTAATATCCTGTGTACTTCCCTGGTTCCACTGTTCATAGCCATTGGGTGAAGTAACAACAATGGTTGGTACAGTGGGTTCAAGGTCTGCGGAGGAGCGGCTGGTGATGTATTCACCTGAAGTTGTTGAATTACAAATACCGGTAATGTTGGTAGCTGCAGTTGGGATGTCTCCATCGAGGTAATCGGCATCAAAAAAAGTGGTCCTGAAGTTGCCTGTTGCATCGGAGTCATCAGAAATAGGATAAACCACTCCATAACTAAAACCACTGCCGCCATTAGCAAAGGTTACAAAATTTATTTTTACAAGCTCCGATTCATATGCTTCAAAATCGGCATTCATTTGGGCAATAGTAATTAACTCCGGGGTGATCACATTTCCGGTTGATGAGGCAGGCCCCGGATTTTCGAGGGGTTCAAATTGAAGCATATTTCCATATTCAGTCAAAGTACCATGTATCCCAGTAATTCCATCCCCATTATCGTAGTCAGTAGTAATAATGCCAGCATCGTCATCAATTAATATTGCTGCAGTTGCATCCTGGATAAATCGCTGGTTATTCCAATCCTGTTTGTAGGTTTGTACAACTTCACCCGTAAGGAAATAAGTGTTGCCTATTGTTCCTTCCCTTAATTGGGCTATTGTGCTTACATTTCCTGTTTCTTCAAAATCATTCAAATCGCGGCTAGTGATGTTTTCTCCATCTTCCCAGTGTGAATTTAAAATACCCGTAATATTTCTTGTGCCCAAGGGTATTGAAGTTCCAATATAATCGACATCAAAAAATGTAGTCCTGAACCCGCCTGTCGCTTCCGAATCGTCCGATATAGCATATACTAATCCATTTGCAAAGTTGGCACCACCATCAGCAAATGTTACATTTTCGATGCTTACCAATTGCGCCTCGAAATCCTCAAAACTGGCATTCATTTGTGCAATAGTAATTATTGCGGGAATAATTATGTTGCCGGTAGAAGTGGCTGGTCCGGGATCTGCACTTGGTAATAATTGAATCATTCCGCCAAACTCACCAAGTTCGCCAACAATTCCAGTGATACCATCTCCAACGTTATAAACGGTAGTAATAATTTCATCATAGTCATCAATCAATATGGCAGCTGTAGCATCCTGGATGTAACGCTGTCCGCGGTAGGTTTGGCTATAAGTTTGCACTACTTCACCAGTAACTATATACAAATTCCCAATAGTTCCGGCCCTCAATTCAGCTAATGTTTCTACCTCCTCAGGGTAAGTATAATTTGCACTTGCAATACCGCTGGGGTTATATCCAGTTAAGAAACCCCTGGCCTTAATATTGGTTGTAACACTAACAGGTATAGGGTCAACAAAGGGAGTACTACTTTGCGTAGGTTCACTTCCATCAGTTGTATAAAATATTTCTGCACCAACTGTTGGGCATGTTATCTCAATGCTAATAGGAGTACTATAATTTCCTCCCGGAGGATCGAAAATTGGAGTTGTAACAGTTAATGCTCCACCAGAAAATACGTGATAACCAAGCCTTTCGGTGGTAGATGGTAGTGCAATATTTACCGCATCAACTGATACCTCTGTCCATTCACCTGCACCTGTGAGATCGCTGATATTCAGGTTACCTGTTAATACAGTTTCCTTTCTGTAGAATCCTGTTTCATCACCCCATTTACCACCTGCAATACTTGCGTAGATGCAGTCAACACGGTCTTCCCAATTATTAGTACCGTAGGTAATGGCCACCGGGTCATCTCCATTAAAGTAGCAAGCTGTTGTACTTTCTCCTGAAGCATAGTCAGGAAGTACAGAACTGGCATTTTTGTATAGCAATACCTGACCCGGGCCAATTGTACCACTTAAAGGCCCACCATTTGTTGGAGCACCACTGGGAGTGTCAGTACCAGACCATCGACTCATAAAGTAATTGCTTAGGTCGATGGTTTCATCACCAACATTGGTAACTTCTAACCATTTGTTATTGGATGACCCCTCATAATATTGGGTAATCAAAAGCTTATCGCTTGCTGCACTACCACCAACTTCGCTATAGGTAGTTTGTGCAAGATAGATCTGGTCGCCACTTGAACTCCCATTGCCATCGGCTGCATTAAATGCAGCATAAAAAGTTACATCCCCTATTGGATCGTCGGGGGCTGTCCATTCAACAGTCCATGTTTTTGTATCGCCGGTAGGAGTATTGCCGCTGGCAGTATGGGTTACTGCTGCATTTCCATTTGTTAATTTGGTTTCGATAGCATTTAGCAATGCCAGTGTACCCACTTTGTTTCCGGCATCATCCTCAGCTGTAACTTCAAATCCAAATTTACCCACACCTTCGTGAGTTCCGGTTAATGTGATGGTATAAACCTCACTCGGTTCGTAGCCCTCGGACGGAATGTCAGATGTTATCCAATCAATCGCGTCAATTGTTGTAAAGCTTGTGTGGCATTGCGTACAATTTGCACCACCATCGCCCGGTGAACCGGTTTTGCCACCCGGCGAACCAGAACTATAGGACATTAACATTAAAACTATTGGCAAGGCCAATAAAGGAAGAAATTGTAATAGCTTTTTCATAAACGTTAGGTTTTAAATTATTAAATAAGGTTACTTTTTTTGACATAAAAGGCTTTCCGACCCTGGCCGGAATGCCTGACTATAATTTATGTTAGCGGATGATCACCCGCTTGCTGATGCCAAACCCCGAATCCTGGTTTGTTAACTTGACAAAATACATGCCTTGTCCGGGATCACTGAGGTTAACAGAAACATTCAATCCTGAAATTTCATTTGAATATATCATCTGGCCGGTGATTGAATAAACTTCCAGAAGATCGAATTCTTCGCTAAGCTGAACATTGAAAGTGCCATTTGATGGATTGGGGTAAAGTGAAGTGATGTACTGATCAGTGTTTTCAATACCTACTTCGACTTCCCCGGTTACCACTATATTATCAATTTCCCAGGTCTCCGAATCGCTTCCATCTGATAAATAAACAAAAGCCAAATATACCACTTCCCCACTGAAACCCGAAATATCTACTTCGCCGGAGTAGGTCCATTCCCAGAATGGATCACCAGAAGCAAGAATAGGATCAAGTTCTGTCCAGCTTGCTGATGTTGGGTCTCCACCACCATCGTAATCTGTTGATATTTTAACGGTCAACTGATGTACTTCAATTGGATATCCCATGGCCGACCAAAATGTAAACACTGCATTTATAACAATCGAAAAATCGAGGGCCGGCGAAATCAGCCAATCTTCATTGGGAAAATCCCCACCTTCATAGCCACTCATTTTGGCACATGGTGAACCGCCAATTCCGTATGTATTTTCACGGTCCCACAGTTGGTCGCCCAGTACACTTATTGGCGTCCAATCTCCCCAGCCAAAGTCAAAATTTTCTTCATTCAAAATGGTAACACTGCTTGTTTGCACCATGGCTGCTGGCGCCGTGCCATCATTTTTATAATCGGTATTGGTACCCGAATTGGTGTAGGGATAAATAGCAAAATAATAGTTGGTGGAGGAGAGTAAATCAGTAAATGAAAAAGTTTCCTCACCAAAAGCAACATTTGCAGCACCCATGCCATCTGATAAATCAAGATCATTGGCAACGTAAATTCCATCTTCAGGTGGGTCGATGGTTTGGGAAGTGCTTGCCAGGACCAGGTAAGTGTCGGGCAGTTGTGCACCAGTGGCATCCGTCCATTCGAGGTTCGCGCTCAGACCGATGGCAATCGCAGTGAAATCGTTGGGATAATTGCTTGGCTCGGGATTTAGTCCAGGCCAGCTTTCAAAATCCCCGTTTGCAAGCAAAATAGATTCACCAATTGGCGATTCAAATTCCACATCGTCAACAAATTGTGTCTGGGGTGGAGTGAAACCTGCAACATCGTAAAACCTCAGCCTGATATTTACTTCCGTGGCCCCAACAGGAACACTTCCTTCAAATACAAATTGCTCCCAACCAACGGTTGCCGGTCCAATATAAACCTGGGTCCAGGTGGTTGAAGCGCCCACCCAGTCTAAAGCACAGGTAATCCTTACATGCTCGCTTGTGAAAGCCCAGAAAGAAACTTTTAAATCATCGCCTTCGCTTACTACAATAGCAACTTCATTGGATAAGTCGCATTCGCCCTGAACATCAGTGTTTACAATTACCCCGCAACTGTAATCGCCACCATGTACGGTAGCCATTTCCTGGAAAACATCAATACCGGAATCATCAGTCCACATGTCGGGCAACTGGGCGTGCAAGACACCAAGTATTAATGTAAAGACAAATAACAATGTAAATTTTTTCACGAACATCAGGTTTTAGTTTAAAAAATATTTCTGTTTTTTTGATAAAAAGGAGTTCCGGCCATGGCCGGAACTCCTTAATACTATTTGTATTACTGGATGATCACGCGCTTGCTGATGCTCAGTCCATTCTCTTGGTTTGTCAACCTGATGAAATACATGCCTTGTTCTGCCCCTGACAAGTTTACAGAAATATTCAATCCTGAAACCTCACTGGAATAAACTATTTGTCCGGTGAGTGAATAAACTTCCAGAAGGTCGAACCCTTCGTTAAGCTGAATGTTGAAAGTTCCATTGGATGGATTGGGGAAAATCTGTGCAAATTTTTGATCTACATCTTCAATTCCGGAATCGTCCATACCGGTGATCATAATATTATCTACCTCCCAGGTAGATGCTTCGGTGGTATTAGAGTAATAAACAAAAGCAAAATACATAGATCCTTCCAGATAGGAATCCAAATCGATCGCGCCTGAATTGGTCCACTCCCAGAATGGTTCGGCAGGTGGCCATATTGCTTCAGCTGACAAATCGAGCCATGTAAAATCGTTAGGGTTGCCTGTACCATCATAGTCCTGCGACATTCTAAACTGAAGTGCCTGACCAGTGTAACCAGTAGCTGTGTTGAAAGAAACCTTGACATTTTCATACTCGGTCAGTGTAGTCATTTGCGGCGAAATCAGCCAGTCTTCGTTGTCTTGTGCCCCGCCATTATAGCCGGCCATTTTTGCACAAGGTGAATCTTCGATACCAAAGGTATTATCACGATCCCATACCTCATCACCAACAACACTCATCGGTGTCCAATCTTCCCAACTTTCGTTAAAGGTTGTATATAAAATTGTGGTGGCAGTATTTTCTTCGGTTGTAGCCATTGCCGAAGGAACGGTTCCATCAGTTTTGTAATTGATATTTACACCTGCATTGGTGTAAGAAAAAATCTTAAAATAATAGGTCGTGTTTTCGGCCAAACCTTCAAAATCGTAAGCTTCTTCACCAGGCATAACATTAATGGCCCCTGTGCCATCACTATAATCAATATCGTTGGCTTCGGGAGTTGCATCCACTGGGCTGGCAATGTTGTCCTGATCGCTTAATTTTACCAGGTATCCTGTTGGCATTACATCTCCTGTGGCATCCGTCCAAACAGTGTTAATATTCTGGCCATTGGCTGTAGCACCAAATTCAGTTGGATAATTGCTTGGCTCAGGTAAGGGTGTAAAGCTTTCTTCAGCAGTAATCAGGATATTGTCAATCTCCCAGGTTTCAGAATCCAAACCATCAGATAAATAAACAAATGCAATATAAACTGCCGCACCATCAAATCCTGATACATCTACTTCACCTGAATAGGTCCATCCAAAGAAAGGCTCGCCTGTTGATAAAACTGCTTCAAGATCAGTCCATACTGCTGTAGTGGGATCTCCTCCACCATCATAATCAACGGAAATTTTTACAGTAAGTTGTGGCACCTCTATGGCATAGCCCATTGCAGACCAGAATGTAAGCAATTCATTTTCGTTGGCATTAAAATTAAGTGACGGTGAAATCAACCAGTCTTCATTGGCAAAATCACCACTTTCGTAACCACTCATTTTGGCACATGGTGTTGAGCCTATCCCGTAGGTATTCTCACGGTCCCAAACCTGGTCACCAAGCATACTTATAGTTGTCCAATCGCCCCAGTCGAAATCAAAATTTTCTTCATTTAAAACAACAACATTGGAAGTTTGCGCCATAGCTGTTGGTGCAGTACCATCATTTTTGTAGTTGGTATTGGTCCCCGAATTGGTGTAGGGATAAATAGCGAAATAATAATTTGTTTGGCCCTGTAGAGCAGTAAAGGAAAACGTTCCCATTCCCTGGGCAATATTCATAGCACCCATTCCATCAGAAAGGTCTAAATCATCACCAACAAAAACCCCATCTTCGGGAGCAGCAATGGTTTCGGAAGTGCTGGCAAGGATCAGGTAAGTATCAGGAAGTTGTTCTCCGATAGCATCAGTCCATGTAAGGTTTGCGCTAAGGCCAAGTGGCATTGCACTAAAGTCAGTAGGGTAATTTGTAGGCTCCCCTGCAAGTGATGGCCAGGTCTCGAAATCACCATTGGCAACAACCATGGCTTCTCCAATTGGAGATTCAAATTCAACATCATCTACATATTGTGTTTCACCCGGGGTAAACCCTGAAACATCATAAAAGCGAAGACGGATGGTCACTTCGGTCGCACCGACAGGAACAATATCCTCGTACACCAACTGAACCCAATCGCCAGTAGCCGGGCCAACATATTCGTTGGTATAAAGGCTTGAAGCCCCAACCCAATCGAGTACACAAGTAACCCTTACAAACTCACTGGTATATGCCCAGAAAGAAACTTTAAAATCATCACCTTCGCTCACTGCCAGCGCCACGTCGTTTGCGAAATCGCAGTCCGCCTGTGTGCCAGTGTTAACTATAACCCCGGCACTGTAGATGCCACTGTGCACTGTGGTCATTTCCTGAAAAACATCAATACCGGAATCATCCGTCCAGTTGTCGGGCAGTTGTGCTTTGATGGCTGTAAAAGCCATAATCATTAAGAAAAACAATGTAAATTTTTTCATAAAAGTTTTAATTTGATATTTAATTGATTAGTAAATAATTTGTTTCAATAAAAAGGAATACCGGATTTTCACTTTGAAAACCCGGTATTCTTAAATTTTATTCAATAATTAATTTTTGCGTCGAAATTATGTTGTTATCAATGGATGTTGCTTTAATGAGATAAATGCCTCCCGGCCATGCATCTGAATTTACAGCAATGAAATCACCACTGGTTTTTGAATCGAAGATCACCTTCCCGGTCAGGTTAAAAATCTGGATCTGCCAGTTGCCGGTTTGAGGCAGGGAAACAGTAAATTGTGTTTTTGCCGGATTTGGATAAATTGCCATTTCGACCCGGGTAGATAATTCATCAAGGCCCACAAACTCGCAAACTGCGCCGGGTGTTCCATAAAGGTCATCACCTGCTGCGTTTTGTCCGGCCAATTCGATGGATGAATACCAATTTTCAGCCAAATTGTTATCGGCTTCAGGATTACAGAAAGTGAGCGAAGGCCCTGTTCCATCAGGTGCTGTTGGCCACGGATCTCCATCGCTATATTCAACCAGGTCGATGGTGTTGCCCGCAGCATCCTTAATCTCGATGGCTTCACCACCATTACTCAAAGCGCCATCGGTCCATTGTACCGGTTCAAAACCAAAGGCAGTATTAAAAGCAGCGGCATCTTTAGCTACAACATAATATGCTCCCGGATCGATGGATTCGTCTGGAAACTCAAATTCTATTCCCTGGGCAAAATACAATCCTGTAAGTACGGCAGCATCGCCGGAATTGTTATAAATTTCGATGTATTCCAGAATATCGTCACCTGCTTCGGGTGGGTTGTACATGATCTCAGTTATAACGAGGTCGTATTCAGCAGCGCTGCTTACGGCGATGTAATCTATTTTCGTTTCAGTTGTCGATCCATTAGCATTGCTAACAGTTAGCGAAACATCAAATGTTCCGGCCGCATTGTAGCTTACTGCACCGGGATTTTGCTGGTTGGACGTTGCGGGTGATCCTCCTTCAAATGTCCATGCCCAGACTGTCGGACCGCCGGTTGATTCATCGCTAAAAGTTACTGATTCACCAATATAAATCCAGGTAACATCAGCACTAAAGGCTGCTTGTGGTGGAGGTATGACCTGAACAGTAATATAATCCACTTTGGTTTCGGTATCCGAACCCCAGTCGTTGGAAACAGTGAGTGTTACATCAAAAGTTCCAGCCGTATTATAGGTAATACTATTTGGGTTTTGTTGTGTAGAGGTACCGGGAGTACCACCCTCGAAGGTCCAGTCCCATGATGTTGGAATGTTGGTTGACTGGTCGGTAAAGTCGATGCTCTCACCAACAAATATTGTAGTAACATTCGCCATAAAATTGGCAGCAGGTGGTGGTGGGTTTTCGAAAACCTCGATATAATCTATTTTAAGTTCGGTGTCCTCGCCAGCATCGTTGGTAACAACCAGTGTTACGTCATAGATTCCAAAAGTATTGTATGTAATTGCCGGAGGTGTTTGTCCCGAATATGTTCCTGGCGTTCCTCCTTCAAAAGTCCATTCCCAGCTTAAGCCATTCGTTGAAAGATCGGTAAAATTAACAGATTGTCCTTCCTGGATGGCTGTGTTATCGGCAATAAAATCAGCATCAGGCTCAAGCAAACAGCCGGCTCCGGGAGTGGCAAAAATGGAATCGTTATTGGCATTGATGGCAGCTAATTCAGTGGATACTGTCCAATATTCAGGGATGCTGTTGTTGAGGTTGGGGTCACAAAAAGTAAGCGAAGGCCCATAACCATCAGCGAGGGAATCCCATGGCAATTGGTCGGCATATTCAACAGCATTAACAATGTTTCCAAAGTTGTCGCTCAACTCAATAAGTTCGCCACCATTGTTTAAGCCCCCTGAAGTCCATTGAAATGCATCTACACCAAAGGTATTAAGCATGGCAGGAGCATTCACGGCAAGCAAAACATAATCTCCTGGATTGACTGTCAGTTGTGGGAAAATAAATTCAATCCCGCTAGTGAAATAGAAATCTGTCATATCAACAGCCACATCATCATTGTTGTAAATCTCGATAAACTCCAGCGAATCTGTTCCTGATTCGGGTGGGTTATACATGATTTCGGTTATCACCAGGTTTGGCACTTCCACCAGTTCAATGATCGAAAATACTTCATCACTTTCGTCCCAGGGTTCGCCGTCCTCTACATCCGAAATTTTTATTTTAAATTGATCGCCCAGCGGCTGATTCGAGGGAACTGCCCATTCCCAGGTTCCCAGGGCCACATCCACTGATGCTGCCAAAACCTCAACTGCACTTCCGGCATCCAAAAGTTCAATCTTAACATTTCCTGTAAAGTTGATGAAACTCCATTCGATATCATAGCTCATTTCTTGTTGGAGGTATTCTCCGCCATTGGGGTAATTCAGGGCCAAAGTAGTTTCAGAAAATCCATTATTTTTTCCTGGCGTACCAAAATTCACGAGGCTTGCCAGCCAGTTTTCAGGAAGTTCGTTATCAAGGTCTGGATTAATCAATGATAGAGATGGTCCTGTACCATCTGGCTCGGTGGGCCAGGGTAGCTGGTCGCTGTACTCAACAAAGTCTATGGGAGTTCCAATTTGATCAGATAATTCAATAGGTTCTCCACTATTGCCTAAGGCTCCGCCAAAAGGCCCAACAACATTTGTGATTTCATAATAGTCAGCAATGGTATCCGGTACACGGCAAACAGCAAGATAAGCACCAGCTTGAATAATTGTACCAGCATCAAAAGTAAAGGTTATGCCCTGGCTAAAGTACCAGTTGGAAAGATCAACAGCTTCAGTTTCGTTGTTGTAAAGTTCAAGGTATTCCCAATTATCATCAACCCCGAGTTCGCCAGGTGGGTTGTACATAATCTCGTTGATGACAATATCGTAAGCAACTGGTGCTTCAATAACTGAAAAAATACCTGATAAAGCTGTAACGTCAGCAGCTTCATCGCTGATCCTAATTTGATAATCAGAACCAGGTGCCTGCGATCCGGGAATATTCCATGTCCATGTTCCAGCATCGGCGGCAAGGGTTGCCAACTCTGTCCAAACCGGGGTTCCGGCTGAGGCATTATCTGTAACTTCAATCACTACATTTTCGAGGGTATTGAAAGCACCCCAAGTGATATCATAAGCATTTTCACGAATCCAAAACGATCCGGCTACAGGTGTGAATACAGTAATAATTGGCGTTGTTCCGGTATTCCCGGTAATTACAATATCATCAACCTCCCAGGTACTTGATTGCGTGTTGTCGGAAGTAAACACAAAGGCTACATTAACATTTCCATTGTATCCCGAAATATTGATATCTCCCGAAAATGTCCAGGCCCATGCTCCGGGCGAGAATACTGCACCAAGCGCATCCCAGGTGGCCAGAGTTGGATCACCACCCTGGTAATTTTCAGAAATCAGTACCTGCAAAGGATCTCCCACGTAGTTCATCGCAGAATAAAAACTAAATACTTCACTGTTATAAAGTTCAAAATCCATCGTTGGCGAAATCAGCCAATCTTCATTTTCTAAGGCTACGACATTAAACCCACTCATTTGGGCACAGGGTGTGCCGCCAACTCCATAGTTATTGTCGCGTGTCCAAACTTCGTCGCCGAATACACTAAACGTGGTCCATTCACCCCAGCTATCATCAAAATTTTCCTGGTTGATGACGGTTACACTTGCAGTAGTAGCTTCTGTAGAAGGTGGCGTCCCATCAGTTTTATAATCAACAGTTGGCCCTGAATTGGTGTAAGGGAAAATCATAAAATAATAAGTCGTTTGTCCAAAAAGTTCGGTAAAAGTAAAACCTTCTGCACCATAACTCACATTTGCTGCACCCTCACCATCAGCAAGATTTAGATCGTCAATTACAAAATCCCCATCTGTGGGAGGGTCAATGGCCGGATCTTCACTTGCAAGGATCAGGTAAGCCGATGGCAATTGATCGCCTACAGCATCAGTCCAGGTAAGGTTGACATTTAAACTGCTTGAACCGGCAGCAAAACTTGTTGGGTAATTGGTAGGTTCCGGGTTTGTAGCACCCCAATTTTCGAAATCACCGTTGGCAACAACAAGGCCATTTCCCACCGGGCTTTCAAACTGAACCTGATCAACATATTGGGTTTCGGGTGGTGTGAAATTTGGCACAACATCGTAAAACCTTAATCGTAAATTCAACCCTGTTACACCATCAGGAACAGTACTTTCGAATACAAATTCTTCCCACTCTCCGGATGTTGAAGGGCCTGCGTAATTATTTGTGTATGTGGTGTTCGCACCTACCCAATCCATAGCCGGGCGGAATTTTACATTGGCACTTGCGATATACCAAAAGGAAACTTTGTAGGTTTCGCCGGCTATAACAGGGATTTCGACCAGATTCGAAAAGTCACAGTCGGCCTGTGCTGCTGTGGTAACATCAACACCGCAACTATACGAGCCTTCATGAACTATTGCTTCTTCCTTAAAGGTTAAGATTCCTGTATCGTCGGACCAATCGGTTGGCACCTGTGCACTAAGCTGGGCCAAAAAGCCAAAAGACAGTAGTAGTGCTAAAATTGCTGAGAAAAGATTTTTCATTGTTTAAATAAATTAAATTTCAATTGTTTTTTAAAGACTTCAAAAGTGTTAAATATTTGACAAATCGGGTGTTAACCCAAATTTAAATTTTAGTTAAGAAAAAGGTGATAAAGGTAGGGAAATAAATGGTTTTTTGATAGCTGTTCTTAATAAATACAGGGTAAATTTATTAACAGCCTTGCTTTGTGGCAAATGAGGGTTTGGAATAATGAGTGTGCTTGTTGATAAATGAGTAGGTGCAAAAGACAAACATGCGTTTTAGTTTTTTTAATGATTGTTCTCAAAACACCTTTGTGTAACTTAGTGTCTTGGTGCTTTTGTGGCTCATTTTTTTTCTTGCCACCAAGACACAAAAACACTAAGAATCACTTAGAGTTAGCGATGTCAGTGTAATTTGTCGTGTACCCAACTTTTTTCATACTTCCCATTATTATTAATATTTTTGTGCTAAATGAAAACTAAATTATCATTATCACAAGAAGAAGTCTGGGAATGGAAAGAACAGGCGTTTCAAGATCTTGAAAAAATACCTGAAAATGAAAGGGTAGATTTTATCGCCAGTAAAACTAAAGATATCATTGAATGCATCAAGAAGAAAAAGAGAGAATTGGTGTAGAATTAAATAGCCACAGATTTTCTCAGATTTATAACTCCTGACCCAAAAACTAAAGACCAATGAATTATGAAAGTTCATTCGTAATTGAAAGTGTCACATCTATTTTTGATTCTTTGTGCCTTTGTGTCTTTGTGGTGAAAAAATAGCAACCACAGAGACGCGGAGACACGAAGAAATACAGAACTCAATACCAACCTCAAATTGAAGGGGCCATTTTATTCATCAGGAGTTCTAAATCTGCACAATCTGTTGGATATTACAAAAAAAATCCCGATGATTGCTCACCGGGATTTTTTGCTTAATTTTCAAATTTGCCCATCGACAAATTTTCAAATTGACTATTTGTCGTCTTTTACTTCTTCGAAGTCAACATCAGTAACTTCGTCATCACCGCCACCTTGTTGGCCTCCTTCAGGTCCGCCCTGCTGTCCGGCATCAGGGCCGGGTTGTCCACCAGCTTGTCCCTGTTGGGTAGCGTTATACATTTCCTGGCTTGCTGCCTGGAATACATCGTTCAGCTTTTTAGAAGCAGCATCAATTGCAGGGATGTCCTGGCCCTTGTGCGCTTCTTTAAGTTCGGCAAGTGCGTCTTCAATCGGCTTTTTCTTATCAGCCGGAAGTTTATCACCATATTCCTTCAACTGTTTTTCAGTTTGGAAGACGAGTGAATCAGCACCATTCAGCTTATCAATTTTTTCCTTTTCCTGCTTGTCAGTTTCAGCATTGGCTTCGGCTTCAGCTTTCATTTTTTGAATCTCTTCGTCAGTTAAACCTGAAGAAGCTTCAATACGAATGCTTTGTGATTTTCCGGTGCCTTTATCTTTAGCAGAAACATTCAGGATTCCATTAGCATCAATATCAAAGGTAACTTCAATTTGAGGCACACCACGCGATGAAGGTGGAATTCCATCGAGATGGAAACGGCCAATGGTTTTATTGTCTTTTGCCATTGGGCGTTCGCCCTGCAGCACATGGATTTCAACTGATGGTTGATTGTCAGCAGCTGTCGAGAACACTTCTGATTTCTTAGTAGGAATCGTTGTATTGGAAGCGATGAGTTTGGTCATCACACTACCCAGAGTTTCAATTCCCAAATTAAGTGGCGTTACATCCAATAAAAGAACATCTTTAACTTCACCTGTTAAAACACCACCCTGGATGGCAGCACCTACAGCTACAACCTCATCAGGGTTAACTCCTTTTGATGGCTCTTTGCCAAAGAAATCTTTTACCACATTCTGGATGGCTGGAATTCTTGTTGATCCACCAACGAGGATAACTTCATTAACCTCAGAGGCACTCATTCCGGCATCGGTCAATGCTTTGCGGCAAGGCTCGATAGTGGCCTGGATGAGGTCGTGTGCCAACTGCTCGAATTTTGCACGGCTAAGTTTGCGTACAAGGTGCTGGGGAATTCCATCAATCGGCATGATGTACGGAAGATTAATCTCAGTCTCGGTTGAACTCGAAAGCTCGATTTTTGCTTTTTCGGCAGCTTCTTTCAAACGCTGCAAAGCCATCGGATCTTTTTTCAGGTCGATGCCATGATCTTTTTTAAACTCTGCGGCCAACCAGTCGATAATAACATGGTCAAAGTCATCACCACCAAGGTGGGTATTTCCATTGGTTGATTTTACTTCAAATACGCCATCACCTAATTCAAGGATTGAAATATCAAAAGTTCCTCCACCGAGGTCGAAAACAGCAATTTTCGAATCTTCTTTTTTCTTATCGAGGCCATATGCCAAAGCAGCAGCAGTAGG
>Ga0075111_1000791_pt1 | contig 14688 bp, 16 predicted proteins | sample AntAceMetag02UKK_FD_69787 | JGI IMG/M metagenome (GOLD analysis project Ga0075111, IMG submission 69787) | Saline lake microbial communities from Ace Lake, Antarctica - Antarctic Ace Lake Metagenome 02UKK | ecosystem: Environmental > Aquatic > Non-marine Saline and Alkaline > Saline | place... | reverse complement strand
CGGTAAAGTTGAGCCGGAAACAAGCGAAGACAACTGGTCCGACTATGCCAAAGACTTCGAAAATTATACGAAGGAGGAGCAGGACGAATTGATAGCCAATATGACGTCGGAACAACGTGCCGAGCTGGCTCGTGTCAGGGCGGGGCTGAAAACGGAAAAACCTAGAGACCCAACCAAAAAAAAGACACCACAATCGGTGCCGGAAATGAACAGAGAGCAGTATTTAATTAAGGAATGGGATTTTTGGCAGGATGAGTACCGCTCCTTTGAAAAAAGTACGACCTTGCCCTTACATAAATGCCTGGAGGAGATGAAAATAGCTAAAGATAATCTGCAACTGATCAAGAGGAGCTATGAAAATGAGTTCGGTCGTCCGTTACCCGGAATAGATTATACTGATACCCGATATCCTTTCCACCAGACACGCCATCAGCAGGAAGCTTTAAAGATCTATGAGGAGTTCAAGCCGATTTCCAAAGAATATAAAAAAGCTGCGAAATTGGAAAAGGCACACGACGATGATCTTAGGTCGTTCCCTTTACTTAATACCCCGCAGAACGTAGCCGACCGAGACAGGGTTACGAGGGAAAAAAATCGTCTTAAGGGACAATTGGACCAGATCAAGAAGAAGTGGGTCGACAAATTTCATCGGGATTACTACGGTCCCCTCAAAACCAAAATCATTCCGGATCCACAACATCACCCGCTGGATACCCGCAAAGAGCGGCGTAAGGTGGATAAAATGGAATACGAGATCAAGGGAGGGGCTCGGTATGAAAAAGGCGGTTACTACAACGGGAATACAAGCACCACACCGTCCAAACTCTCAAAGCCTCCTGAACAGGATTCGGCGGAACCAAAAAAAACAAATATACCTGTAGATCGCTCGGACGAGAAGGAATCGCAGAGTTTAGGTCAGAAAAACAATGGAGCAAGGGAATCTCAAACCTTGCCATCAGTCAGAGATAAAGGCGTGCCTAAGGGGCACACTACGAAATATGGTTTTTAGATTTTTTTATGATAGCATGGGGTTGAGGTAGGAATGTTAATCCTTTTATAATGTCAAGCCTTTTGAGGATATGGATATTTATGCCTTGAGTTACAGGAATTTCAAGGACAAGTTTAGTAGTTTTGCAAAAATGGGCTGCTCAGAAATTGCAATTTAACGATACGTAGTTCTATGCTGCACATTCACACGCATTGCCGGAACAAGTCACACCTACCTACTGAACCTGTCAGATCAAATCCCGTTGATTGCAAATTAGATTAGCATTCTCTTTATTTGGTTAATGCCCAGGATACCGGGCAGGGACCCCTGTGTTCGGCTGCGCTTGCCAATCCTGAGCATGTTTCCACATGGTCCGCTCCCGAGAACAACGATTCTCGTTGCTTTCAGGCGATCTGTCTTTAATGTCTTGATGTCCTTCACGACATAAACGTCATTATCGCCAAGTGTCAATTTTTCTTCTTGGGCTTTCTCGAAAAAAGAATCAACGTCTTTTTCCGCAGCATCGGTCAATTCTTCAATGAAAACTATTCCGTCGGTGTACTCTTCATCGGGAACTGTTTTCACAAGGTGTGGTTTGTTCAATGTTGGATACATGTAACTCAATGGATATGGAATAACCAAGGACTATAGCGAGCCTTACAAATGGTTCAAGGAAGCAGTAGAAAAAGGGTATTCTCAAGCACAGAGGGACCTTGGAAACATATATTCTGATGGCAGAGGAGTAAAGAAAGATTATCAACAAGCCTTAATAGTGGTATCGAAAGGCTAAGAACCAAGGATATGAAAGTGCTATTGCCGCATTGGATCGTTTAAAGTAGATTCATTGTGGATACACAAAAACGACTCCCCTATTCCGAATTAGCTGGGGTTGAAGAGGCCCGGACAAACCCGCACAGTTTTTCAAAATAGGCTTTTCCCCCAACCACATAAGTATCATTATGCCCCGCCCCTTTGATGGGGAAAAAAGATTTGGGGTCGTGAGCAGCATCATATAACTCTTTACCCATGGGAAACGGAATCAGTTCATCGCTTGTCCCATGGATAATTAATTTGGGAATAGTAATCTGCTTAATCTTCTCCAGGTTGTTATAATGGGCGGGTAGAAAAGGGGCAAATAATTGAAAAGGGAACATCCCTTTTGCCATTTCCCTGGTGGAGGTAAAAGCGCTTTCGACAATAAGAGCCCCTGCTTTCCTTTTTGTTGCTATTTCAACAGCAACCGCCGCTCCAAGGGAACGGCCGAACAAGACTATATTGTCGGGGAGAACCCTCTTTTCTTTCACGAGCACGTCCCAGGCCGCCAGGCCATCCTTGTAGATCCCCGCTTCCGATGGTTTCCCGGCACTCTTTCCATATCCCCTGTAGTCATAAATAAAGACCTGCAACCCGCAATCAAGCAACCTTTTAATATTGTCGATCCGATGGGAGATATTTCCTGCATTGCCGTGACTGAAAAGGATAATCGGCCCTTTTCCATTTCCCGGGAAATACCAGCCATGGAGTTTTGTCCCATCTCCAGCCTCGAAGGCTAGATTTTCATACTCTACCCCCCAATCTGAGGGAACCGCCGCAAAAGTTTTGTCTGGGTAAAAGACAAAGAAGTTCTCTACTTTGGGATAAAAAAAATAAAAACACAGAAGCAGAGTGAAAATGACTGAGAAAACCATAAACCACGTTTTTGCCATCTCTTTCTCCCTTAAGGGTCGCGAAACAATTCGTAGAGCATTTTCTCACATACTGTAGAAACCGTCAAAACAAGAATTGCCAGTGCTATATTCTCAACTTGACCTGTTACCCCTCGTCTCTTATACTCACCGTCCTGAAGAAAGCAAATTCATTCCATGTCAAAGACATAAGGAAAAAATTCAAGAAAATGCACATCATCCGAGAACTCCATTTCGGCGAGGTCAACGCATGGGAACTGGGATTCGGTCCTGTTGGACGACCGGTCATTACAGTGTACTTTTATTATATTGACGGCATCCTGATCGATTCAGGCCAGTCCCATATGCGAAAGCATATCGCCTCGCTCCTGAAGGGAAGAAAATGTAAGACGGTTCTGTTGACCCACCATCACGAAGACCACAGCGGAAATGCGGCCCTGATCAGCCGTACCCATGGGGCTAAAATCTTTGGCCATCCATCCATGATTAAAAAAATGAACAGAGGGTTCAAGATACTTCCCTATCAGCGCCTGGTATTTGGCCGTGCTGAGCATACGGAAGTGCATATTCTGCCTGCTTTCATCGAAACCGGTCGCTTCACATTGATTCCCGTGCATACTCCGGGGCACAGCAAAGATCACACCGTTTTTCTGGAAAAGGAGAATGGATGGCTCTTTTCCGGCGATCTTTATATCGGGGAAAGAATCAAATTTTTTCGGGCCGATGAAAAGATGAAAGACCAGATCGATTCCCTCAAAAAAATCCTGGTCTACGACTTTGACGCCCTGTTTTGTGGTCACCGCCCTTGCCCAAAAAACGGGAAAACACACCTGGAAAGAAAACTGGCCCACCTTGAAGATCTCTACGGAACTATCCGGGCCCTCACACTGAAAGGATATACCGGCAAAGAAATCATCAGGAAACTGGGAGATGGAAGAGACCGGAAAATAAAATGGATCACCATGGGAAATGCCAGCTTTGCCAATATGGTCCGATCTGCCATGTTGCCGGAAATCAAGCAGCGAAGTTTGCCTTGACAGAAACAATCTACTGGAGCTATGTATGGTTCCGCAGTCCGAACCCTATCCCAAATTTCAAGAGGTTAAGAATAGAACTATGGTCGATATCCTTTGTTTCTCAAGAAACAACTCCGTCACGGTGGAACTGCCTGATAAGGAGACCCTGGTCTCTTCCTGCCGATTGCAAGATACCCTCATGGATCTCCTCGTGGTCATTCGGGTGAAAACTCCCGATCTGGAAATAACAGACATCCAGGCGGAAATTCGCAGATCCTCGGAAGCAGAACTTCCCGATATTCATGAAACCCTTAAAAAAGTGATCGGGGTGCGTGTGGGGCCTGGAATTAAAAAGATTGTAAAAGGCCTCATGGGAAAGAGCGCAACCGAAAAAAAGCTCATTTTCATGATCGGAGAGTGCTGCAACGGGATTATTCTCTCTTTTGCAAAGCAGGTTCTCGGAAAAGCACCAAAAGACCTGGAGGGAGAAAAGAAGTTTTTCGCCAATTTGGTCAAGAACAGTCCCCGACTGTACAACAGTTGTGCAGCCTTTTCACCTGAAAGTCCGCTCATGGAGGAAGTTGATCCACCATAATACACAGGAAAATAGGCACATGCTAACATTCAGCAGAAATAAAATTGTCAGTATTCACAGAAAAAATGACCATACCCTTCGTGTGCGTGGAATCCTTGAAGACGATATATACGGTATGGAAGTGGATGTGGATATTACCCTTCCACACCTGGAAATCGTATGGATTAACGGGAAATGGACGCGCATGGAAAATCGCGAATGCCCCAAGGCCATACCTTTTCTCCAGGAAGCACTGGGATTCCGCCTCACCGAAGAAGGATTCACCCAGAAGGTACAGAAGACCGTTGGAAGAAAATCCTGTAGACATTTTGCCAACATCCTCCTGGAATGCTGTGAGGCGGCAGCTGAGGCGGTCGCACTGCCGGATTTTGCGGTAGAAAAACCAGAAGAGGCAGAACCTCTCCAAAAGGAATTCCCGGCGAAAAAAATCACAGAAAAACCTGCCCGGGAAACACACAAAGAAGCCGAAAAAGCTCCAACCCATAAGCGGGGAGAAATCACAGCGGACCCCTTGAGAAAAAAATCTCAGAAGGGAATGATCATTGATCTACACGTACATTCCGCTGAAGCCTCCCCTTGCAGTTCTGCCCCCCTCGACGATCTGATAGTGGAAGCAAAACGAATCGGCCTTGACGGCATGTGCCTTACCGACCATAACCACGTCTGGAGCCGTGAAACAATAAACGAATTCCAGGAGAAACACGGATTCCTGATTCTCCGCGGGAACGAAATAACCACAAATCAGGGCGACATGCTTGTTTTTGGGTTTGAAGAAGACATTAAAGGGATTATCCCACTGGATGAACTTAGAAAAATGGTTGTTCAGGTCAACGGATTCATCATTGCCGCCCACCCCTTTCGCGGCTTTCTCACTTTTGGAATCGGCCAGCTCGGGCTTACTACCGAAAAAGCGATGGCTCGCCCCCTTTTTCAGCGCGTCGACGCCATAGAAGTCCTGAACAGCAAGGTTTCCGAGAAAGAAAACCTGTTTACCTCTCAGGTTGCAAAAGGTCTTACACTGCCTGGAACCGGAGGAAGCGATGCCCACGAGGTGGAGGAAGTGGGGATCTATGCGACCCGGTTTTTCGACGTTATTACCTGCGAAGAGGACTTCCTAAAAGCCCTCCACCAGAGGAACTACCAACCGCTTGCCTTTCGCAAAGCGTTAAAGCAATAAAGAAGAAAACCATGGAAATAAAACGGGATTGGGGAAAAATTATCCGGAGAATGGAACAGTTGATGAGGCTCAAATCCTTTCCTGTAGCTTTTAAAATGCTGGAGAACAAGGAAGACCTCAGTAAGATCCCTTTCATGCGCAGACCTGGGCATTAAATAACCCTCTGCCGGATGATCACACTCGTGAGGAATTTCGATTGGACTGTTGGGAGTCTCGCAGGCTCGCTTACCCGGAGTCTCGCAGGCTCGCTTACCCGGAGTCTCGCAGGCTCGCTTACCTGGATTTCCGCGCGGGAATGACGAAAACGGATGAATTTTGACTTTTTACGAGACCAACAAATTCAGGGCTCCCTCAGAAATACGCCCCGAACATCAAGACGACTGAATCAACACTCGTGTTATCTTCATTCAAGCCCCCGTTGGAGAGGTGGTCCCAGCGCAAGGATGTAAAGAGGATCTCCTTGTCAAGAGGGAACTCCGCTCCGATACCTGCCCGTGGGTTGAAGTTCAGGTGGCTTCCTTGGCCTTCCACGGCGAAGCCGGTATAGATAATCCCTATCCCGGCTTCGACATACGGTCTGAAACAGGACGTGGACAAGGGGTCCAGATAATACAGGGCCATCATTCCTGTGGATGCCATAACCCATTGCTTGGGTGTCGTGGTTGATCCCAGGCTCAACTCCAACTTGAATCGAAGGGCCTCCGGGGCGCTGTGCTTCCAGATTTTGTCGTAGTCGAAAAGGGCCACATAATTGGCCATAAGGAATCCGATATCGTTGTCAGGATGGAAGCTGTTCCCATAGCTCAGCCCAAAACCGAACCGGGTCAGAACTTCATCCTCCGCTGAATCCTGCCCCCACGACTGTCCCTGTAGGGTAACCAGTACGAGCAGAACAACCCAGCCCCTGAATAGTACTCTTACTACTTTCATCACAAGACCTCAACTTTCCCCAAATCAGACGATAGGAGTTTTAAATGTACCAAATATCTACAAACCCGGTCAATAAAATCTTGACATTATTCACAGCCATAAAATAGTTTGGAGCCCTGATGAAATATGACAATGGACATAAGAGTTGTGAAGTCAAGCTGACCGTACCCTTTCACGATCTGGATCCCATGCACATCGTCTGGCATGGGAATTATATGAAATACTTTGACGTGGCAAGATTTGCCCTGTTTGATCAATGTGGAATAGACCTTTATGAATATTCCAATCGAACCCTGATCATTTTTCCGATCATAAAGACAAACACGAAGCATATTATAGCCCTCAAAAACAAAGATGAATTCACCGTCAAAGCTACAGCCCATGAGGTAAAAGCAAAGATCATCATTGATTTCCAGATTATACATTCTAAAACAGGGGATATCTGTACAAAAGGAAGAAGTGAGCAAGTGGCCGTGAAACTTCCCGAAATGGAGATGCTCTTTGAAATCCCGGATGATATCCGGAAAGCATTAGGATTCCAACCATGAATAAAGACCTGCAAAAGGCCTTGATTACAGGAACAGAGCGATTGGCTGCCTGGGCCGATCTACTTGACCATATTAATGTTTTTCCTGTCGCAGACGGAGACACGGGGCGAAACATGGTTGCGAGCCTCGCGCCTTTGAAGCAGACGGATTCCAACACAAAAGAGATGGAACGAAGGCTTTTGATGGGTGCCAGAGGCAATTCAGGCAACATAGTCGCCCGATTTATCGCCGGTTTGATCACCGCCGACTCACTCGAGTTCCTTCTTCCTGCCATGAAAGCGGGAAGAGACATGGCCTGGCAGGCCATCCACTCCCCGGTGCAGGGAACCATGCTTGATGTGCTGGATGCCCTTGTCAAACTCGTTCACGAAAACGATATTCACGGGATGCTCTCAGGGACTTCCGAGATAATCAACGACCTGGAAATGACGGTGAAGTCCACCCGCGATCTCCTGCCTAAACTCAAAGAAGCAGAAGTGGTGGATGCTGGGGCACTTGGCATCTTTCTCCTACTCGAAGGCTTTTTGATGAGTCTTGCAGGCAAGACCGAGGCCCTGCAACCTGTCACGCTTCGATTCAACGGCTTTTTAGAAGTATCGTCCACCTTCAGTGAAACCCGCGATGGGAACTATTGTGTAGATATGGTTATTCAATTTGATGAAGGACAGGGAGATCAGGTTCTTCGTCTATCTGATCATGGGGACAGCATTGTAGTAATCCCCCATGAGGACTTTTTTAAAGTCCATCTGCACACCGGGAATACAAAAAACGCAAAAAAAGGGATTGAAGAGTTTTGCAGTATTGTTCAATGGGAACAGGACAACCTCGACAAACAGATAGAAGATTTCAGCCATGTTCAATCGGAACGATGTATCCATATCATGACGGACGCTGCAGGATCCATAACCCGCGAAAATGCACGCGATCTGGGAATAACACTTCTCGACAGCTACATTTCAGCCGGCGAAAAATCCCTGCCCGAAACCCTCTTTTCCCCGGAAGAACTTTACAGAACCATGCGGAATGGAGTGAAGGTATCCTCGTCCCAGGCGTCCCTCTTTGAAAGACACCAGTATTATCAAAGTGTGCTGGATCGATATGAAAAGGTGTTGTATCTTTGTGTGGGGTCCGTATATACGGGGAATTATCAGGCCGCCATGAAATGGAAAGAAGAGAACGACCCGGATGGTCGTTTTACAGTAATTGACTCCGGCGCAGCTTCAGGCAGATTAGGCACGATCGTTCTTGCAACAGACAGATTTGCAGTTACCGCAGATGATCCGGAAGCAGTAATCAAGTTTGCAACAGATGCCATGGAAACCTGCGAAGAATATGTGTTCTTAGACAAACTTCAGTATCTCTCTGCCGGCGGAAGGCTGTCAAAACCGAGTGCCTTTTTCGGAGATCTGCTTCATATGAAGCCTGTCATCAGTCCCGTAGCTACAGGCGCTGAAAAAGTGGGAGTTCTGCGAAACCTGAAAGAGCAAAGGCGGTTTGCCATGAAAAAGTTAAACAACTCATTCAATAAGACATCAAAACCTCTTGTAATGCTTCAATATACGGATAACAAAGAGATGGTGGAGAACCTGGTCAAAAAGGAAATAGCAGAACGCTACCCATCTGCAGAGATCCTGCTCCAGCCTCTGTCCCTCACATCAGGCGTCCATATGGGGCCGGGAACATGGTCGCTCGCCTTTATACCGGAAATCGTCAAATAGCCAGATCATGAAAGCCGCATTTTATAAAACCCTCACGTGGTTATCCAGGGCACTGGGAGGGTGGATATTTTCCCTGGTGACATGGTTCATCGCCACTGGATATTTTTTATGTAAACCCCGACAAGTGCGGAACAGTATCCGGTTTTACGGGGCACTTTTTCCGGGGAAAACACGGACATCCTGCCTCAAATATGCCTGGAAACAGTATCACGGTTTCACCAGAGTCTTCATGGACAGGATTCTACTTGAAAATTCCGGAGAAATTGCTTTTACTTCCGAGGGCCTGGAACATCTACGGGAAGCATCGGTTCAAAAAACAGGGGGGATTATCCTCATGTCTCACGTGGGGAACTGGGAGGTTGCGGTACATCTCCTGAAAAAACTGCTCCCTGAAATGGACCTGCTTCTGTATATGGGGATCAAGCACAAGGAGCAAATTGAAGGGATCCAGAAAAATGAATTAAATAAGGCGGGCATCAGGATCGTTGCCGTCGGTCCTGACGGGGGGTCGCCATTTGATCTCGTGGAAGGGATAAATTTATTAAAGATGGGGGGATTCGTTTCCATGACCGGCGACATTCTCTGGCACAAAGACCAGAGAAGTGTCCAAGTACAATTTCTCGACCATGAAGTCTCTATCCCCCAGGCTCCGCACCTGCTGTCCCTCTTGTCAGGCAAACCCCTTTTTGTATTTTTCTCTTTTCGTACCGGAAAAGGAAAATTCCACTTCAAGGCCTCGAAACCTATTTTTGTTCATGCGGCAACCCGTTCTGAACGAGAGCAGGCAATCAGGAAATCTGCCCAGAAATATGCTGATATCCTTCAAGAAAACGTACAAGAATACCCTGTCCAATGGCATCATTTTGAGCCGTTTCTCGGCACAAAAATTTTATGACCCTTTCATTTCCCACCACCATGAGAACGATGCCTTAATCCGAATAACACAAAAAACCTGCCATTAGCTTTTACATAGCCGTTAGCTTAAAGATCTCAATCATTTGGGTGGCTTTTCCCTTTATTTGGGAATTCATTTTTTGATGCTTACTTATTGCATCATAAATAGCTGACATTGTGTGGCTAAGTAACCACTAACCGCTAATTGCTAACTGCTAATTGCTTTTTCCGGGTGACACCTTTCGTTTGACATTGAACCTCCACTAAAATATATTGGGTTAATCCATCATGCTAAGCTTGAAATGATGGGAAAAAATGAGGAATAAAATATGACACGGCAAGAAATAGAAACAAAAATATTACATATCCTGGAAGAAGAATTTGAAATAGAAAATCCTGGAATGGATGATGATCTGAGAGAAAAGCATGAATTCGACAGTATCGATGCCCTCGAACTCCTTGGGGATATCGAGGATATGCTTGGGAGCACCCTTACAAGGGAAGAAAAGAAGCAGGCGATGGATATCCGTACAATTAATCAGATATGTGATTATGTTGCACTGATGGTTGAAAAAAAATCCCTCTGAGAAATCAAACTCCGGAGCTCGGCAAGAAGTTGACGAGGTCAGGAGAGGTAAAATGAGTATGGAAAGAAGAGTTGTAATCACAGCCGCCTCAGCCATCACACCAATTGGCCACGGCAAGGAAAGTATTGTAGACAGCTTGCTACACGGCAAATCCGGCGTCATTTCTCTGCGGGAGGACGATCTCCTTTCAGGATACATAGACTGCAAGGTTTATGGGACAATCGATTACCCTATTGATTTTGATTTTGCGAGAAAATATAGGAAGACCATGGGTCCGGTCTCCTATTATGCATGCCAGGCAGTAAAAGAAGTCATCGAGTCTTCCGGCCTGGAACAAGACTTTCTGTCATCTGGAAAGGTTGGAGTTGCATTTGGATCAACACATGGGAGCCCCACTGTTCAACGGGAAATATACAAGAATTTTTTCAGCCGGTCAGAGGCCAAATTCGCTGCCATCGGCGCCGTAGATTATCTTAAGTCAATGGTCCATACCACCGCAGTCAACATCACAAAAATGTTTGAAATAACTGGGAGAGTAATTTCCTCATCAACTGCCTGCACCACAAGCAGTCAATCTATCGGTTTCGGGTACGAATCGGTCAAATTCGGCATGCAGGATGCTATGATCTGTGGAGGCGCCGATGAATATGATACCACTACAGTCGCGGTATTTGACAATCTCCTGGCTTGCTCCACAGACTTCAATGAAACACCCCACCTGACTCCCAGGCCCTTTGATACAAGAAGAGACGGTCTCGTCGTAGGCGAAGGAGCAGGAGCGGTCCTGGTAGAGGAATATGAACACGCCAGGAAAAGGGGGGCTCCCATACTGGCTGAGATCATCGGATTTTCGTGCTGCAACAATGGCGGGGACTTGATCCTGCCCAGCAAAGATGGTATCACCCGAACCATAAAACTCGGTCTCGAAAACGCAAAGATTCATCCAGATCAGGTGGATTTTATCAGCGCCCACGCCACAGCCACCAAAATGGGAGACGTGATCGAAGCCCAGTCCATTGGAAATGTTTACGGGGACAAACCCCATGTCACCGGGTTGAAAGGGTACACCGGGCATACCATGGGATCGTGTGGCGTTATTGAGACCATTATGACCCTGTATATGATGGAAAAAGGTTTTATTGCACCAACACTGAACCTTCAAGAAGTAGACGAGAGATGTTCCATGATCGGGCATACGAAAACTCTCATGGAATCCGATATCCGGATTGCCTCAGTTCAGAATTTCGCATTTGGCGGCGTTAATACCAGCCTGTTTTTCAAGAAACATGCATAATTTTGGTCTGTCTGTAATCGCAGGGCTTCTAAAACGCAGTTTCGACTTTTTCGTAACCCTCCTCATATGGATCTATTTCATTTTTGGGTTTCTCCTATTTTTCTCCCCGTTTTATGTAATAGTCCTGTTGTTTGCAAAAAACCGGGAACTTTCCTTTCAAAAACTTAACAGTATTTATTTCAAGAGCTTTTTCCTGCTGCTCAGGACTGTAGTCCCGGGTTTGAAATGGTCTATCTCCGAACAGATCCGTTCCATACGCTCTTCAGTTATCGTCTGCAATCACCTTTCCTACCTTGATCCTATCCTGCTTACTTCCCTGTTTCCCATGCAAAAAACCATTATAAAAGGAATCTTCTTCAAGGTTCCCATCTTTGGAACCATATTGAAAGTTTCCGGCTACATCCCCGCATCGAAAAACGGCGCCATCTCTTCATGGATGATTGATAAAATGGAAGATATGCAGGAGTACCTTGATTCAGGTGGAAATCTTTTCATCTTCCCTGAAGGGACCAGGAGCAGAAACAACAGGATCGGAGAATTTCAGGAAGGAGCATTTAAACTGGCAAAACGTTTTAAAGCGCCAATCAGGGTCCTGCACCTGAGAGGCACGAACGAAATTTTTCGACCGGGAAGATTTCTTTTTTGCGCGACCAAAGAAGTAACCCTGAAGATCGAACTGATCGGGACCATCGAACCGGATTACAACCAGGAAACGGTGTTGATCTCCGCGTTAACGAAATCGGCCCATGCGCTGTACAAGGAAAAGTAAAAAAGTGAATTCAAATCTCCTGGTAGCCGATTTCAGATTCAGAGAACCCATTCCGCCATTGGGATTTTCACCAATATCACCCACGTCCGTATCAAAGAATCGATATTTTCCACAGGCAGGGTGTTCGATCATGACCAGAATGGTAGTGGTCCGGGTGATCATATTTCCAATTTTTTTTCCTTTACGCACCCATGTTGGAATGTCGTAATGGGTTTCATCGAATGATGGTTTCTCTTTGAAAGTCTTTCTCCTCTCTTCAATAGTCATTTCAAACACCTTGAAATGTTCTTCATCGATGATTGCTTTCAGTTCATTGAATCCAACACCCAGGATTCTTCCCGCTTCCATCACTTACTGTCAGGAGAAAAACTTTCGATAGGATTTAACTGGAAGTTTTACAAAAATTTGTCTGCGGGATGAAGAGAGAACCATATGCCAGGTGTAAACATCACGTTGCGTGCGCTGCATATACCGGCGACCAGCCATTCGCTTTTCTGAGCTACGCACATCTTGATGCCGAAGCCGTCTACCCGGAGATAGAGCGCCTGGATCTGATGGGATATCGAATCTGGTATGACGAGGGTATTGATCCCGGAAACGAATGGCCGGAGGAAGTGGCCGGCAGCCTAAAGAGATGTACCCAGTTCATCGTCTTCGTGACTCAACGCGCTATTGGACCACGAAATGTGCGGAACGAGATCAACTACGCCTTGAAACTGGACAAGCCCTTCTTCGCGATCCATCTGGACGAGACTGAGTTGCCTCCGGGGATGGACCTTCAGATGAGCAGCATCCAAGCCATTTTCAAGTGGCGGACGAACGAGCAGACATACGTTCGCAATCTCGAAAGAGCTCTCCCACGCACGTTCGGCTCCCCGGCGAACGGAAATGCGTCGGGGATAGGTGCGAGCGACGGCGGACTTGTCGAGCTCTTCGCCCGCACCATGCACAGCGAGCAGCAGAGCCACATGAAGGGAGCTGGCCGTACGAACTGGCACCAGCTCGATCCGGTAGACAAGACACAGACCCTGACACGGAGCCGGTTTCTCTTGAGCATGCTTCACATTGCCGGATTTTCAATGTGTGCAGAGCACAAGACTCGGATAACCCTCTGTACTTCACAAGAGACGTTTTGGACTTGCTCGCGGAGATGGAACACGACCGGTGGTCAAGAGAACGAATCGAGGCTGGTTGGCGCTACGATGCCAAAACGGATAAAGATCGGCGTGTCACACCGTATCGGATCCCTTGGTCGAAAATACCAGAAAAAGTCAGGCTATGGGACCGTGAGGCGGTGAAGTACCTGCCAAAGCTTCTCCTGAGATCAGGCTATTCGATTAAGTCCATGTATCAACAGCCAGAGTCCACAACACTATTTCAATTCGCGAACAATCCCATCGACAAGGACAGTGAATAGACGAGCCGCTTCGTTTGCGGCCATCCACCGCTGGTCCCACAGCTCGTTTGACAGCTCATCGGAGGCGTTTGGGGTGTAAAACACACTACTTTTTCCGAGAATCGTCACTATGTGGGTGGTCATACTATGTCGGCCATCGTCTGTGGGACCGACGAGACCGACAAATTTAGTGATCACCACAATGTCGTCTTTCGCAAGGAAGTAGTACTTGAATCTGCTCAATTCCGGGCCCCAAGGCCAACCCCTGGACCCAATTAGGATATGCTCATGTTGGATCATGTTAAAGAAGCGCTGAAATTTATCGAGAAGGCTTTCGGTTCACCTGTCTACCTGGGCAAACGTCCGCAGGCTACCTTCACTGAGGGGAGTGCACCAAATAGGGTTGCCACTTGGCCAACCAGCGAATCAAAATCATAGCCCTTGGCCTGATAGTGGTAGCGACGTTCAAGTTGCTGCTGGCAGTTCCCTAAAACCTCTTGGACGAAATCGCGACCCCCCAGGATACGTTCATCTCCTTTAATCCGATCTTTGGCTCCACGCAACGCTTTGGCGGAAGCCCACCCGCCCAAGCTCCGTATTAAACCGCCACCAACCAATATATCAATTCCCGTCTCCCACGTTCCTTCATCGCACAGCAGGCTGACTCTAATGCAAACGCAGTTTGGAAAATGGCATCAAGTGAAATTGTCTTTTCAAGGGTCTATCAACAAAGGCATGGCGGAAATTTGTTCGAGAATGGCCTTCACCCTGTTTCCCCAAAATACTGTTTTAAAAAAATGGGTATGATTCCCATCATAATATTTATTGACAATATATTGTTCATTATGATAAAAACATTCCGATATTGATAATATATGATCATTTGGACGGGATATGGATTTTGAGTTAAAAACAACCGGAGAAATTGCACAAATACTGGCAAAGCAGGTTAAAGAGCTGCGCCTTCTGAACAAATGGAAACGTTCCACCATGGCCGAAAGATCCGGTGTTTCCGAGTCATCCCTGCGGCGGTTTGAGCAAACCGCCAAGATTTCGCTGGAAAATTTTTTGAAATTGTTGTCAGCGCTTGG
>Ga0075111_1000786_pt1 | contig 14742 bp, 2 predicted proteins | sample AntAceMetag02UKK_FD_69787 | JGI IMG/M metagenome (GOLD analysis project Ga0075111, IMG submission 69787) | Saline lake microbial communities from Ace Lake, Antarctica - Antarctic Ace Lake Metagenome 02UKK | ecosystem: Environmental > Aquatic > Non-marine Saline and Alkaline > Saline | place... | reverse complement strand
ATGGGACAGGCGGCGAGCAGCTACGGAGCCATGGGACAGAATAGAACGACAACGACCGAAGAGCCCGGGAAGACTGCCGGCGGCGGGATGATGGCTGGATTAGGTGGAGCGGCCGCAGGAGCTATGGCTGGCGCAGAGATTGGCGCGATTGGTGGCCCATGGGGGGCGGCCATTGGTGCTGGCGTAGGGATGGCAGCCTACTATTTAGGATAAGGGGGAATGAACCATGTCATATAGAGAAGGGATGCAGATTGGTAATGCCATGCAGAGCTTGGCAGGGACTATGGTAAAGGTACGGCAACTCGGAGATAGCCGCACACGCATGGGATGGGAAAGTGAAGATCGGGCAGAGAATGAACGAGTGACAACTCTTGCCGGTAAATTGGGCGAGAATCCCGAGTATAACGCGAAAGAGAATGGATATAGCGACAACGATCTCTTCAAGGCCAGGGTGGTTGATACAAAGATCCGGAGTGACAAGTACAATCTCTCGGCACAAGGACGCCAGGAGAAAGGAGCTTTGCGGCAAAAGGAAATCCAGACGAGAGATGACCTTATCGAAAAAGCGAATGCCTTGTTTGCAGCCGGAGATAATCAAGGAGCGCAGCAGGCCTACATTAAAGTGGCGCAGACCTCTGCATGGAAGGGATACAACTTTGAAGACATGGGGGACGGGAATATTAAGCTTACGCCTACGGAAGAAGGCGGAGAGGAACGAATAATCCCCATGCCCGAAATCGCAGAACTCCAAAAGATGGCTACAGCTTTGACAGCAGACAATCAGGCGTGGTTAAAGGAGAGAGAGGGCGGAGCAGCCAGAGCCAAAGAAAAGAACAGTATAAGCCTGGTCAATGCTGACTTCATGTATAATAAAGCAGGGAGCATGTCCCCCTGGCGGACAGCAGTTGTTGTAGACCCATTCACCGGCGTATCCACTCGTGTTTATATGGACCCTCTTGACCCCCAGAAACAGCTCACTCCTTCGCAAGAAGAGATTAACCAGTTCGACTATTCACCGGCACAGCGCAAAGAGGCCGACACACGCAACAAAACGGAAGGGAAAGACAAACTGAAGCGTCTGGATGATCTTACCTCTGATGCTATTAAAGAATACAACGGCTTACTGAAAGCGTACATGAAAGAGGGCGGTTCGGCAGATGGCCTGCAACAGGCAGACACGACGAAATTCATCGAACAGTATGGCGCACAAGATGAGTATGTCGCTAAGCATTTAGCGAAGTTCGGAATTAAGGCGAAGGCTAAACCTGAAGAAAAACCGAACCTCGTCGAGATGGATGCCGCCACGGTTAAGGCCATTAACGGATTGACCGACGCGAGGAAGAAGGCTTTTCTTGAAACGCTCTCACCCGAAGACCGGAAGAAATACGATGGGTTGAACGCCAAAGAGACTCCTGGGGGGGGCGAGACTCCCAAGAAGGAAACCGACCGTAAGGATATGGAGTCTGTCAGCGACACCGAAAGGGCAAAGCGCACCAAGGCCGCCAAGAAAGCCAACCCCCTCTCGAAACGCCAGAAGGATCTACTTAGTTATTTCTGCGAGAAGAGAGCCACTGAGAACAAAGATCTTCCGAGGGAGGAGGTCTTTAAACTGGGCTATGCAGACTACCTCGAATCGCAGAAGAAACAGGAAGCCCAAAAGGGAAAGCTGACGAAAAACGCTAAGGCTGCGGTGGCAACTATTGCGAAGGGGGCCGAGGCGGTTAGATCTGTCACGGCGGGTCTGCGAGACAAGATGCCGAAAGCGAATCTCACGGGAACCAAAAAGACTGACTGGAGCGACTTCTTATAGGGGGAGAGCTGAGCTATGATTGACCTGAATGAACTGAATCGTCTGGTAGCTGAAGATAGGGCTGAGAGAGAAGCCTCGCAGAAGAAGGAAGAAGCTGGCGGCGCCCCCGAAAGCAGGGGATGGATCAGTGCCGTTGGCTCCAGGCTTGGCAGGGGGACAATTCAAGCGATAAGCTCCGTTGGGGAGGCCGCAGAGCTGGCGGACCTCACACCCAGGGAAATAGACACAAACGAGGGGTTCCTTGATAAATTTGGCCGTGGCGTGATGGACTGGTCAGAGAAGATGTCACAAACTGCCCCATTGCGAAGAAGCAAGGAAGAGCTTCGGGGTGAGCATGGTCTTGTGAAGCGTGGTGTACTTGGTGGAATAGAGTCAATGCCTTTGTCAGCATCCGTAATGGCGGGCACAGGACTTGGAGTGTTGGCAGCATCATGGATACCGATACCCGGTGCGCGCATGGTCGGTGGGGCGATAGGCGGCCTTACGGCGCTTGTAACGCAGTTTGGAGTAGGCCAGTATGGTCAAGAGTATCGTGATGTCTACAATGAATTAGGGGAAACCCAGCCCGATTTGTCGGAAGAGGAAAGGAGAGAAAAGTCACACAACGTCGCTTTGGGCTCGGCGGAGTTTGAGGTTGGGACTGAGATACCTGAGCATTTAGCCGCGCTTTTCACGTTTGGAGGGTCGAAGTTTATTACTACCCCTGCGAAACTGACGCTAAAAACATTATTAAGAGCCACGCCAACGAGTATTGGAAAAGGAATTGTTAAGCAGATGCCCTTCTCTGTTGGATCGGAAATGGTAGCCGGAGGGGGACAGGCATGGGTAAGACAAAAGGAAGGCGTGTCTGGACCGTCTATAAGCGAGGGAATAAAAGAATCGATTATCCCAGCTATCACCATGGCTTTTGGCTTTGGAGTTGGTGCTGCGGGGTTAAATGTGTACCAGTCTCACAAGGCAATGAACGATCTCAACTCTGATGACGTGAATGTTCGTCAAGAGACGGCAAACCTCATGGCGAAAAGGATCGCTGGCAACACGAGGGACGAGGGTCTTGCTATGAAGTGGAGGATGGTGGCGCAGGACTCTATAAGCAAAGGTGAGAAATTCGATTTCGAGGAAAAGATTGTTGACTTTGCATCAATAAAACTTGCCGAAGATGTTGAAGACGCACAAGGCGCCAAGCCCGACAAGTCGCCCGCCCGTAAAGTCCTCGATGAAACATTAGATCCCGAGGACAAGGGCAAGACCGCAAAGGAGATCCTCACCGGGGAATCCGAAGGGGAGGAGAACGTCTACACGGAAGAGGAGCTGAGCGAAACGATAGGCGGCGAAAGTGGAGAGGGCGAAGAAGACACTTCAGTACATATGGAAAAAGGTGTCACCCCCCCGGGCATGACCTTTCAGGAATTTGCCGAATCGCAGGGTATCACATGGCCTATTGGTGGGAAGGATGAACGGCTGCCGGGATTAAAGGCCGCGTTTGATGAATACAAGGCCGTCGCTCCCACAGGGCAAGCCGCAGGAGACGTTAAGCGAAAGACACCCGATGATAAGGCCGAGAGTGGAAAAGTTGCTCAGGGGGCAACTGGTGACTTCTCTGAATCTCTTATTGCGGAAGCCAAGAAGTATAAGACGGTAGAGGAGTTTGTTCAACGAACCCATGAAAAGTTTACACGAATGCAAGATACTATGACTGCCAGTGACCGTAAATTGGCAGAAGAGTTTTATAAAGCCGACAAAGAAGCTCTTTACAGCCAAGCCACCCTTGCCACACCCACTCCTAAGCCCACCGTCCCCCGCACCACAGACGGCAAGCCGGTAAACTTCAGCCGGTACACCGAAGCCCAAGGCTACGGCCAGATCAAGAAGGACCATCCGGAGTATGAACGTCTGCGTCAGGACTTCGATGCGTGGCGCGGGTCCGACATGTCCGAAGAGACCCCCGATGCCATGATGGGGAAGGCGGCAAAGTTCATAGAGGACAGGCGGGCGGCAAAGCAGAGGCCGAAAGCGGAAAAGACAGGCAAAGGCCCGCAGAATCTTTTGACTGATATTATTTTTGAAGGTGGCCTGAAGTATGGTAAGGATTATGGCGAATGGGTTGTTTCCAAGTCAGGGAAGAAAAAGAACATATTGCTTGAGGACAGTCCGGATATTAAACGCGCACAGAACGAAAGCCGGGGTTACGACCCTGATGATATGGCGCGGATGATGCGTGAGAAGGGCTATCGCGTAGAGGACGGTACCGCTCTTATGGAGCTGGTGCGTACAGGGAAGGCAAGGGAATACTTTGCACCTGGACGTGAAGATTTACTAGACAAGCAAATGGAGGGAATGACAGATGAATGGATCGCAGGAGAACTCGCCGAAATCGAGGCGAGAGAAGTTGAAGGCAGTCTTGAAGAAGAAATTATTGGAGAGATTGCACAAGAAGAGAACGCAACAGACGAAGAAGTAGAATCTATCTCTGGCTTCTTTGCCGAAATGCGCGAGAAGTCCAAGACCGGCCCCATTCCCAAACCTAAAGAAGTTCTCACGCCAAAAGGCCTTGAAAAGACTGAGTACGACCAAGTTACTCTTGAGGGTGAAGCTGAGCCTATCTTCCAGAAGAAAGATGAAGTAAAACGTACACCAGAACAACAGGGGGCATTGTTCACCAGTCTGTTGGGGCAGGAAGTGGGGAACATCGAGAAGGAGGAGGCTGAAGACCCGACAGAAGTAGAGAAGAAAATCGTAAATGCTAAGCGTAGACTGCGGGACGAGAAGGACGAGACTAAAAAAGACGTTATCGAAGGGGAGCTTCGGGCATTAAGACAAGAGGCCATAGAGGAACTTGACCTTCCCCAGGCAGTGGCCCCGCCACCCATAGAGCAAAGGAAGCTCAGTGAAGAGAAATTCAACCTTCTTGCAGGGAAGTATGGGAAGGCTTATGCGCGAGGGTATTCCGCAAAGGTCGAAGGGTACTCTTCCCAGTATCCGGGAGATATCCGTTCCAAGAAAGACAAGGCGTTTTTTACTGATGGCTGGATAGCGGCGGCACAGGCGAAGGAGGAAGCAAAAACCGAAGAAGAATTAAAGGAGGAATCGAGTGAGACAGCAAAAGAGACAGAAGCGAAAACAGCGGAAGAAAAAGGAAAGGGAGAAGGAGAGAAGCAGCCTTGGGAAATAAAAGACAAAGAAGAAGCCAAGGAATATGTTCGGGCAAAGGGATATGAAGCACAAAACGAATACCTCTCACGGCTGGCGAAGGAAAAAGGGATTACGCTAACAAACCCTTGGGACTTACAACCATCCGACCAGACCCTTGACGAGTATGTCGCATCTGTCCATAAGAACACCCTTGAGAACTGGGTAGATGGCATTAGTGACTACAAGCCGAAATTTGCTACCAAAGAAGAACTTAGAAAGATACACAAGCAGGGCGTTGAGGATGCTCAGGCCGAAGGTTATTCAATAAGGCAAGAAATCCTTGCCGATTACCCCGACCTGAAGTCCGCGGAGAAGATTGAAGGAGTCCAATATTATAAAGACCCAGAAGGAAATGAAGTTAAGTACGAAGATGGAGAGTGGTACGAACAGTACATTCATCCATTTAAAGTAAAAGGCACTGAAGATGAATACGACTCCGAAGTAAGATGGCGAAAGGTGACAAGAACCAAACAAGGCAAATATGATGCCATGCTACAGCGTGGGACGTTGAAGGCTGTGGAAGAAGCCAAGCCTGCGGTTCCGACATTAGAAGAATATGTTTATGGTGATAATCAATTAAGCAAATTGACTCCCGAAACATGGAAGGAGCAATTCCCCAATATCCCATATCAAAAAGAAGGCACAATAAAAGTCTACCGAGGAGCATTTCTTAAAGATAGGTATGAAATTAAAGAGGGCGATTGGGTCACTCTTGATAAAAAGTTTGCACAAGAAAACTATGCCGGCGAAGGTGGCAGGGTATTCGAAAAAGAGGTTCCCGTCAGCGAATTGATGCTTAACATGGGAACATCTCAACCCGGCAAGTCTGAACTGATATGGAAACCAGAAGTAAGCCTTGAAGCGTATGGGGATAATGGAAAGTATATTAAATTAGCTGATAAATATAAACAATTATATCCCGACCTTGCCAAGCCTGCAAAAGGATTTCAATTAGAACAAGGAAAGGTCTCTCTCAAAGACTTCGGTGAAAAGATGCCGGGGGCCAGAAAAGACCAGCTTCCTTCAATCCAGAAAGACCTTGCCGATGAAGATATCGCATCATTACCACTCAGTAAAATATGGCCGAAAGCTGAAGTAGATGCCATTGAGGACATCAAAGATGCCGCGATTGCAACCGCATTTCGGGCAGAGATCCCCGCAAAACCGAGAACATCATATAAAGTAAAAGGGTGGGTCGAACAGGTCAAGGAGTTTACAAGAATGACCCGGGAGTTACTATCGGGAGAACGGGCAGATGAGATGCTCACAGGGATGGAGGACAATAGAAGGCTGGCCCAAGTCGCAGCAAAGATAAGGCTGCTTGAAAAGATTGATCGTAACCACTGGAGTAGGATCGGCAGAGTAAGGGAGCAGAAAGACGCATATCGTTTTGACGATAATGGCGAGAAAATACCTTCTCCTTATGTGGTGGTTGAGATTGATAGCAGAGGGCAAACCTTTAGAGTAGCTGATATAGAGGCGGCTATCCCTGAAATCCAAAATATGCTTGAAGGCCAAGTCGCAGCAAAGAAGATGAAGTTTGAAGTCCGGGGCGGCACGGGAAAGGTCTCTATCAACAAGGCCGGGGATTCACTTTACCGGGCACTCATAACTTTCGAGACATCAAAGGAGGCCTTTGACTATCGTAACGAACATTACGACGCTCTGGTGCAGGCGTGGGAAGACCTAAAGAATAAGGAAAACGTAACTGAAAGAGATGTACGTGGGGAAGAAAACCGGCCAAGGGCAGGACAGGATTACCGAAAAGATAAGGATGCCACGCCGGAAATGTTCACGGAAGCCTTTGGATTCAGGGGTGTTGAGTTCGGGAACTGGGTATCTCAGGGCAAGAATGCCAAAGAGCGACAAGGTATGCTGAACCAGGCCTATGATGCCCTGCATGATCTGGCAAATATCATAGGCATACCGCCGCAAGCTGTTTCGCTGAACGGATCTCTTGGGCTGGCCTTTGGCTCCCGGGGGGCCGGCTGGGCTTCAGCACACTACGAACCGGATACCCTTGTTATCAACCTTACAAAGCCAAGGGGCGCCGGATGTCTGGCCCATGAGTTCTTTCACGCACTGGATCACTATTTTCAGAGACAAAGGGGGGAAGGCGAATATAGTCGAGAAGGTAGTTATATCACCTACAGCCCGGAGAACTACTACCAGCACAAGGAACGCCCGGCACAAAGATTGTCGGTCGAACGGTTCCGGGAACTGGAGAAGGTGTCCCGGCTCAAACCCGGTGAATGGGAAAAGGTCGAAGGCGTCAGGCCGGAAGTGGCGGAAGCCTTTACTGATCTGGTAAAAGCCCTGAATGATTCCCCTATGGCAAAGAGGTCAAGACTCATTGACAAGGGCCAGTCAGGATATTGGTCGCGGATTATTGAACGGGCAGCTCGGTCCTTCGAGAATTATGTCATCGCCAAGATGCAGCAGGAAGGTTACCACAATGACTATCTGGCTAATGTAGTACAGGTCAAAGGATTTGCACGAGATGTCGGCAGGTATCCGTATCTGTTGGAAGAAGAACTCCCCCCTGTATCCGATGCCTTTGACGCGCTGTTTAGCACGTTGAAAACCAGAGAGACAGAAAAGGGTTTACAAATATACGAACCCGGTGTAGAATACACCCATGAAAACGTCATCAAAGAACAACTTGACCTCTTCGGTAACGTACCCGCCACAGGAGGAACGGATCTTCACCCCCCTGCCGGAGTCGCTGGTGCCATACGAGCCGGGGCGCTCCCAGAAGTCGTCTCTGTCCTCCACGGATACTATAAAGGTGGAAGGAAAGCCTCAACCGCCGCAGACATAGCCCGTCTCGGACAGATCAACCTCACAAAATACCCTAACGAGCACTTCCTGATTGTTGTCACAAACAAAAACAACGATATCATAAACATCCTCGCCCACACCACAGGGATGAAGACTTCCTCTTCGGCAGACTATGGCGAGATAGCTGGGCAGGCCCTGAACACCGAGGGAGCTGTGAACGTATGGTTGCTGCACCAGCATCCATCGGGAAACGCCAAGCTAAGCGATGAAGACAAGGCTGTATTCAACAACCTCCAAAACACCCTTGAAGGAACGGATTTAACGGCCAAGGATATAATCGCCACAACGTATGATAAATATTCGGCAAAGATGGATTACGTTGACCGCTCCGTCATTCCCGAGGGAACACAGAAGGAAGTCAAGCTAAGGAAAGTAGTCCGTGAATTCAAGACCGTCCCTGACCGTGGCATTAAGTTTGACAGCGAAGATAGCGTCAGGTCGTTTGCCAAGACACACCTCCCAGATGGAGGGATTGTCTTGGTGGACCATAGAAACGCACCGGTCGCTACTCTCAGGCCCGGCGACTATGGGAAGTTACGTGGCGCAGTACAAACCGAGACACTGAAGATGGCCGAGAAGCGCAATGCTACAGGGTTATTCGTTATCGAGCCAGACCGCGCAGTCAATACCGGGAACGTGCTCAGCTTTGCAAAAGCCATGCAGCTTAATACTATTGACATAATTGATATAACCGGAAGCGAACTTGGGAGGACCGGGGAAGACACATGGAAGGCGATGCGACAGAATGCCAGCCCGGCGTTCCTCCGCACCGGCGAAGCCACACCCGCAGTCACCCAGCACCAGGCAGAAGAGCTGCAGGCGATCACGAAGGAGATATGGAAGACCCTGGGAAGGATCCTCCCGGCAGATGCTATGCGGAGACTCGGCCTTGAGCTGAGACCCTTTATCACCATGAAAGGCAAAGACATTGCCCTGAGTGTCGAACAGCACGGGGGCACGGTGGATATGGATAAAATCTTGGGCTCGACTTCCATTGACGGCATAAGGGCTTTGATAGAGATATCGTATGCCTTTGATCAGGGGACCATGGGAAAGACGGCCTTCCATGAGGCGTTTCATGTTGCCGCAAGGTGGACTCTGCCTGAAAAGGACTACAGCGCCATCCTCAATTACTATAAAGGAAACGAAGAAAAAGCGGCAGAAGCCTTCGCGGAGGCCGCGGTAAGATGGGGGGACGGAGGTATCAGTCATCCCGATAGTGCCGTCAAGAGGGCGTTTGTCCGATTGCTGAGAATCCTGCAAAGGTTAAACAATTACTTGAAAGGCCGTGGCTATATGCGCCCCGAAGATGTATTTGCAAAACTCTACACCGGATCGTACAGCAGGATGCAGTCGCAGACAACCAGAGCGAGAAGGTCGGGGGTGGCATTGTCCAGCTACGCCCCAGCTCTCTATTCACAGCTCCTGCAAACCGTCAGAAACAAGATGACGGAGATGCCAGCAAAGGCACAGAGCCTTGTGAAGTGGCTACAACGCCAAGACGTCAAGCCCGAAGAGATGAAGTGGATGGGCGTTGAGGCGTGGATAGCAGAGAACGAAACAGACGGCAGGATAGACAAACAGGCTTTCGCAGACTTCCTTGAAGCGAACCGGATTGAGCTGGTTGAGAAGTGGAAGGGTGGCCCGACTGAAGATGAAATCGACATCCTCCTTGAGGATGAAGCAGGAGAAGGTTTTACGCGGGACGAGGCAAGGGAATATCTCAGGAACGATGAGACTGATATCACCAAATTCCATACCTACACTCTCCCCGGTGGTGAGAATTATCGTGAAATGCTGGTGAAGTTGCCGGAAGAAGGCAAGACTCCACATTATCTTGTCATAGGCGCGTTGCCTGAAGAATTCACCACGAAAAAAGCGGCGCAAGCATACATTGATAAGTGGAATGCCATAGCAGAAAAGCAACCAGAAATAAAAAAACAACTTGATGAATACCCATTATCGATAGAAGAACAGTTGTCTAATAAAGAATATGGCAAGGACTATCACGGTGCCCACTGGGATGAACCTAACGTCCTCGCCCATATCCGGATGAATGATCGTACCGATGCAGAGGGCAACAAGATCCTCTTCCTGGAAGAGATACAGTCAGATTGGTTGCAGGAAGCAAAAGAGAAGGGAATGGGGGAAAAACCAACTGTATCATTAGTTGATATTGGCAGTAGACAAAGAGATATATTCAAAAGGTTCGATGATGGTGAGATAACACGTGAAGAACGGAACAGACAGATAGATGAACTTGACGTTTTAAAAGCAGAATATCAAGGCGTTCCCACCGCCCCCTTCCTGAATAACTGGCATGAAGTCCTTATGAAGCGTGCCCTAAGAATGGCCGCCGAAGGTGGATATGATAAGCTGAGCTGGACCACTGGTGCTCAACAAGCGGAGCGTTATGACCTTAGTAAGCAGATTGATGAATTGAAATTAGTCCCATCCGAAAATGTGGCAGAGAAGTCAGACAAAAAGTGGTCGCTACAAGGATATAAGGGAGACAGCACATTATTTGCGGAATTTGTGAATGATAAGGAAATAGAGAAATGGGTGGGGAAGGGAGTCTCTGGAAAGTTGCTGGCGGCAACACCAGATAAGTATGGCATTAAAACCCTTTCCGGCCTCGACCTCAAGGTTGGCGGCGAGGGCATGGCAAAGTTCTACGATGAACTTCTCCCCGGCTTCATGCGGAAGTATGTCAAACAGTGGGGTGCAAGAGTCTCAACGAGTGAGATACAAACCAGAGAGGCACACCCCGAAGTATCCTTTGATGAATTTCTTGATGCACAACCGGGTCAAGATGCCGACTTTGAAAGCGAAGAGGATGCAAGAAATGAATGGATGATAGCTTATGGGCGTGATATTCCTGCTACCGTCCACTCCGTCACCCTCACTCCTGAGATGAAGTCCTCTGTCCTCTATGGTGGCCAGTCGATGTTTGCGATAGGGGGGTGGCACGGCTCCCCTCATTCCTTCGATAAGTTTTCAACCGAGAAGATCGGCACGGGGGAGGGCAATCAGGCGTTTGGATGGGGATTATATTTCTCAGATTTAGAAGAAATCGCAAGGTCTTATGCGGGAGATAAAAAAGTTGACGTTGTTAAGGTAGGAGACATCAATATATATCATGAATGGAACTCTGCGCCAGTCGAACTCACTGAAAAATGGCGGAAGCTATATGTAAGAGCAAAAACTACAGAAGGGTCAATAGCAGGCGGACATACTGCCCTGGCGGAGAACAATGTTAAGCATCTCAGGGAATACATAACTGAGTTCCGGGATGGGTTAAACGATGTAGATTATCAGAATACCCGAAAGGTTCTCAAACAACTACTAACCGACTTGAAAAAGCCTCAAGACATCGTTGTTATTCATAAGCCCCGCAACCTCTACAAAGTCACCCTCCATAAAGGCAAGGAGCCAGGAGAATACGAGTGGCTGGATTGGGATAAATTTATCACACCCGCAAAAAAGCAAAGCGTTTTGTCTCAAATCAAAAAAGAAGGAATGGATAGCGAGGCAATTGCTTGGAACACATCATATAAGGGCGAAGACAGAGGATTAACGGGGCAAAACCTGTATCACCAATTATCTAACATATTTGGTGAGCAAGCGAACAAAGACAAAAAGGGTGGAATGTATGCAACGTCGGGTCGTCGCTTTAACGACAAAGAAGCCTCTCTCTTCCTCCTCCGTGCAGATATAGACGGTATCCGTTATCCTTCCGGCACCATTTCGGGCATTAAAGAATCAGATGCAAAAAACTACGTGGTCTTTGATGAAAACGCCGTGACGATTGAAGGCGCCCCTCAAACCATGTTCTCCGTCGCAGAAGCCCTCCCCAGCACAGTCAAAAAACGCATGGAAGCAGCGCGAGGCGTACCTAAGACGGAACGATTTAAAGGTCTGAAAGAATGGAAAGAGAAAGCCAAGCACGGTTTTTATCACTTCCCCGGCCTTGCAACCATCAAGAATGTAAAGCTCCGAGCGCAGCTCAAGGACATTCTCAGGCTTCATCAGGAAGTACCGGAAACAGCTAAGGATATGGCAAGCCGTAAGATTCGTGACTTCCTCAGCACCCTCAAGGGCAAACAGGACTACGAAGACTTCAGGACCACGCTTATACTGGCCGACCTGGTGCGTGATCTCAATAACGGCGTACTCGTCCCAGGGGCGGGTGCATGGAAAGAAGAGGGTCCCTTCGGATTCAAAAACGGCGAGGAGGTACGCGCCGCATACGCAGCCTATCAACAGAAGGTGGAAGCAAGCCCGAACCTCAAGGAAGCCTTGAAGAAAAGACAGGAGTTCGTCAGGGCCACTACGAAAGAACTGGTAAAACATAAGATCCTCAAAAAGGAAGCCCTGCAATCGGATGATTATTTCCATCATCAGGTTTTGGCGCATTGGGGAGATACGAAAGGCACCGGCACATCTTCGAAGGACGTTAGAAAACACTGGCGGGGATGGATGGCCGCACGGAAGGGATCAATTCTTGACTATAATACAGAGTACGTCGAGGCTGAGTTTTCCGCGGTAGCACAGCAGCTTGCGCAGATCGATACAGCCGAGACGATGGAAGCGCTTGGGGACACGGCAAACATCATTAAGGGTTTGAAAGCCAGTGCCAAGGCACAGAACCTCAAGAACTTTTATGAGATGCAGCCGAACCCGTTGGAGGATCCGCTTAAACCATATAAGGCCAAGATTGCCATGGCCCACACTAAACTTGAGAAGATGGCCGCAGACGGTACTCTCGAATATGACAGCGAGTGGGCGGATCTTGTCGAAGCGCTGGCCCTTTCACATGAGATGCGCAAGGACAAAACAACCGAGTCGGAGGATCTTACCATTAACGATACTCGATGGTTCCCCTTCCTGTCATACCTGATCGACAAAGGGAAGCCAGGGGCGAGCTGGGCGGCCACCATTTACAAGGCTATCCACGATCGCAACAAGGAAATAGAGACTACCCTGGGCGAAGAGTTCCTGACCTACAGGGACATTATGCCCGAGGGGTACACTGAATGGATGCCCGATCCTAAGAAAGGATGGTTTTGGGCCAATACGGTCGCAGACAATGTGATCCAAGACGTTATCGCAGGCACTCGAGATCTTAAAGACAAGGAAGTGCGAAAGGTCTTAGCCAAGGGGCAGAATACCGTGTGGGTAATCCCGGAAGGTCTGGCGGCAACCCTGGACAACTTCAGGGGGGAGAGGGGAGAAGATACGTTCCTCGGCTCGATTGCCCGTAAATCCATGTCCTTTTGGAAACAGTACATCCTGATCAATCCATTCTCGGTCCTGAAGTATAACGTGAACAATATGTCGGGAGATACTGACATCTGCATTGCTTACGCACCATCGATCTTGAAGCACGCAGCGCAAGCCACAAAGGATATGGTTGCATGGCATCGGCAGAAGGTGGATCCCGGGAAGCTGAGAGAAGAGATGGCGGAAGCACGAAAGCTTGGGGTTATCGGGTCCGGATTCTCGGTACAGGAAGTCGAGGACGTTCTTCAGATCATGTCCATGGATAAGTTCATCCGGAACATTGTTGCCGGTGAAAAGCTCAACCTCATCCAGAAGTATTGGAAAACCGCACAGCAGGGTACCGCGTGCAGGGAGAACATATTAAGACTGGCAGCGTTCAGGTGGTTCAAGGGACAGATCGCCGCAGGCAAGAAGGTCTATGGTGCATCATTCCCGCAAGACGTTGATGCCATCACAGATCCCACGAAGAAGGCCGCGAAACTGGCACGGGAACTGCTGGGCGACTATGGCAACTTATCAAAACACGGCGAATACCTCCGGGCCAGAATGATCCCCTTCTATTCATGGCTGGAAATCAATGCCCCTCGATATGTCTATATGCTCAGGAACCTCAAGCACGAAAACGGGGAAAGCGAAGCCCTCAAGGGCGTGTCCCTGGTGGCCGTAAAAAAGACAGCCATGTTTATGTTCAAGGCGTCTCTCCTCTTCACGATGGTGTCTCTCTTTAACCGGCTGGTATGGCCCGACGAAGAAGAGGCTATGGGCGAAGCAGGACGGAGACAGCTACACCTGATACTTGGCAGACGTGAGGATGGTTCCGTGATCTCCATACGTTTCCAGGGTGCTTTGTCTGATGCGCTCTCATTCTTCGGCGCCGAGGATCTCCCCAGTGACTATAAAGACGTAACTGAAGGCAAAAGCACCATACAGGAAAAGATGTTAGAGATACCCAAGGGTCTTGCAACAAGGGTCATCCAGGGTATCAGGCCTGATATTAAAATGTTTGGTGAAGTATTGACGGGATCTTCTATATACCCCGATCCTTTCAGCCCTCGGCCTATCCGCGACACGCTTGAGCATGTCCTCAAAACCTTTAAGCTGGACATCCCCTACAAGTATGTTGCGGGGAAACCACAACGGGGTAGTGGGTGGATGGAACACATGGGCGCCGACCTCAAGAAAATGCTGGTCTATGAATCAGATCCGGGGGAGCAGGCCTATTATGACACCCGCAACCTGGTGTTCGACTGGCAGGAAAAGCAGGGGAAGGAGCGAAGCTACGGAAAACCGACCAAGAAAGGGAATGCCCTCTACTATTACAGGCAGGCTCTCAAGTATGGGGATCTAAAGGCCTCGGAGAAGTATCTTAAAAAGTATTACGACCTGGGCGGGAAGGTTAAGACACTGAGACAATCCCTCAAGAATGCGCACCCTCTCACCGGGATACCGAAACGAGAGAGATACGCTTTCAGACAATCACTGTCGAAGACAGACGATGCTATTATTATGCAGGGGATCGGGTGGTATAAGAAGACGTATCAATAGGGGGCCGGCCGTTCCCCTTCGGCAGCCTCCTGGTGGCCTCCCCGATTCATTCTTAAGTTATGCCCCTTTTT
>Ga0075111_1000784_pt1 | contig 14768 bp, 7 predicted proteins | sample AntAceMetag02UKK_FD_69787 | JGI IMG/M metagenome (GOLD analysis project Ga0075111, IMG submission 69787) | Saline lake microbial communities from Ace Lake, Antarctica - Antarctic Ace Lake Metagenome 02UKK | ecosystem: Environmental > Aquatic > Non-marine Saline and Alkaline > Saline | place... | reverse complement strand
TCTTTTTCGGCCAGTTCTTCGTCCATACCATTTTCGACCAGCACTTTTATTTCTTTCTTAAATTCCTTGTCGAACATCACATAGTATTTGCCGGCAAAGTGATCGCCTTTCATACCTGTTGATTGAGGGGTCTCGTCATTGCCCCATTTCTTCCAGGCAAGCATCGATTTGCAAATATGGATGCCCCGGTCGTTTACCAGGTTTACTTTCACAACATTGTTTCCACTGGCTTCAACTATCTTCGAAACCGAATATCCGAGCAGGTTGTTACGGATATGCCCAAGGTGAAGGGGTTTGTTGGTATTGGGTGAGGAATATTCAACCACAACCGGTTTGCCATGTTTGGCATTATCAATTCCGAAGTCAGCATTTTGGTGTTCGTCCAGATAAAAATCGAGCCAGAATTTATCGTTGATAACAAGGTTTAAAAAACCTTTGATGACATTAAAGCTACTTACCTCGTCAAGTTGTTTCTCAAGGAAATTTCCCAGGTCATCAGCAGTTTGTTCGGGCGATTTTTTTGAAAATTTCAATACAGGAAAAACAACTATGGTTAAATCCCCTTCAAATTCGCGCCTTGTTTTTTGGATTGTAATTAGCCGTGGGTCTATCTTTTGATTGTAAAGAGTTTCAAAGGCTTCAAGGGTTTTATAGGTCAGTAGTTTGTCTATCATTTTGGACTGTTATATTTTAGGTGCGGCAAAAGTAGGTTTTTAGTTTTATATACACCAACAGCCTGTTTGTAAATGTGTGGTTTGTGACTATCTGAATGTGCTAGGTTAAAATCCAAGCTTAATTGCAAGCCAGAAACTCCTGCCATATCCATCCACACCGGAGCCGTGTGTGCGATAAGTTTCGTCGAAGATATTGTTGAGCCCGGCAGAAAGCTCAAGCCATTTCCAGTTATATCCTGCACGCAGATTCAATACATTCCACTCTGGTGTGCCACCTTCGGGTATCCGGGAATCGCTGATGTCGCCGTGGGCAAGTCTGTCCTGTTTGCCAGCCGATAATAATTCAAGCCGGCCCCAGAAACCGCATTTGCATTTGTAGTAAAGGCCGATTTTTCCGTTGAGTGGTGGGATACGGCGCATAGGTTCTTCATCGGAAATATTTTCGCCATAGGTATAGGTAATGTTTCCATAGGTCGAAAGCCAGGAAGTAAATTCATATTGGATTTCAGCTTCAATACCTTGGATGTAGGCTTCCGAAATATTCTCTTTTCTATAAACTTTTTCACCATCAATTGAATCCTGACCCTTGTATTGTGCTTCGACTCGATCGATCAAGTCTGATAACTGACTTCTGAATATAAATAGCGATCCTGAAAATTTCTCATACTTTGTTTTAATGCCCAATTCGAAGTTCAATGATTTCTCAGGGTTCAGGTCAGGGTTAGGAATTTCAATGCCATAATTGAATGAACCAAAGCTGCTCAGGTCGTTGATGTTTGGTGCCCTGAAAGCATTGTAAATTGATGCTATTAAATTGTAGTGCTCGCCAAGGTGATAAATTGCCGACAAGCTACCAACCAACGCGTTAGGCTGGACATCAACATCACCAAATTCATCATCATTAGCCTTGGTATTGTGTGCATTGAACCTTCCACCCAGGACAAATGAGAATTTGTTTACATCCAAAGTGTGTGAAGTATAGATTGCGATACTTGCGGAGCTTGCTCCATCGGGATAGTAGCCCCTTTTAATTATCGATTCGCTACCTTCAGTTTCGGTTTTATCGCTAAATACTTTATCGTGATAATATTCGATTCCGGAGCTAAAACGCCAGTTTTCGGTGGGGAAGGAATTTACTTCAACGGTGCCACCAAAAGTATTCACCTTGTCGTTTTCAGTGCTCACTTTTTCGCTTCCATCTTTTTGTTTGATCCTTGTTTCATCCGATTGGTTGAAGGAACCCGTGTAATTAACTTGCTTAAACCATTTATTCTTGTAGCTTGATTTCAACCGGGCATAGCCCAGTTGCCTGATTTGGGGATCGAAATTGTAAAGGGTGTATCCGCTGATGATTTTGTCGTAGCGTGGCACATCCTCTTGTTTATCGTATTGATACGCAAATATCAGTTCATAGTTTTCATTGAGCTTAACTTTTAGTTTGGCATCGCCGGAGTATTCCTGGTAAGCCGTCGGTGTTTGCTCACCAATATCGCCACCTGCTTCGATGTCCCCAAAATCTTTGTAAGTAAACCCTCCTGAAAAAGCGAATTTTTTATTGGCCAGGTTGATGTCTGCCCTTCCGGTTTTCTCCATGTCATTGCTCATCCATTTTCCATAAATGCTCCCACCAACCTTAAAACCATCATTTGAATATGCAGGGTTTTTCGTCAGCACATTTATTACGCCACCCATGGCATCGCTGCCATACAGGATCGAGCCGGCACCCCTGACCACTTCAATCCTTTGTACCATCAGTTGGTCAACCGTGCACAGGTATTGATTGGGGCCGTAGCGGAAGGTAGCATTGTTCAGCCTGATGCCGTCAATCATCAATAGGTTTTGGTTTCCGGTGAGGCCCCGGATAAATGGGGATCCGCCACCATGGTTGGTTTTCTGGACAAATACCCCGGTGGCCCCCATGAGTGCTTCCGGTGTGCTTCGAGGACTTTCTTCCTTCAATAGGATATTGCTGACTATTGTTATGGGTTCAGGCGAGGAAAATGTGGAGCTTTCAATCCTTCGGGCTGTGATGGCAAAATCGTTGTCCAGGGTGTGGCTGGTTGGTTGAAGGTAAATATTGATTTTCTGCAAAGGCTTATCATCCAACACTACTTCTTTATCATAAGCTAAATAGCCCAGGAGTGTAGCATGTATTTTATAATTTCCAGGGCTTAACCCTTCGATCTGAAATTTTCCGTTCTTATCTGTTACTGCTCCCTGACCGGTATTTTCGATGGTGATATTTACCCCTTCGAGAGGCTTGTCGTATTTCGCATCATAAACAGTTCCCGAAATTTGTTGCGCGGCCAGGTTACCCAAGGCCATCATCCACATCAAAAGAAATAAAGCGGTCGTTTTCATTATTTTTTTTATTGGCGTGGTTTCATTCTTTTGTGGTCTTTGGTGTTTTTGTGTTTTGGTGGCAATTTTTGCTTTTGTCTTTCAAAGTAAGCGCTATCCTTAAAAACTAAAATTCAATCCCCCCCTAAAAAATATACCCATTGCCGGGTAAAGATATTTTTGACCGTTCATAAAATAGCCGGCTGTGCTGTAAGATGAATTGAAGATATTATTGGCATCAATATAAATGGACATAAAATTCAGTTTGTAACCAATCCTGGCCGACAAAATTCCATAGCCGTTTAGTTCCACCAGGTTTTCATCGTCGAGGTATTGCTTGCCTGCTCCATTAAAAATCAGGGTTCCGCCAAATCCTTGTGGAGGGTTGTAGCCGGCGCCAAAAACATATGAAATCTTCGGCAGCCCGTTCAAATAATTGCTATCAAACTTACCGGAAGTAAATTTAGTTTCGTTGTAATTTATATTGGTAAATGCGTTCCAGTAATCTTCGCTCATTACTTTGATGCTTATTTCCATTCCGGTATGGCTCGTACTGGTAAGGTTTTGGTAATTTAATGTCGACAAATCAAAATCAATTTCATCTTTTACTTCAATCAGGTAGCCTACAAGATTAATCTCGCTGCTTATTTTGTCCGAAAACTTATAATACTGGTAGGTACCGATTTCGTAGTTGTTGCTTTTTTGTGGCTTTAAGGCGGGGTTTGCAAAAGGTTCGGCCTGGTAGATGACCATTTGGTAGGCCGGGCCGGCTTTAAAAAATATGGCATCGCTCAGCCGCATATAATCAGTCTGCTGATCGATGGTTGGGGCTTTAAAGGAGCGGCTGTAGCTAAGATAAATACTTCCCGAATAGCGGTCGGTTTCACCGGTGTTGATGTTAAAAGCAATTTTTGGGCTGAGTGCCGAATTGTTTTCACTGTAGGCAGTGTCGGGAATGCTGCTGTCGAAATCATCCACAATCAGGTCGTACCTTAATCCAACAATCAACTTCAAGGGGTCAAGCAATTTGAACTCACCATTTAAATACACTGCAGAATTGAAGCGATAGCCCATGCCGCTGGCAGCAAGTGTGTCGATGGGTGAGTAGTTGTTTTGGTAATCATTTTCAAAACCATGATAGACATCGTAAATATCATTATCATAAGCACCATAATTTACCTCGATGCCCCCTGCAATTTTAGCATCAATATCAGTATTCACATTTAAAATCCTCAGGTTCAGTCCGGCCTGGTTCGTCGTTAGTTGTCTTCGTTTGGTGTCACCATACAAGGTAGTGTCGTAATAATCGTAGGGCACAAAAAACTGATTAACAATTGGGGTTGGCTGGGTGTAGGTACGGACATCGTCCTTTTTTTTGTACTGATAGTTAAGTCCCACACTGAGGTCAGTTGCTTTATTGACCTTGGTTTTAAAATTTGCATTGGCTAAGTAGCGTTTCTGGTCCCGTCCATCCTCCCTGAAGTAGGGTAGCGATTGTTTTCGGTCGATTTGCATAGCAGTTGAATCAATAACTCCCGGATCTTCCGATTCAAGGATTTGATTGTTTGAACTAAATGATATGCTTGATCTTGTTCCGATAGGAAATTTTAGTTTCCCCCCAAATGTAACCGAATTCCAATTGCTGTGCTCCCTGAAACCATCGGTATGGTCATCGTTTGCGAAAAATTCATATTTCCCTTTTCCCAAATTTCCACCACGGGTAATGCCAATTCCATAACTATTATAACTTCCATAATTAACAGATGCATTTGTAAAAGGCTTGCTGGCTTTGTCGGTAATTATGTTCATCACCCCGCCCATTGCGGCATTGCCATACAATGATGATGATCCGCCCCGGAGCAGTTCAACCCTGTCGATTTGATTTAAGGGGACGAGGTTCCAACTCACCAGCCCGTTTTCCACATCATTAACCGGTACACCATCAACCAGCACAGTAACATATTCAGCTTCGCCGCCACCATAAAAACCCCGAAGTGAAATTTGAGGGTTCAGGCCCATCCCGTCGGAGGAAGAAAGATATATTCCCGGAAGGTATTTTAAAGCGTTTGAAAGGCCTGTTACCGGCAGCGTATGGATTTCCTTTTTGTGCATCACCTCGATAGAAGCACCCGTATTGAGGAGTTTATTTTCGTATCTATTGGCTGTTATCACAACTTCATCAATCGAAATAATTTTAAGCGTGTCAGGTGTTGTAGGGTTATCCTGGGCTTGAAGTGTTACAAAAAAGTTAAAACAAAATATAGCTAAGATTAATCCTAAGCACCTTTGTTTTGTTGGCGTATGTTGCATAGTTCAGGTTTGTGTTGATTGGAACTTAATGCAAATATATTCAAATTTTTCTGTGATCCCTATTAAAAAAAAATAGGACATCGTTTTTCGAAAATGCTTTCTATTTGTACAATTATCATGAAATTATATTTAAATATGTTCATGTTATTCATTTGTTAAATATTTAATATCCTGAGTTTTTACACTTATTTTTTTACTATATTTGTTGCTTCCTGAAAGTTCTTTGTTACACTGGTCTGACAGCTTTATAAGCTGGTAATGTAATTGGGCCGGTTCGATGAAAGTTAATTAGTTGCCTTTTTAGTCTTCACTTGTTGTTGTACAAGAGTAATTTAAAGCATCACATTTTTATGAAGATAAATAAATTCTACACCTTATTGACACTAATTTTGATCACAGGATTTTATTTCTCGCCTGGGATGTACGCACAAAACAATGATGCCGAAAGCCTGCTAAAAAAGATCAACAAAAATACCTATCGGCTTAATGACATTGAAATAAAAACCAAGGACCGGACTGTTTCCTTCCCATGTAAAATAAATATGGACCATGGTTTGATTGAAGTTGCATTGTGCACATCCCAAGGCAAAACCCACGAAAGTTTATTGATTACCGGTGTTACGCCTGTCGAATTTCAAACTGCTTTATTGCTGCTGGGCCTCGATCCGGTAAATGAAGTTCCAAAGGACACTACACTTTCCGATCCTTTAAGCCCTTATAATTCCATCGAAACTATCGGCGATAGTGTTATCATCTATATTGAAACTGAATTTGATGGTAAAACCAAACGTAAAAGGATTGGGGAACTTATTAAGGATGAATCCAAAAACGGGGTGCTAAAATCTTCCACCTGGCTGTTCAGGGGCGCGGTTACACATAAAAGCGGCCATGTTATTATCGATCCTGAAACTACAATGATAGCCACGTATCACGACCCTCTCGCTTTGATGGAATTGAATTCGGAATCGAAATTCGATGATGAACTTTATTATGTGAACGATGCGTTGAAGTTAGCAAAAGGCCAGGATGTTAAAATAATTATTCAAGCAATTAAATAAATTTATGAGCAGGAGAATTACATGTATATTATTTGCATTGGTAATGTTATCTGGCGGATTCGGGTATGCGCAAAAATCAGAACCCAAAATTGATTTATCACTTGCAAAGGAAGTTGATCATTCAATAAAACTTGGCCTCAGATGGCTGTACGATCAACAGGAAGATGATGGCTCGTGGCAGCATTACCCAGCCATCTCGGCTTTGGTGTTATCATCTTTTTTGCGGGCTCACCCGAGTATCACCACCAGTGAACCGGTTATTGCCAATGGTTTTGAATTCCTGCTCAACTGCGTTAAGCCTGATGGAAGTATCTTCCTGGATGATATGCCAAACTACAATACTTCAATATGCCTGGTGGCTTTTAAGGATGCCAACGATCCGGCTTTTGATGAGATTATTCTGAATGCTGAGAAATACCTGATGAAGCTGCAGATTGACGAAAGTGAGGATTTTACTGCCGACAGTCTTTATTATGGCGGAGTGGGTTATGGGGGCGATGAACGTCCGGACCTGTCAAACCTACAGTGGGCTATTGAAGCGATGGCTATTGATGAAATTGAAACAAGCGATCCTGAAAAAAAACTGACGGAAGAAGAAAAAGAAAGGCTGGAGGGTAAAGAACTATTTTATGACAAAGCCCTTGATTTTTTGGCAAAATGCCAGAACCTGGAGGATGTCAACCCTGAGGCCTATGCCCAGAATGATGGCGGGTTTATTTATGAGCCCGGGGCAAGTAAAGCTGGTGGGACAAATTCGTACGGGAGCATGACCTATGCCGGGCTAAAGAGCCTGATTTATGCTAAAGTTGATAAAGACGATGAAAGAGTGCAGGCTGCCTATAATTGGATTTGTCAGAATTACTCGGTGGAAACAACACCCAAAATGGGAACGCAAGGCCTGTTTTATTACTACCAAACCATGGCCAAATCCTTGAATGCCCTTGGTGAGGAAACCATCGTGGATAGCCGGGAAACCGGGCATCAATGGAGGTACGAACTTGCTAACCACCTGTTAAAAGTACAATCGCCGGAAGGCTTTTGGGTAAACGAAAATGGCAGATGGTGGGAGAATAATCCTGTTTTGGTAACAGCTTATACGCTTTTGGCCCTCGAAGAAATTGCCGGCTTGCCCGAAACAACCACAATCAAAAAACGTCAAATGATTTTTAAACCCGAATAAACCATTTATCCATTTAATACCTGTGCTTATGAAATAAAAAATCCTAACTAAATTTCAAAAACCAAAAACCAAAAACCATTTCCTTATTCTGTAGCATCAATCAGGCGTAGTTTAGCTTGAATAAGGGTTCAAACCAAATTGGTCATTTTTTTTCCAGTCATACATTTTATTTAAAAATAGGAGGTTTTATGAAATTCAAATTACTTACAGTATTAATTGCAGGCATGTTCCTTTGTGTCAGCTTCCATAGCGAGGCACAGAAGTCGAACATCCTGATTGAAAAGGGGCTTGCCCGCCTGGCGTCCACCCAAAGCACAAGCAAAGGCTTGGAAATGACAGGTATGACAAGTATCAACCCTAACGGTATCCTGCCCATCGATGCCAAAGCGTTAGGAAACTGGGGAGGTGCAGGTATCTCATCATTATGTTTGCAGGCATTCTTACAAAATGGTCACAATATTGATGACCCGGATTACGGTACAGTAGTCACCAACGCAATAAACTACATCCTTGGAACTCAAATCCAATCGGGTACTCATTTGGGTGCATTTAGTGGTTGGACAAGTTACGGGTACGAAACAGGCATGGCAATAGGGGCACTCAAGCTTGCCCTGGAAACGCCGCTACATGGAGGGGGGTTTATTGCTGATCCCTTGAGATCAACTATCCAAACTGCAGTTGACGATGGTATAAATTACTTTATGCAGGATGTTAATGATGCCTGGACAAGGGTGAGCTGGCGCTACGATAGAAACAATACTTCCGGGAATACGGGAACTTCTGGTGGGGATATGTCAGTTAACCAGTGGGTTTACCTTGCATTTGATGCTGTTGATGAAAACGATAAAGACATATGGAATAAGATTTACAACTATATGAATGATAGCAAGTGCGCGTCCGGTGGAGGTTATCGCATTGGTTATCAAACTTGCGGAACACGCCCCCAGGGGATGACCTGTGCAGGTATTTGGGGTTCAGTACTGGCTGCAGACCACGGTGTTGGAGCTGCATCGACAATTAAGAATGAATTCCTTGCATATTTGCAAGGGTTTAGCCTGGTTCAGCTAATAAATCGTGAAAATATTGGAGGCAATCAAATATATAGTGGTGGTGGATATTATTATTACCTGTATGGTTTTGCCAAAGCCATGGCACTGAGCAATAAAACTAAATTTCCAACGGTGAACGACGATTGGTACATTTCAATGTACAACAACATCGAAAGCTACCACCAAACTGATGGGAATGGTAATTATTATTGGGATGACTGGGGTGGATCCGGGTCTAATTACAATATGGAGACAGCCCTCGCCTTGCTGTGTTTGCAAACCCAAACAGTACCTGAAGGGAGTACCTTTGTTGTGTCCCTGGATACTGATGTGACAAAAAGCAAAGATGATTGCCTGGAGTTCACTATTTTTGACGAAGTGGGAAATGAAGCCGGTAAAACCGGAGGTGTATGGTACACGAACATCCCCAATACAGAATGGACTTCTACAACAGGTGATTTTTATGAGTTGACCATTGAATTGGAAGAATCAGCAAACTTTAGTGCTGAGATTAAAAATACTTGCATCGAGCCGCAGGTTTCTGAATTATGCTTCAAGTCCTATTTGCAAGAAGAATTAACAGACGAAGAATGTTTCATCCTCGATGACCATAATTACCTGGTTACAATTGGGGCCACAGCTTTCGTGAATGCTATTGGAGGTTTAAATATCATTATTGTTGTCCCGCCAACACCTATTCCTGTTATGGAACTCGATCCGGCAGTGATCGCTTTCAATCCTTTTGAATATGATCAAACCTATGATTTTACATTTGATGTGATGGAAACTGGTGGTGAAACACCATTGGCAAATATCGACCTTTTTCCTTCGGATTTGGTTGATCAATATGGTAATGTGGTTCCGGATGCTAATTTTACATTAACACCCAACCATATTGATGCTATTCTCCCAGGCGAATTTGTAACAGTTCAGGGAAGCGTTACCACACCGGCATCATTCTCAAAAAATCCTCTTGTTGGCCTGTTCCAGGGGAACATTACTGCACAAACCGGTGACCAGACCAAGGGGATAAACTTCGAGATTGGTGCACCGGAAATGACCATCGATCCTGATGAAGCTCTTGTGTCTTATACCAATGGTGCAACCACCTTCGATATTTCTTTCGCCGGTCTGCAGGAAATTGCCTGGAGTATCGACAATATGTATCCCTGGGTCAGTGCCGATCCTTTAATGGGCAATGGCGATGAAACTGTAACTGTTACATATGATGCCAATCCCGGTGGGCTAGAGCGTGAGGCAATTCTCTTAATCACTGCACCTGATGCAGAAAATCCTGATGGTACCTTTACCCTTACGCAAGAGGCAACTCCTTACCCATTTTTTGTGGATATCGAATTGATCGTTTCTATGGACCAGGCCGGTTGGTATGATGCAGATGGCGATCTTGAAACCGGTTTTGGGGTTGGCCTGGCTACAACGGTACCTGAGTATTACCTTGACCTTGGCGACAATACCATGGCCAACACCGAATTGATGCCCGATTATTATCCATTCTATCTTAATCCTCAAACGGTTCCTGATGGTTTTTACGAATATTGGGAAGGCCGTGGCGTTTACAATGGATGCCCCGGAACTTGGGAGCCCTTTATGTATCAAATCATCATTGGTGATCTGCCTACATTCTATATCCACGTCATAGAACCAAAGGGCATAGGACAGGAGTTTATGCTGGTTGACGGCTTGCATAAATTAATTGGGCAACCCGATACCTGGTTGCAAGTGCCCGGTGATTATCCATTTGGAATGTATGATTACTATGGCTCTGTCGAAGATATGGGAGGGCAATCTTCTAATCAGATTGATGTAATGATCGAGTTTTACGATGCTACACCAGGATTTGCTGGAGCAGAGCTTATTACTTCAATCGATAAGGTGGATTGGGAAACTGCCTGGGGCAATTTTGAAAATGGTTACCTGGTAAGGCTCGATGAAACCGTCGATTATTATTATCTCGACCTTGGCCCTAATACATCTACAACAGTGCCCATCATGCCCGATATGTACCCATTCTATCTTGACCCCTCCACAGTTCCTGACGGATTCTACGATTTCTGGGCCGACAAAGGCGTATTTGAGGGATGCACAGGTGATTGGCAGCCAACCATGTGGGAGATTATTAACGGTATCTTCCCAACTTTCTTCATCGAAGTAATGGAAACGGATGTTGGTGCTTACATGCTCGTTGATGGCCTGCAATGGATTGTCAGCGAAGGTGCACTGGTTGATTTCCTTCGTGTGAATGGGCTGTATCCGCATGGTACCTATAAATACACCGGCTACCTTGAAGGCCCAATGGAAGTGATGTCGGAGGAGATTCCGGTATGGATCACCTTTGCCAGCGACATCGATCAGCAAATTGAATTGACGGACGGATGGATGGGGATTTCGAGTTATATCATTCCCGAAGAGCCTGCCCTTGAAGTGGTGATGGCTGATATTGCCGACCAGATGGAAATCATGCTTTCCTACAACGGAATTTTCTGGCCAGGGCCAGGTATAAATACCATAGGCGATTGGAATTCATACACAGGGTATAAAATTAAAATCAACGAAGCAACCGTACTCGAAATGTTTGGTTTCCCAACGGAAACTACGGTAAGCTTTGGGGCTGGTGCTAGTTTCCTTCCGGTCCTGGTACCCGATGCGGTGGCTGCTGCTGATGTTCTCGATCAGGCCGGAGAGGCTTTGGTTTATGCCTACAATATCCAGGAGCAATTGATTTACTGGCCCCAGGGTGGGCTTGCAACACTAACAACGCTCGAACCTGGAATTGGATATTTGCTATTCCTGACGGAAGGGGCAAGCTTTGATTTTGCAGGAAAGGCCACATCGCCACCTCAAGTTGTTCAAACTTTTGTAAACTCAACACCCTGGAACGATGTTGTGAATACTGCTAACCCACACATCATTTCCATTGGCACAGCAGCCACCGAAGAATTACAAACAGGTGATGTTGTTGGAGCATTTGATGTGCAGGGGGTATGTGTTGGGATGGCTGGATATGGCGATAGTAAAAATAATTTGCCCCTCGTGGTTTTTGGCCGGGATTTGACGGTAAACAGTGATTTTGGCTTAAGTGAAGGTGAAGCAATTTCGTTTAAGCTTTATCGTGTGGGCGAAGGTGAATTTAATTTGGATGTCACTTTTGACCCTTCCTTCAATACCGGGGTCTTCGAATCAATGGGACTGTCCATGATTACTGATATGAAAGCAGGTATTTTGGGTATTGGGAATAACACTGAGATTGAGTTCAGTATTTATCCTAATCCATCCAATGGTATCTTCAACATCCAAAGCGATGATGCATCCATTACTGTTGTCAATGCGCAGGGGCAAATTGTCCACCGTGCATTGGTAGGGGGAAATGCCACGCTCGATTTATCACACCTCGGACAGGGTATGTATTTCATTCAGCTTGCCAATGAAAAGGGCCTTATGATTAAAAAAATTGCTATTCAGTAATTAAACCTGACGTTTATAAAAAGCTTCGGCCAATGCCGGGGCTTTTTTTTATGGCCTGCATTTCCACACCACTCACCACTCACCAATCACCATTCACCATTCACCAATCACCAATTCACCAATCACCAATTCAAAAATTCAATCATTCAAAAATTCAAAAATTCTCCCATTCCCTCCGTCTCTCCGTCTTTCCGTCTCCCATTCACAAATTCAATCATCTCCCATTCTCTCACTCTCCCATTCTCCCATTCTCTCAGTCTCTCAGTTTCCCATTCACTCATTCAATCATTCTCTCAGTCTCCCATTCTCTCAGTCTCCCATTCTCCCACTCTCCCACTCTCTCAGTCTCTCACTCTCCCACTCTCTCAGTCTCTCACTCTCCCACTCTCTCACTCTCTCACTCTCTCAGTCTCTCAGTCTCTCACTCTCTCACTCTCTCAGTCTCTCACTCTCTCAGTCTCTCCTTCCCTCATTCCCTCCTTCTCAAAAAAAAACTCACTTTTTTTATTTCTCATAAGGTAAAAATTACTATACTTGTCAGTTGATAGAGCAATGTGAGCTTTACAGGGTGTGCGTCCAGCTAATAACTACTTACTTTTACTACGTTTAATACTTGTTTTTCTTTCCTTACTTTCGGCGGACACTCAGTGTAAAATACTGGTTTTGTTAAACTTGAAAATTCATTTTTAAAAATAACATAATTCATTTAATCTGCTTAGCCTATGACATGAATCCGACAATCCAAATTTCTCAACACTTACCAATTGAAATTCATTCAACTTTGAAATTACAAATTCATTCAAATTAATATTAATTAAAACTTGACGTTTATGAAAAAAGTTACAATTTTACTATCAATCGTATTAGGGTTATTCCTATTTAACCCGATACTTAATGCACAAACACCTGCTTGTGGAGACACTGACCAGGGAGCACTTACCATCACCGATACCTGGCAGGCTGCCACAGGTGATGCAGGAATAATTCCTTACTGGTCTTTCGATGCCACAGCCGATTACACCTACAGCTTTAGTGCATGTTCCTCTACTGAAGATACCAAGATCAGAATTTATGACAGTGGGTTTACCGAATTAGCTTTTGGTGACGATAATGGGCCACATTGCACAGGGGTCGCTGCATCAATAGATTGGGTAGCTCCAACTACCGACACCTACTACGTTTCGCTTGCAAATTATAATTGCGATCCATTGGAAAATGCTTGGACACTTGATTATATGTTAGCATATGTTGAGCCGCTACCACCTCCACCCGATAATTGTAGTGATGCATTGGATTTAGAGCAGGAAGTAAGCCCACTATCTGGTACAATTGAGGGGGCAACAGATGATTTTGATTTTTGCTATGGTAGTGGAAAAGTTGATGTTATTTATTATTATGATGTACCCGACGGCTATGAATTTGAAATTTGGCAGTCATCAAACACCTTTGATTCACAACATTCTGTTCGTACTGGCAGTACCTGCCCAGGAGATATTGAGCTAACTTGTACAGATACTGACTTTCAGCACACCATATACACAAATAATACTGGTTCAGATGTTACAGTGTGGTTCATCAATGCTCCATATTGGTCAAGTACTACCAGTGGTGACTTTGTTTTAGAATGGACATTGACTGAGATTCCTGACATGGGTGTTCTTAGCGGTGTTGTTACCGATTCCGATACCGGCCTGCCTATTGAAGGGGCGATGATTGAAATTTCCCCGGTTTCCACAAAAGATGCAGTTTATACAAATGTGGATGGTGAGTATGAAATCGATTTAGAGCCCGGCGAGTATGAAGTTACTGCCAGTGCCGATGGATATTATCCCAGCAATCCACCCGATGCTACTGTTATCATTGTTGCAGACGAAATTACACCAATGGACTTTGGCCTGGTGCTTATTCCACCTCAACCTGGTGAAACTTGTGAATTGGCTATTGAACAGGCCATGAATGCTGCTGCAATCACCCAGGCTTTAGCAGCCGGAGAGCATTGGTGGTATTATTTTACAACTACTGAAGACAAGGTAGATGTTGTTGTTTCACTATGTGATTCTGATTTTGATACCCAACTTGCAGTATTCGAAGATTGTTCTGACTTCGATAGCTGGCCATCTTATGGTGAACCTGATGGTGCTTTTGCCTACAATGATGACAATCCCACATCTTGTGGCTCTGGTGGCAATTCACTCATTGATGATGGTACTGCACAGGCATATGGAACTACATTCCCGGAAACCCTGCCGGCAGGTACTTACTATGTGGCCGTATATGGTTATGGTACATCAAGTAATGGTGATTTTACCCTTGAAATTACAGGTGAACCCAAACCGACTTTCCCCGATCCCGCGTTTACTGTTTACGAACTCACTTCTTCCATTGATGAGAATGAATGGTTTGATGTTGAAGGTGATTTGGAAACCGGTTTTGAAATGGATTTGATTGACTGGGTGGAATACCACTACCTGCGTCTTGAAAATGCCGAAACCAATACCCCGCTTGATCTTGGCTATCATAATTTTTATCTTAACCAGACTAGTCTTCCTACCGGATTCTTTGAATACTGGGCAGCACAAGGTGTTGATGGTGATTCTTTAAACATGAACCCATGGCAGATTGTTGTTTGGGATATCATCAATGGCGATGAGCCAATGATTGTTTTGAATGCGAT
>Ga0075111_1000781_pt1 | contig 14784 bp, 12 predicted proteins | sample AntAceMetag02UKK_FD_69787 | JGI IMG/M metagenome (GOLD analysis project Ga0075111, IMG submission 69787) | Saline lake microbial communities from Ace Lake, Antarctica - Antarctic Ace Lake Metagenome 02UKK | ecosystem: Environmental > Aquatic > Non-marine Saline and Alkaline > Saline | place... | reverse complement strand
ATTGACCAGCAACCATTTTAAATTTGCAATTGCCATAGGGATGCTTTCCATGAAATGCAGTTTCTTTTCATGCAAGCCCCTGAAACCGTACGCTCCCAACGTTTGTAATATCCTGATTAAAGTAAACTTGAAAAAATACCTCCTGAAATCATTTTTAATCCTGGGATTTAGCTTTCCGGCTTGTTCGATATAATAATCAATCAGCTCTTCGCGGATGTTGTATGGTATTTGTGCCTTTGCCTGGAAAAGCAACGAAACCAAGTCGTAGTAAACCGGCCCTTTTCGGCCACCCTGGTAGTCGATAAAATACAATTTTTCATTGTGCAGCATAATGTTCCGGGCCTGAAAATCCCTGTAAACAAAATAGGAATTATCGGCCGAAAGTAAAAGTTGTACAATTTTCCTGAAATCCTCCTCCAGACGATACTCATCAAAAGGTATATGGGCAAGTTTTAAAAAGTTGTACTTAAAATAATTCAGGTCCCACATATAGGCTTGTCCATCAAATTCTGCTGATGGATAGCAAACCGAATAATCCACATTTTCACCGGCAATCATTTGGAACTTTATCAATTCATCAATAACGGATTTGTAAATTCCGATCAACCGTTTGCTAAATCCTTCCTGCTGCCTGATGTTTGATATTTCATCAAATAAAATAGTATCACCGATATCTTCCAACAGGTAGCTTAAGCTGTCATCGCCTACAGCATAAATTTCCGGGACATTCATTCCTTCCTTTTTAAAATGCCGGCTTAGTTCGATAAATGCATGGTTTTCGTGAGGGCTGTCATAAAATGCACCAATGGCATTCCGGGTAGTTCCCTTTATCCTGAAATATTTTCGGTACGAACCTGATTCGGGCAATAATTGAATTTCAACAACTTTTTCTGTTGCCCACTTTTCGAAGAGGGAAATTAATGGTAAGGTGATGTTTTCGCTCAAAATAATTTTTTTTTCAAAAATACACTTTTTGCTGCTGTTAACGTTTTTACAACTGATTTACACAAGCGTTAAATTTTCTTAAAGCAGTAAAATTTTCTTTTTGCTGGTTTGAGGATAGTTTTACTTTTGCGCCGAAAAAAGATTTTAATTTTAACCAAAGCGTAGTATGAACAAGAGTATAGTATTTTTAGTTTTTTTCTTCGTAGTGTTTGCCATTGGCTCGTGTGTTTCTGATTCGGGCAATGATGCAGCACAGAGCGAAGACAGTATTGAAAACAAAAAAGGTGATGTTACAGAAGCATCTCAAAAAGAGCCTGTAAAAGATCAGCCTTCGAAAGAGCAGGTAAAAATAAAACAAACTGTCAAAGAGGTGAGCATACCTGAAGGTGGCGAAATTGTAGTTGGCAATGAAGTTGGTAATGACATTGGTGAATTTGTGTCGTATAATCCTGATAGTGTTTTACTGAAGCTTTCTGACTACAGGGGCAAACTTACAATGGTAATGCTTTGGAATTCCCTTTGCGGGCATTGTGTGACGGAAAACCAGAAACACGCAGAAACCTACAAGCTGTACCACGACAAGCAATTTGTTAATGGCGATGGATTTGAAATTTATGCTATTGCATTAGATAAGAAGCGGGCTACCTGGGTTCAGCATCTTCAGGAAATGAATTACCCCTGGGATGGCAATGTGTATGTTCTTGATAGTTGGAAAGATCCTGACATCAGGTATTTTGGAATTAAAAACCTACCGGGCAATTTCCTGATTGATGAAGACGGAATTGTAATTGCTAAAAAATTTACTGCCACCGAACTGAAGAAATTACTTAAGGATAGCCTCAAGAATTAATTTAAAATTTTCAGGTCTGGATGTTTGTTAATTAGAAAATAAGTTTTACTTTTGCAGCCCTAAAATTTTAAAAGCTCGTAAAGAATTATAAATTAGATAAGTAATGGCAAACCATAAATCAGCATTAAAACGTATCAGGTCAGATCAGACAAGGCGCATCAAGAACAGGTATTTTGCAAGGACAATGAGAAATGCAGTGAAGGAATTCAGAAACCTTGAAGAGAAAGACAAAGCTACTGAGCAACTGCCAAAAATCGTTTCGTTGATCGACAGAAATGCCAAGCGTTCGATTATCCATAAAAACAAGGCTGCTAACCTGAAATCGAAACTTACAAGAAAACTCAACATAATGGCCTAAGCTATTTTGTATGAAAATATTAAAAGCCTCTTCGGGATAACCGGGGAGGTTTTTTTTATTTGCCATTTTGTTGTCCGTTTAGATTCGTTTTATAAAAAAATCATAAAAAACTTGCTGGTATTAAAATATTGTTGTTGCTTTGTGAGCGAATACTAACTAACTATATTTATCATGTTCTCTGAAAGGCAACAACAAATAATAAATGAATCCATCTTATTAATTGATGGAAAAGGAATACAGGGTATGACCATAAAGAACCTTGCAAAGGCAATCGGTATTTCTGAACCAGGAATTTACAGGCATTTCGATAGCAAGACTGACATCCTCATCGCCATGCTTGATGGTTTTAAAGAAATGGCCAAAATGCTTTCTGAAATGATGGAGGCTTATAATGGAACAGCCGCTGAAAAAATCAGCTTTATGTTTACAAAGATGATCGAAATGTTTTCGGAAGAACCTTCGATGGTTTCGGTAATTTTTTCGGAGGAAATTTTTAAAAACGAAGAAGTGCTGAAAAATAAGATTATCGAAATAGTAAACCTTCATGCACAAACGATTGAATCGATCATTTTGAAAGGACAGTTGGAAAAAAATGTACGGGAAGATATTGATGAAAAAAGCCTCGCCCTGCTTGCCATGGGATCACTAAGGTTGCTTGTTAAAAAGTGGGATTTGCAAAACCATTCATTTAATCTAACTACGGAAGGCAATAAGATGATAAGGGTAATAACAAAAGTAATAGGAACTTAAAAAGTAATATCATGAAAATTACAAAAGTAAAAGAAACCCCAGTTAATGAAAACCCACACAAAGTGGATGCACGGAAAATCTATGACAAAGATTCGGCACAAGCAGTGCATATCTTGTTACATCCGGGCGAAAGTTTAAAACCACATGTTACACCAGTTGATGTTTTCTTTTTTGTTGTTGAAGGAACTCCGGGAATCCTGGTAGGAGAGGAAAAACAGTTGGTAGCTCCCGATTGCCTAATTGAAAGCCCGAAAGGCATTGTCCATTGTATTTACAACAACAGCATCAATATTGTCAGGGTATTGGTAGTAAAGGCCCCAAGGCCGATGGCAAAAACAAAAGTGCTTTAAATGCTTTAAAAACAGTTTAATCGAAGTGAATAAATTCTTTATTGTAACGAGTAAATATAGTACCGGTAAAAGTCATTTGTTGTCATTGATGGTCATTGATGGTTATTGATGGTCATTGGTAGTCATTAAATGCAAAAAATATGACGTGCGCTATTTATCGGATAAATGACAACAAAACTTGTCCGTATGGATGACATCCACCAACTGGTGGACAAATGACAGCGCAGCTAAATAACAATAAATGACAGCATAGCAAATGGTACAATTCATAGATTCAGAAAATACCTAATATTCAACAACTAAAAAAATTTACAAAATTATGTTAGTTAATATTCACAAACGAAAATTAATCTTGTTGCTTTCAATAACGCTTTTTGCTGTTATACCCTCAAAAGCACAACAAGTCTGGACGCTTCAACAATGCCTTGATACAGCACAGTTGAATAATAAAAATTTGCAGATAGGCAGAAATAATGTCTTGATTGGCGAACAAAAACAGGCGGAAGCAAAGTCAAACCTCATTCCAAAAATAAATGCCAATGCCGACTATCGCTATTACATGGAGTTGCCATATCAGTACATGCCCTTATCCGCTTTTGACGGGCCGGAAGGTGAGTTCAAACAAATTCAATTTGGTGTCCCACATAACATCAATGCAAACCTGCAACTGACGATGCCCTTGTATAATCCACAGGTTTATGGGGCAATTAAAACAAGCAAAATCGCTGGTGAACTCACGGAGCTTCAATACCAAAAAACGGAGGAACAGGTTTATTTTGAAATATCAAGCCTCTATTACAATGCCCGGATATTGTATCATCAACTTGTATTTATTGATAGCAACATTGTTAATAGCAAGCGTCTTTTGAATAATATCAAACTCCTCAACAGCCAGTTACTTGCCACAGGGAATGATGTAAACAAAGTACAATTACAGCTTGAGCAATTAACTACCCAAAAGAAATATGTAAGCAGCAATTATGAACAGGTAATCAATGCCCTGAAGTTTTCGATGGGAATTGGACTGGTGCAGCCAATTGAAATTGACCCGGCTATTATTTACCAAAACAGCATCGATTATACAAGCAAATCCCCGCTTGATGTCCGTCTTGCAAATACCCAATTCATGATACTGGAAAGCGAGATGCATACCTTAAAAAATTCGAGGTTGCCATCTCTTGCGCTTTATGGCACTTATGGAACCGCAGGGTACGGTTACTCCGAAAAACCGAATCAATTTTTGGATTTTCATCCTATTGGGTTCGCGGGCTTGCAATTATCAATTCCGGTGTTTAACGGGACAACCACCCAAAAAAGAATCAAACAGAAAAAAATTGAAATGCAAAACAGTCAATTACAGGTGTCCTTGCTCACTGAGCAAAATGATATGCAGGTAACAAATGCAAGCCAAAAACGCATGGTTGCGCAAAGCTCGGTGGAAACAACAACTAAACAAATTGAACTTGCCGAATCAGTTTACGTGCAAACCGTTTTACAGCAAAAACAGGGAGTTGCAAACCTCACCGAAGTCCTGCTGGCCGATAATGCCCTGCGCGAAGCCCAGCAAAACTATTTATCGGCGGTGATTGACTACCTGAAAGCAGATTTGGAATTAAAAAAATTAAGTGGAAATATTTCATTCTAAAAACAAATTGAAAAATGAAAACTAAAAAAAGGATTTTATATATTGTTATTACTTTGGCCCTGGTTGCCATTGTAGCCATTCGGTTGATGAATAATAAAGAAAATGCCCAGGAACGGGTTTTTCATTACAATAAAGACAAGGCCATTAACGTGCAGGCCGAGACTTTGAAATTGCAGGAAACTGAAGCAAACTACACTTTCTCAGGAACATTTGAACCCAATAAGGAAACGAAAATAAGTGCTGAAGCACAGGGTAAAATCAACACTGTTTATGTTGATGCGGGGAGCTCCGTAAAAAAGGGACAGGTTTTAATTCAGCTCGACAATGCATTGTTGAAATTACAGCTCGAATCCATTGAAGTTCAAATTGAAGGCCTGGAAGCTGACGTAAAGCGATATGGCATACTCGCCGCAGCCGATGCCATCCAGGGTGTGCAATTAGAGAAAGCCGAACTGGGCCTAAAGTCGGCAGTGGTGCAACGCAATACCATTTTGGAGCAAATCAGTAAAACAACGGTCAGGGCTCCGTTTGATGGGATAGTTACAGCCAAATTGACCGAAGAAGGCGCCTTTGCAGCACCGGGCATGCCGCTGCTTCAAATTACGGATATCGCCCGGTTAAAATTTACAGTCCAGGTTTCTGAAAATGACATAAAATTATTTCGCGTTGGCCAACCCTACCAGGTAATGGCGGATGCTTTTCCGGAAACCATCCTGTCGGGCAACGCAAGCCTGATAGGTAGCAAGGCAGGTATGGGCAATAGTTTTCCGGTTCAGGTTACAGTAACAAATACGCCTGACCTGAAAATCAAATCAGGAATGTTTGGCAAGCTGGTTTTATCAAACGACACAGGCGGCAAACAAATCATCATTCCGGCATCGGCAATAGTTGGCTCAACAGTTCAGCCACAGGTTTATCTCATCAGAAACGGAAAAGCGGTACTTCAAGATATATTGGTTTCGGAACGGATGGCAAACAAAGCCCTTGTTCAGCGCGGGCTAAGCGAAGGTGATGTGATTGTTACCGGAGGATTTATCAATCTTTTCGATGGGGCTAATGTCCAAATAAATTAAATCAGAAAACCATGAATATTACAGAAATATCAATCAAACGCCCTTCCCTGATTATTGTACTTTTTGGCGTATTTATCCTGTTGGGCACAATCGGTTTTATGAACCTGAGTTATGAATTGTTGCCCGATTTCAACCAGCCGGTTGTTGTGATTAAGACGATGTACCCTGGTGCCGAACCGGAGGAAGTTGAAACATCGGTTTCGCGTAAAATTGAAGATGCCTTATCCAACCTCGAAGGTGTTGACTATCTGGAAACCATGTCGATGCCCAATGCTTCGGTAATTATTGCAAACCTGAAGTACGGAACAAGTGTGGATAACGCCATGCAGGATGCGCAACGTTATATTGACAACATCAGAAAAGACCTCCCCGAAGATATACTGAGCCCGGTAATGAGCAAGGTTTCGCCCAACGATTTGCCGATTATGTCAATCAGTGTAACCAGTAATCTGCCGGCTACCGAATTCTATCAAAAAATGCAGGATGAATACCTGCCGCAAATCCAGCAGTTGAAAGGGGTGGCGGAAATTACCCTGCTTGGTGGCGAAGAACGCGAGATACAGGTTAAAGTGGACCAGGATAAACTGAAGTTGTATAAACTTTCACTTTCGCAGGTGGTAGAAGCAATTAATCGCTCAGGCATTGACCTGCCCGCCGGGAAAGTGCAAAGCGATAAAGAAAATAATTCAGTCAGGTTAATCGGAAAATTTGCTACTGTAAATAATATTAAAAATGTTCAGGTAGCCATGCCTTTCCCGGGCAGTCCGGTTTATGTAAAAGATGTGGCCGCAGTGGTTGACGGGGTAAAGGAAATTGAATCGGTGAGCCGCTACAACGGAACCAACGGGATTGGTTTGCTTTTGAAGAAACAGGGCGATGCCAATGCAGTTGATGTTTCGGGTTTGGTTCGCGATAAGCTAAAAACAATCGAACTTCAAAATGAGGCTGCGGGTGTAAAATTCATCATTGCCGACGATTCTACTGACAACACCATCGCGGCAGTAAATTCTGTTGTATTTGATTTGATACTGGCCGTGATTTTGGTTTCGCTGGTTATGTTGCTATTTTTAAGAAGTTTCAGGAATTCACTCATTGTTTTGGTGGCTATTCCAACTTCACTGGTAACCGCCTTTGCCGTGATGTGGCTTTTGGGATACACCCTTAACCTGATGACCCTGCTTGCCATGTCGTTAATCATCGGAATCCTTGTAGATGATGCCATTGTAGTGCTTGAAAACATCCAACGGCACCTGGATATGGGCAAGGAAAAACGAAGCGCGGCCATGGACGGACGGATGGAGATAGGATTTTCTGCCATTTCCATTACCCTGGTTGATGTGGTTGTGTTTGTGCCGATTTTGTTTTTACAGGTTTTTGTAGCCGATATGCTCAAACAATTCTCCGTCGTGGTCATCACTTCCACGCTCACCAGCCTGTTGGTAGGTTTTACATTAACACCATGGCTGGCTTCACGGATAGGAAAAAAAGAAGATTTACAACCCACCAATTTTTTCAATCGGTTCCTGCTGTGGTTTGAGCGCCAACTGGAAAAATTTATTCAATGGTACGGTAATCAGTTACAATGGGTACTTGGCCATAAACTCATTTTTACCGCGATTATCATTGGATTATTGATAATTACCGCTGGCATGATGAAACAAGGCATTATTGGAAAAGAGATGATGTCAACCGGCGACCAGGGAAAATTCAGGCTGAACCTGGAATACGACAAAACGATTACTGTTCAGCAAAACAACATTGTATCGGGGCAGGTTGAAAGTTTTATCCTTCAACAACCCGAAGTTGCCAGCCTGTTCAGCAACATTGCAGGACCAAGTACCGGAATCGGGAGCCTGGGCGTGGGTTCGTCTAATAAATCAGAATTTACAGTGCAGTTGAAATCCGAAAAAGAGAGAACAATAAACACCCTGGATTTTATGAAGCAACTCAGGAATGAACTTGAAGATGAGTTTACAGGGATTAATTTTTCGATGGCAGTCATCGGTTTACTTCCGAAATCGGCTCCCATTAAAATTACCTTAAGCGGGTCAAATTTAGATGAAGTGATGAACAGTGCCGGAGACCTGAAATCGGTTATTCAAGGTATTCCCGGGGCAGATAATGTACAACTTTCGGTGGAGGAAGGCAACCCAGAGTACCAGGTAATTCCTGACAAGGATAAAATGCAGCGGCTTGGGCTTAACACCGCTTACGTGGGCTTAAATATACGAACTGCTTTTACCGGAAACGACGATGCAATACTAACTGAAAAGGGTATTGAATACCCTGTTCGTATTTGGTTAGACGATTTTGACCGGAGGAATTTTGAAGATGTAAAAACGCTTACTATCGTAAATCCAATGAACATACCCGTCGAAGTTTCGCAGTTTGCCGAAGTTAAGCAGGATAATTCGCCATCGATGCTGGAGCGCTTAGACAGGCAGTCGTCCGTAACACTCACTGCAGAATCATTTGGCAGGCCTTCCGGGACTTTGGCAGATGATGTAATCAGCTATCTTGACAACCATCCTTTGCCACAAGATATAAAACTGACCTGGGGCGCCGACATCAAAACCCAGAATGAAAGTTTTGGCGCGCTCGGTTCGGTTTTGCTCATTTCCTTTATCCTGATCTATTTGATCATGGTAGCATTGTACGACAGCTACATTTATCCCTTCGTGGCTTTGTTTGGCATTCCGGTGGCTGGCATCGGTGCATTTTTGGCATTGAACCTTTCATCCAACGATATTACACTATTTGCTTTGCTTGGCCTGATCATGCTCATGGGCCTGGTAACAAAAAATGCCATTCTGATTGTTGACTTTACCAACCAGCTTAAAGCACAGGGCAAACATTATAAAGAAGCACTAATTATAGCGGCAAAAGAACGTATGCGCCCTATTTTAATGACAACGCTTGCCATGGCTATCGGCATGTTGCCCATCGCGCTGGCAAGAGGTACGGCCAGCGAATGGAAAAATGGATTGGCATGGGTAATTATTGGCGGGCTATTATCTTCACTGATACTCACAGTTTATTTAGTGCCTGTGGTTTATTATGTAGTGGATTCGATAAAAGAACGCTTTGAAAAGAAAAATACATCTAATAATATTTCTCATAAAACTAATTAGAATCTACTTTAATTTGATAATTTGACGATGTGCAAATTTGAAAATTGAAGCCACTTCGTGGGAAGCAACAGACCAACAATATATCGATAACATGTTAGCAATAGTTGTTCTGCCAGTGACTGCATCAATTTGGAAATTTGACGATGTGAAAATCTGTGAAATCTGTGGCGAACCTGAGTTTATTGACAAACACTAATTAACTATGAAACTGCTATTTAAAAAACAATGGCCTCTTTTCATCGGGATAACTTTAATTTTTTTATTCAGTGCATTTAATAAACAATCTGAAGACCCGGGTTTTTCGCTAACAATAGAGGTTAATGAGCTGCGTAACGATGAAGGAGTAGTGGTGTTCGCGCTCTACGACAGGGACGATGCCTTTCCGGATGAGCATTATGAAAAATATTATCGAAAACTTCAAGGCAAAATCATAGAAGGGTCATCAGAAGTAAGCTTTGAAGACCTGCCCGAGGGAAAATATGCAGTAAATATTTTGCATGATGAAGACAATGATGGTAAGATAAAAAAAGGAATTATCCTGCCAAAAGAAGGAGTAGGGTTTTCCAATTACCAAAGTATTGGTATAACAAATCGGCCTAAGTTTTCAAAAGCAAGCTTTGATCTTAATTCGGATAAAACGATAAACGTACATATCATTTACATGTGATGGATACATTAAAATGGATTCTAACAATATTGCTTGTTGCATGTCTTGGAAGTTTAAACGCGCAGCCAGAACGCGAAAGCCGTTCAATGCGGGTTCTTATGGACAATGACTTTCTCAATTTCCGTGGTGCAGGTACCGACCGGTACTACACAAATGGAATAAGGATTGACTATTTTTTTAAAAAAAAGCGGAAAGCAAAGTTTCCATCTTCCATACTGCTGAATATTTCCAAAGACAACAATAATGTATATGGATGGGGCCTGGCGCAATTCATGTTCACACCACAGGACATTACATTGCCCGATATTCATTACAACGACCGGCCTTATGGTGGAGCGCTGTACGCGATACATTCCCTCCAATCAATCGATACTGCAAAAAAGATTAAAGTAACTACCGAATTATTTTTAGGGGTAATCGGGCCAATAAGTTTTGCCGAGGAAAGCCAGACATGGGTGCACGGTATGATCAATTCACCTAAACCTGAAGGCTGGCACAACCAGGTTTCCAACGACATAATCCTCAATTACAATATTACCATCGAAAAGCAAATATTATATCCCTCAAAAAGTATTTTACTGCTCGGGTTTGTCGAAACATACAGCGGCACCTTATACAATGCAGCCGGAATGGGATTCATGTTGAGGATAGGTAAATTCAATAATTATTTTAACGGTGCTCCAAAAATAGATGTTGGCGTTAAAAACAAATACCAATTGTACGTATTTATGAGGCCCACAGCCCGGGTAGTGATTGGTAATGCTTTGATGGAGGGAGGCCTCATCAGCCAGCTAACACAAAGTCAACAGGGCTATACTTTGGATAAAGACCTGGTTGAACGCCTGTGCGTATTGTATGATGTAGGCCTTACATTTGAAATGCCTGGATTCAGCATTTCCCTTATTCAGAAGTTGCGTACCCCGGAATTTAAAGGATCACATTCGCAGGAAGTGGGCAATATTACGATGCAGTTTAAAATCTGAGATAGAATGAGATTAATTGATACGATATGGAAAAATAAAATGTTGAAAATGCAAAAGGGAAATCTAAAAACATCATTTACTTGTAGTAATTAAATCAATAAATGCTTTGAAACTTTTACAGGAAGATAGAATATTGATTTCAGCAGGAAAAATATTCCTGCGATATGGATTTCATGGAGCTACCATTCAAAAGATTGCTGACGATGCCGAAGTAAGCAAAACATCTGTTCACTATTATTTCAGGTCGAAAGAGAAATTATACCAAAGGGTTATTGACGATGTTGCTAAAGTAATCCTAAACAATCACATCAGGGAAAACCAGGCTATTGTTTTGTTTATTATTAATGAGGTGCATAATAATAAAGTTATGTTTGTCAATACACTAAACGAATCAATGCTGGCAGAATGGCAACAAATAATCAAAAGCCTGCTATCAAGTGTTTTTTCACTTACATTTAATGAAGAAGTTTTAAAAATATTATTTAAGAAAACCCCACTTCCCCTATAAACCTATTCCCCCTATAAACCCTATTTCCCCTATTTCCCTATACCTCATACTTTATACCTTTTCCGTCCATTTGCAATTGTTTTCCTACCTTCGTAAGCAAATAATTTATTACAGATGAAACCTTATTCCGAAAAATCTTCAATTAAATCCTGGGCGGAGGAAGACAGGCCACGAGAGAAACTAATGCTAAAAGGTAAAGCTGCACTTAGCGACGCCGAATTGATAGCCATTCTAATGGGATCGGGAAACAGGGAAGAAACAGCCGTTGATTTGGCCAAACGGATATTGGATGATGTTCAGAATAATTTGATTGAACTTTCCCGTTTAAGTGTCAACGAACTATCGAAATATAAAGGCATTGGCGAAGCAAAGGCGATCGGTATTGTTGCTGCACTTGAGTTGGGCAGGAGGAGGAGAGGGGCAGAGGCACTAATAAAGAAACGGATACAAACCAGTTGCGATGCTTTCGAGATTTTTCATATGTACATTGGCGATGAGGTGTATGAACAATTTATGATGATTGTGCTCAACAGGGCTAATGATGTTTTGAAGACGGTTTCCATCAGTGAAGGCGGAACCTCAGGGACGATTGTAGATCCGAAAAAGGTTTTTAAAATGGCTTTGGACAACAACGCGGCAGCCATTATTTTGGGGCATAATCATCCTTCTGGTAACATGAAGCCCAGCGAGCAGGATGTTAAACTAACCAGGAAGATAAAAACTGCGGGTGGTGTGCTTGACATCGGTGTACTCGATCACATTATTCTTGGCATGAACAAGTACTATAGTTTTGCTGATGAAGGGATGATGTAGAGGGGGGATGTTGGAATGTGATATTGTGGTAATGATTGAATGAATGCAAGAATGCAAGAATGTGGCAATGCGGGAATGCGACAATGATGGAATGAGAAAAGAACATCGAACAATTAACCCACAGCGTACTTTATCATTTCTTCATACACTTTATCCCAACCGGTCCAGCGTTTGGAGTTGCTCAACGATTCGTTGTGCCAGATACTTATAAAAGTGCCGTTTACCGCTTTTACCTCATCTATCATTTTCTTAATCCTGATGAGCGATTGCTCGGTTGACAGGTGTAAATAATCTTTTAGGGTGCCTTCCATTACCTGGAAAGGATGGATTTTTAGCTTAGTTTCTGTTTCCAAATCCAGATCATAGAAGAAAAATGGATCGCAAATTCCTGCCCTGAACCCGGGTTCTGATGCATAGCCCATGGTATAGTCATCAGTGATGTCGAGGTTTACCAGATTACGATAGGTATTTGGAAATGTTAATTTCAAAAAGTGTTGCCGGCTTTTGGTAATCTCCCTGTTTAGTACCTTCGATAGCCGCTCGGTTTCAAGTTTTAATTTTTCAAAATCGTAATTTGAATCGTACGAAGGGTGGATGCCAACTTCGGCATAATCGGCAAGCGATTTTATGCGGCGCTGAAATTTAGGATTATAAACCGGGATATTTTTGTCGAATTTTCCATAATCGGCAAACAGGATAAAATAAATTGGGAAAAGATCGTATTTTTTTTGAAGCCTGAGCTGGAGGGCGTAAGTATCAAAGGGGTCTTTCATCATACCCATTAGTACCAGCAGCCTGTCCAGCATTTCAGTAAAGTCGAGCTTTAACAGTGATTTCATATGCCCACCAATTGTACGTACCGTTCCTTTGTATTTGTAAGCGTATGCTGAGTCGATATCGATGGTAGAAATAAACTCAAAATTCCGTTTTTTAAACTTTAATCCCGGAGCTTGTACAGAAAGGATCCCTTTGATTTTTTCGGCCCAAATATTCACGAGGGGTTTATGAAGAAAACCATGTTTTAAGGATACACTTTGCGTGGCATCAAAGCGGTCGAACCTGTCTTTGATATAGGGGAGGTATTCTTCATATCGTGTGAGCAGAAAAAAACCTGCGGCAAAAGGATCGAATGGGAGCGAGGATTTTTTTTGGTAAACCGGGAAAAAAGCTACGTTGTCTTCAAATTGGAAAAACCCTGGTTCCTGGCCTTCAACTCCCGTTTCGAATAACAGGTCGGTAGAACAAAAATGTAGCTCATCGTTAATTTTCTTTTTGGCATAGCTTATTTTTAATCCATCAAAATCTGCAAATTCATCCAGGTTGGAGGTAAATTTGTATTCAAGCCCAAGCAGGCTCTCGAAGTACAACTTGAAAATGTATTGTACCCGTTTGGTAATTTTATGCGTGTAGATTAGGATCATCTGTGGTTTTCTTCTTCTCTCCGCAAAGGTAATCATCTTAGAATTACAAAATCATTGGTATTAACTGTTAAGAACTTTCAGTAGCTGCAAGTACAAAAAAACACTATTTTTGAAAAGTTAAAATAAGCGCAGAGGATGGAGAATTTTATCGTATCAGCACGAAAATACAGGCCGGCAACTTTTGATACTGTTGTGGGGCAAAACAATATTACTTCCACACTAAAAAATGCTATCAGGAACCAGCAACTTGCACAGGCATTTTTATTTACCGGGCCGCGGGGGGTTGGTAAAACTACCTGTGCCAGGATATTGGCCAAGACAATTAATTGCATGAACCTGGGTGAGGATATCATTGCATGCAACGAATGTGAATCTTGTGTTTCTTTCAATAAAAATGCCTCATTCAATATTCATGAGCTGGATGCTGCTTCCAATAATTCGGTTGAAGATATCCGCAATCTTGTTGACCAGGTGAGGATACCACCGCAGGTTGGTAAATACAAAGTTTATATTATCGATGAGGTGCACATGCTGTCGCAAAGTGCTTTTAATGCATTTTTAAAAACATTGGAAGAACCACCAGCCTATGCAAAATTCATCCTTGCTACTACCGAAAAGCATAAAATTATCCCGACTATTTTGTCGCGCTGCCAGATTTATGATTTCCGGAGGATTACTGTGCCCGACACAATCGAACACCTTAAATTTGTAGCGGCAAAGGAAAATGTAGCGGCAGAGCCACTTGCATTGAATGTTATTGCCCAAAAAGCAGATGGCGCCATGCGCGATGCACTTTCCATTTTCGACCAGTTGGTTAGTTTTGCCGGGGACAGCCTTACCTACGACCTGGTGCGCGAGAACCTCAATGTGCTCGATTATGAGTATTATTTTAAAATTACCGATTATTTTCTTGCAGGGGACATTTCCAATACGATGGTAATTTTTGACGAAATACTGGAGTCCGGTTTCGATGGCCAGCATTTTATCGTTGGCCTTGGATCGCATTTACGCGATTTATTGGTTAGCAAAGATGCGGCTACCATTCAGTTGATGGAAGTGGGCGAAACCATTGGAGGGTATTATCAAAAGCAGGCAGCAAATTGCCCGATGGGTTTTCTGCTTAAGGGCCTCAATATTATTCAAAAAACAGATTTCACTTACAAAAGTAGCAACAATAAACGTTTGCATATTGAAATCGCATTGATGCAGTTGGCTTCAATTAACACACCGGGGAGCAATGTAAATACAGAAACACCGGTTTACCCGATTTCTAAAAAAAAAACTGATTTA
>Ga0075111_1000777_pt1 | contig 14804 bp, 10 predicted proteins | sample AntAceMetag02UKK_FD_69787 | JGI IMG/M metagenome (GOLD analysis project Ga0075111, IMG submission 69787) | Saline lake microbial communities from Ace Lake, Antarctica - Antarctic Ace Lake Metagenome 02UKK | ecosystem: Environmental > Aquatic > Non-marine Saline and Alkaline > Saline | place... | reverse complement strand
ATGCAGACCTATTTAACACAAAATTATTTTTCCAAGGTCACTCGGTATACCACCAGTGCCTTTTTGCGCATGAAACTGGGGGATTCCCTGGCAAAACGTGGCCTGGCCCCCCATATTTATGAGAGTAAAATTGAGGCCCATCAGTTTTTGCAATCCTCGGAAAGCCATGTATGACTTTGGAGCGTGTTGTCGTATTTGCATTTTAAGAAATATTATTGACACAAAATTTTCATTATTATAGTAATGAATTGGTTTATTTTTTTACTTATATCATATTTGTAAAATTAGAGGAGACTTGATAGAACCAAGTCTTTCTATCTTTAAGGAGTTTGTTTTGTCAGGGGACTATTCATCATTCAAGCGCAAGGTGTGGTTACAATCACAATGCACCCGCATTCTGAAACGCAGAGTAAGCCATTGTATTTCATGGCGTTATTGGGGGGCCGTAGGCTTGGTTATTAGTTTCATGGCATCTCCTTTTTGCATATAATAAATCAAAACCATCAATAATATGGAGAATTAGATGAAATCCTTAACAACAGGAGGCAATACGGCATTAGGGGCTTCCACCGTAACTGTAGAGATAAATTGGAGCCCCATCCAAATTAGTGGATGTGATGTTGATGCTTCCGCTTTTTTGCTGAATAGTTCTGGAAAAGTTCGAAATGATGAAGATTTTATTTTTTCCAATCAATCTTCTGAAGCAAATGGAGGTTTATGTTTGGCTGTTTCAGCTGGCAAACATATCTTTACTGTTAACACAAATTCGTTGCCAAATGATATTGAAAAAATTTCCTTTGTTATTACAATCCATGGAAATGCGAGTTTTGCTGGTGCCAATCAAGTCAATATATCCGTCTCTCAAACAGCCAATTTTTCTCTATCTACTCATGATCGTTCAGAAACAACGCTCATTTTGGGAGAACTGTATAAACGAAATGGACAATGGAAGTTTAGAGCAATTGGACAAGGATTTACTGGAGGTTTGGGACCTCTTGCAACTAATCTTGGCGTTGGTGTAGTGAAAGAAGAGAAAGAAACTAAAGAAAATTTGATAACAAATTTAATTAGTAACAAAAAAATACTGTTTGTAGTAGCAGGCAGTATAGGCGGTTTTATAAGTGGCTTTTTATCGATATGCTTTTCGTTAAATGATAATCCTTTTACAAGTTGGGTGCTAACTGGGGCCTTAGATGCTGCGATTATAGGTACGTTAATACTATACGGCCAAGCCTACTATCAAACAAAAAAAATTCTCAATTTTAGTAAAATGATGACGTCATTAAAAGTAGGTGCTCTGTTGGGTGCTGGTGGTGGTCTTCTTGCATTGATTGTTATGATAACATTAGCGTCTGGCGACATAGGTCGGATTGTCGGATGGTCTATAAGTGGTGCTGTTGCTGGGTATGTCGTATCAAAACAAGTACCCAATATGAATAAAATTTACGCTATCATCGCAGGTTCTATTGGTGCAGCTATCGGATGTCTCATGACGTATATAGATTTAGGGTATATCACAGGTGTTGTTGTAACTGGTGCGGCAATTGGTTTAGTTGTCGCTTCGGCTGAAGAAATTTTGCGAAAAAGCTGGGTTGAAGTCACCGAATATTCTCATGTATTGAAGAGCAGTGGTATAAACATAGCTAAAGAGAAGAACAAGTACACTTTAACTCTTGGCAATGAGCCTATCCAAATAGGATATTCATCGGATATGGACATTCTTTTAAAGGGAGATAAAATTATAATAGAAAAAAAAATAGCTACATTAACAGTAGAGTCAGGTAAATTTTTTATGATAAATTTAAAAACTGGTACAAAGACAGAAATCTTAAAAGATAGTCCAATAAGAATTGAAAATTGTGAACTTAAAATTTGTTATTAATTATGCTTTATTATTGTGTTCCTGGGCTATATATAAGGGAGCTCATGATAATAAAACTACCCATTTTTGCATGGAAAACTCCAGATAGTGGGTATGAAATTCATTAATCTTTATAACTGAGAATAAAGAACACTGACTAATAATGAGGTACCTGCATGAAAATTCAAACGATTATTGGTACAATAATAAAAAAACGACAACAAAAAGTTCCACTTCTTGAAAAAGTTGAACAAGAATTAGAAGATCTTTCAAGTCAAGTAAAAAAAATACGACGTATGGCAACTGGCGTAGAGAATGAGTCAGTTGATGCCTCTCAAGTGATGCGTAATGCTGCCCAAGAACTATCTATTAGTACAAATAGTGTACAGAACAATATTACAGAGTTAATCAGAAAACTTCATGATCTCACTGAGCGCTTTGGTAAAGCTACTATTAATATTGGTATATCAGGAGCAAGTGGGCAAGGTAAAAGTACTTTGTTGCAAAACATTGCAAATTTATCGGATAATGAAGTCCCAACTTCATCTGGTTTAGCATGCACAGGTGCAAGAAGCAGGATTTATCATTATGAAGGAGAAGCTCATGGAGATATTAATTTTTATACTGAAGAGGAAATGTTTCAGGAAATCATTATTCCTAAATACGATCGTTTAAAATTATCCCCTATCCCGATATCACTGGAAGACTTTCAGAAATCTCCTCTGGCTGAATTACCAGTAAGTGAACTTGATAAGCCTGATCAAGATACTGCTCATTATGAAAATTTAAAAAAGATTTATAAAGCTCTTCCGGCTCTCCAAAATTGTCTTGCAACAAAAAAAAGGATTAGCTTAGACGAAGTTAGTAATTATGTAACTCAAAGTAATCAAAATTATATTGCTGTTCGTACTGCTGATATTTTTGTCAAATTTCCTAATCATGATGTAACAGGGCTTTGCCTTGTTGACCTTCCAGGGCTTGAAGCTGAACAGGATCATGCAGCTAAAATTATGTTGTCTTTAAAACGTGAAATAGACGCAATGATTTTTCTCAAGATGCCACGATCAAAACGTGCTATATGGGAAGAAAGCGACTATACAGTTATTGATTTGGTTGCCAGCTCAATTAAAGAAATAGCATTGTCTGACCGACTTTTTATAGTGTTTAATGAGACCGAAGATCAATCAAATAGTGAACAAATTAAAATGTTGGTAGAAACTCCCCTTACTAGATACAGTACCCCTAACATGCTCATTGCAAACTGCAAAAATTCTCAAGAGGTTAAAGATAAAATTTTTAATGTACTTTTAACTCACCTTGAGAGAAATATGGATAAAATTGATCAACAATACTTGCAAACAATATATGTTGAAGTCCAATTAATTGTTGAAGATTTAGAAATAATATTAAAACCATTGTCACCTTTGCTAAGTGTCCCTGAAAGTGATATTGAAACCAGAGAATCTTTTAGGAAACCTTATAAAGAGTTTATGGAGCAGTTAACAACCCAGCTTAAAAATTTAGTAGAGACAGTACGAGGTGATGATTATTCAAAGAGCATTCAAAATGATTTTTTACAAAAAATAAAAAATGTTTGTGATGAAACGGATCAAAATCCACCAGTTGCGAGCGCTGAAGAGTTAAAAACATTAATAACAAGAAAGCATGGTTGGCCTGCTGCAACCCAGGAACATTTGAACTATCTTCGTACATATCTTGCTAAATATCTTGCTTCTGGATTAGATGAATACCTTGAAACTATGGTAGAAGATATTTATGAAAAAATACTGATAAAAATATTGCCGGAATCATTGTTTAAGCTTCTTCCAAAAGAAGTTCTTGATCAAACACCCCGTCACCGTTTGAAAAAATTTTATGAATTACTTGACCCCGAGCGACAGTCAAAATTAAGAGAAGGGTTCGAGTATTTATTATCGTTTACATTTTCATATCATAGTCATTTTCATCATCGGGTACGCCAAGAAATGACTCTTTTAGATTCTATGGCTTATAATTTTACACAAGCGCTTATTCCAAATGATATTCAAGATTCTTCTGACATTCAAATAGCTGAAGATATTCATAGGGGGTTGGAGAATCAATATCAAGAAGTAGTTTATAAAGTAAGAAGACGATTTATGGATGAAATGCGAGACGACCCTTCTAATGCAATTTTTTCCTTAGTCGAAGAGATTCGTGATCGTTTATCTTTTGAGCAAGGTATTGATGATGAATGGGACAGCTTCTTATTCGCGAATAAAGGCTTATTGTGGCCAGATATTTTTGGTAAAATTGATCAGCACATCAGGTTACAGAGAGAATGGCAAAAGACCTTGAAAGATTTAATAGATAAAGCTGAATCTCTTAAAAATTTGTCATTGAAGCATACGAGTCTTAAGTTAGGCGATTCAAGGATTTGAAAAAAGAGAGATCCTTCAAAAGTACTTTACACTTTCTGGGGCAGAGTTCAATTTTTCAGGGATTGCTCTTCAAAAATGTAAAGTATTTTTATGGCGATATGAAGGATGCACAAAATACTTATAACTTTTTGCAACATCTCTTATCTGTATTTTTGTACTTAAAAAACAAGTGTGTAGTTCCTATCAATTATTTTTTAAAAATATAAGTAAAACGAAATAATTGATATTAATATTATCAATTTATTATGCGTAAATGAGGAGCAATGATAAATGGGCGTTAATGACACCGAGTTGACTATGATGATGTTAGGAGCAAGTGGTGTTGGTAAAACAACACTACTTGCCACAATGTACATGGAACTTAAAAAAATGGATTCTCAAGCACAATTTGGATTTCAAGCGGAAGATGATACAGCAATAGACTTGAAAGAAGCTTTTTTAAAACTTCAAAAAATTATATGGGAGTCAAATTTTAGTAAAGTTGAAAGATTACTTGAGGGAACTGCTGGGATTACTGAGCGCAAGTTTTCCACTTTGTTTGAAGGGAAAAAAGAATTTGATTTTTCATTTCATGACTATGCTGGAGGATTGTTGGAGCTTAAGAATTCAGATAATTCAGATGTGGAAAGAGTCAAGACATTGTTACGCAACTCCCTTGTCATTATTAATGTGATAGACGGTGCGTCTTTAATGGAGGGAAGCACATTTTTAAATGAAAAGATTAATAATCCTTTTCTTCTTTCTGAGTTATTGGGGAAAATTATCGATGATAAACAAGTCAAGAATAAACTTGTTCTGTTTGTAATAACCAAATGTGAAACATGGTTGAAAAATGATAGCGGTAGAAAACAGCTTGAACAAATATTTGAGAAACGTCACAAAGAAGTGTTAAATGTGATTTCAAACAATCCTAATAAAAATTCATATGCCGTGTTAATACCAGTAAAAACACTTGGATGCGTGGAATTTTCAAGGGTAAATCATTATGAGGAAGGGGATGATGAAGAGATTGTTTTTGTAAAAAAGCCTGGAGTTCTATTTAAACCGGAAGAGCTTGAACAACCCCTTCGCTATGCACTTGCTTTCGCATTATCAGAACAATATCAAAACATGAATATTTTCACCAAATTAATAAACAGAGTTACCGGGAAAAACAAACGTTTTCTACCAGCTTTAAAGCAATTCACCGATAATAGAAACAAAAACTTTAAGACATATGGCAATGCTTCTCTATTACTATAAATCGTAATAAAAAGGAAATTTGAAAATGCCACCAATTTTAGCTGTTGCTGTAAGTAGCAGATATAAAGAGCACAATTTAGACTATAATTGGTATATACAAAATGGTGATTTTTGTTTATTTGAGAAGGTAAAAAATATTTACAAAGACTTACTTAGGGATCGACAGGGTGATGCCCCAAGAATAGTGTGTAACTTAGATAAGCAACACAATCGTATAGGGCTTCTTATAGCAGAAATTCAAAGTAGCAGACAGGATTATGTTGGACGAATAATTCGTAATACTATTTACTTTGAATTGAATGCAAAATATAAAAAAGAGATATTCAATGCAGTATCTGCATTGTTATTAATGGAATTTAATGAGGGTAAATATGATGAAAAAATCATTAGCCCGATATTAAATTATGCAGAAAAATTATTAAAATGCAAAGATGATGCTAAAGTATTAGCTGACTTATTGGAGCATCAAGATATCAAGTTACCTGCATATGACGAGTTGAAAAATTATGATATTGAAAGTTTTAATACAAATATAAAAAACATTGCTTTGTTTTCAACCCTTTCAAATCGAAAAAAACTGGCACGTTACCTTATTAACGATATTGCAAAACAAAAATCTATACAATCTTCTTTTGTACTCGTTTCAAGTGCTAGAGTAAATATAGATCAAATTACAAAATTTGCTGATAAAATTTATATTGATAAACAATTTGAAAAAGATCAACATTTAATTATTTTAACCCTATCTGAATCCGTTCCAAAAAATAAAGGGGTAAATTTAAGAAATTTTAAAAAGACAATACACTTAAGAAGTAAAAAAACACTAATAGGTAAAAGCATCAGTCAAATTAATAAAATTGGTGGTTTTTTTGGAATAATCATATTTTTTTTTATTGTTAATTTTTATTTTCAGGATCGGGATAAACCTTACCTCGTTGGAATTACTGCTGGCTCAACAACTATAAAAATTGATAAAAACTCTCAAATCCCTTTGATTACTATTTCTAAAACTCTGAAATCGATAAAATTAAAGTTTAATGAACCTTTAGACAATAAGATGTTGCCACAGATGATAATCAACCCGCCAATTAAAGATATAAATCTTGCAACCGATCAATGCGTATTAAAAAATGATATGGAATGGGATTGCCCACTGTCAATAAATCTATTAGACTTTATCAATTCAAAACCAAAGAATTTTTTTAATATTCATATAACAAATGTTCATGATACGTCTAAAAATATCATGAAAACCCAAAATTTACACATACAACTGAAAAAAAATAATCATACTATAGCCTCAAAAGAAACTCCTCAAGCCACAGATGATCAAGATAATAGCCTGAACTTAGACAAATATGAAAAAGCCGATGATAAACGACTTGATACCAGTGTGACATCAGAAAAAACTAAATGATGGGTTCAAAATTCGTGGAAAATTCTTTCTCTGCCACCATGATAAATAGTGTTAACGTAGCAACGCTAAATTTGGCTTGTCATGAATAAATATTTGCTCATTCAATATGAGAAATGGAATCTATGGCACAACTCGGCGTATGGGGCTTCACAAGAATAAAACTACCTACTTTTGAATACAGCATTCTGGATAGCCAGCGGGGAACTCATTTTTGACTCAAACAAACCATAATATTATGATTTAATTTTGGTTTTTAAATGGATATTAACAAATGAAGCCTAAATCAATGAGCAGGTGACTCCATGATAAAATTTTTGGTTAAATTCATTTTTTTGTTATTCGCAATTATATCTTTATTTATGATTTATCAAGCTGAAAAACTTGAATTTCTTGCACTCTCACGAATAGATCCCCTGCCTGAAGTTTATATCATGGTTAATGAAGAACGCTATGCCGAAGCTGCAAATTACCTTGATTTTTTCATGGAGTATGAATATGTGAATCAAAATCCTGAAGTTCAAAAATTATATAATAGCATTTCAAAAAAAAGAAGCAGTTGGAAATATAAATTAGGTAAAATTGTTTGCTACATTCAGCAGCTCATTTATCCGAAAATTCTCATTTTGATATTGTTTTTTCAGTTTGTTGATTTCCATGCTGTGCAATATATTGCTTGACAGTTAAGATGTCAACAGTTTTAATGTTTTTTTAAGCGTATTCGGAAAAATTGATTGGTGAGGCTTGTGTTCTTTGCAATTATTATACATGACAAACTGCTTTTTGGACGAAGATTTGAAGGTTCTCTAAGCGATGTTACGCTTATTGTTATTTAAAAAATTGAAACTTTCCTTGTTGCCTTTTCCAAAGTAGTTTATATATTCACAGGTTCCAAAAATGTGTCCATGATTATGGGCTAAAAAACAATGTCTGTTGAAAGGTAATGTAACTAATTAAAATGAAAGAACATTTAGATAAATATTCAAAGGGGTCCGCAGGGCGGCATGAGACCTTTATCCCCAGATATGGTTGGCTTACAAAAGGATATGTAAAATGCCTTGAAGATCCAGGTGTCTTTACGGGCAAAGATAATATAGTCGCTTTGGGGGTGGGTAAAAACATGGTCCGCTCCATTCGATTCTGGACTCTCTGCTTAGGGCTTCTCAAGGTCGTTGAAAAAGGTAAGCTCCATTCAACTGAACTGGGAAAGCGTTTGATAGGCCCTTGGGATGATGAAAAAAAAAGAATGGACTGGGGCAAGGGTTGGGACCCTTATCTGGAAGACGATGCCAGTCTTTGGTTGTTGCATTGGCAGATCTTTACACATCCTGAAATGGCTGTATCCTGGCCATTGGCATTTAATTTTACATCACTTCAGACCTTTACTCAGCAAGAACTGGGGGCAGGGATTATTAATGTTGCGGCTGATGATGATAGCTTGGGCAAAATTTCACAAAATTCCTATAACAAAGATGCAGCATGCATCATCCATATGTACCGACCTCCAGCTGATACAGATACTGAAATCCATTGCCCCTTCAATGCCTTGGGGTTGATTGAAGAAACCCAGGAGAAAGGGCATTTTCGGTTTGCTGTCAGGGAACGTCATAATTTACCGCCCCTGATATTTCTTGCTGCCTGTTTTTCCTTTGCCAATGTTTCAATGCTGTCTGGAAAAACCATCAACCTGAATACCATTACGTATGGTAACGATTCTCCTGGGATAGCATTTAAGCTATCTGAAACCGAGTGTGGAAGACTCCTTGACCAGGCTGTGGGGCTTTTTGATTCCCTTCATTTTGTAGAATTTGCTGGTACCTGGCAATTACATTTTACAGGAGACCCCATGGACAGATATTGGGAATGCCTGGAAAAGTATTATAAGGAGTAGATAGTGTTCTTAAATGACTTTATCAATGTGGATAATAAAATCGCCCGCTCGGTCAATCTGGAGCGGGATGCTTCAAATATAGACCAAATCCGGCAATTCCAAGTGACAAGCATGGCCAGTCAGGTTCTTGACCGCTTTATCAACGCTTTGAAAGGAGACCCTGAAGCGGCATGGTCCTTAACTGGCCCCTATGGCACCGGAAAATCATCTTTTTGTAATTTTCTTTTTGCATTATGTGCTGGCTCCAGATCCTCAATGAGAAAGGCCGCTCTTGAAAATCTTCAGCAGACTGATTCCGATTTACACAAAAAATTTTTACATGCCAGACAGGCTGTGGAGTTCAAAGGGTTTCTTCCTCTGAGGGCAGTGTCCCGGTATGAATCATTGAACAAAACATTGCTTAGGTCCTTGGAAGATGCCTTTAAGAATATTGACGGAAAAGGGCCAGCCTCCTTAATTCAGGGGATCTCAGTGGCTAAGGCAGAAAACATTATCCAAACGTCTGATGTTCTGTCTCTGCTGGAACAGGCCGGAAAACTTACAGGGAAAAAATTGCTAATTGTGGTTGATGAGTTTGGCAAAAACCTGGAATTCATGTCACACAACCCGTCGGACGGTGATATTTTTATTTTACAGGCATTGGCAGAAAGTAGTTTTTCCTATCTCTGGGTTTGCCTGCACCAGGCCTTCAGCGAGTATGCATCGACCTTATCCCAGGTGCAGCGCAATGAGTGGCAAAAGGTTCAGGGCAGATTTGATGATATATCCTACCTTGAGCCGCCTTCTCATGTCATTAATTTGATTTTAAGGGCAATCAGGCAAACGGATCCGGGTAGCCCGGAAATCCATTTAACCTTGGATCAATGGGCCAAGACCCAGGTGGATTCAACGAAATATTTGAAAATTAAGGGGATATCCGACCTGAAGATGAATAAGGTTAGGAATCTCTATCCTTTTACACCCCTTACGGCTGTTATTCTTGGGGAGCTAAGCCACCGCTTTGCCCAGAACGACCGGACCATTTTTTCATTTTTATCCAGTGGCGCTCCAAAATCCTTTTTAGGATTTCTTGCCACCCACAGCATTGAAAAGAAAAGCCCCTTGCCCACGTTAGGTTTGGATTGGCTGTATGATTATTTTTGCGAAATTACAGCTCAGATTCATGGAGATCGCTCAACCACCCAGCGTTGGATTGAAATTCACTCTTTGATTACCGAGCATGAAAATGCCCCTGCTTTTGAATTGAAATTGTTGAAAACCATTGGTGTGTTGAATCTTCTCAGTAAAGTTCCGGGTATCCGGGCATCCCTGGGAATGATCAAATCGGAAATGGGGGCAATTTATGATGAAACAGAAAAGTCAATTCATAAGATACTGGACCGTTTGGTTGAAAGGCGGATTGTTCTATACCGGGACTATGCTGATGAGTATCGCCTGTGGGAAGGGACTGATTTTGATATCGAAAAGGCTGTCCGGGATGAACGGGCCAGGTTGTCCCTTGCTACCCTGGAAAAAATGCTGGAAATTGCAGCACCCCAGCCTTCTGTCATTGCTGCCCGCCATTCATTTCAAACCGGTGCGGTCCGTGAGTTTAAACAGACTTGGACAACACTGGATTTGCTGAATAAACGAGAAGAAGAAAATCTGATTCCCTGCCGAAAATCGGATGGGCAGATCTGGTTGGTCCTTGGAAAGGAGCAGTCCCCGTATGGCCTGTCAACAAAAACAGAAAAACAGCCGTTGATCATCGGCTATGCCCCATGTGAAGATCAAGTAATTGAATTGGCTTTGGATGCTGCAGCGGCAAAAAAAGTTTTTCAAACCCATACCCAACTTTCCCAAGACGGGGTAGCCCGGCGGGAGGCTCGTTTCCGGGCGGATGCTGCTGCTGACATTCTTCAAAAATTTTTAATGAATCTGATTGCTCCGTCTACTCAAAAAATTCAATGGTACGCCTGTGGCAAGGCCATTGATATTAAGCCTGGTCGGGGAATATCATCCGTTGTTTCATCGGTTTGTGACCAGACATATTATCTGAGTCCCAAGGTTCAAATGGAAATGATTAACCACAACAGACTGACATCCGCTGCGGCCCGAGCACAGCGGATGTTGATGGAGGCAATGGTCACCAGTGAAGCCCAAAAAAACTTGGGGCTTGAAGGTTTTGGGCCGGAAAAGGCCATTTATATGGCCCTGTTTGAAGCCACCGGCCTCCATGTATTCAATACGGAAGATAAGATCTGGCATCTTATCCCACCGGAGCCTATGAATGAGAGCCATGAAAAACTGGCTGTAATATGGGAAACTTTGGAAAATCTCCTGGAGGAGGCTGGCAACCAAGGCAGAGGAATTTCCCTGGCAAAGTTGATTAATATACTTCAGGCACCACCATATGGTTTGAGAAAAGGGCCGATTCCCCTTTTTATCTGTCATTACATCCTTGTGAATGATGACCGGATTGCCCTTTACCAGGAAGGCGTTTTTCTGCCTTTCTTTGGTTCTGCCGAAGCAGCTTTGATGGTAAAACGGCCGGATTTATTCCAGCTTAGACGGTATTCGTTCAAGGGGGTTCGTCGGGATGTCGTGCAGGCCTATATGGCGGCTCTGGATACCGAGGTGTTGGAGTTTGAAAGCAATACAAGAAATCAATCCCTGCTGAAAATCATTGCCCCTCTGGTGGAGTTCATGAACTCCTTGCCAGATTATTCCCGTTTTACCCGGCGGATTTCCCCAAATGCCCAAAAGCTTCGGGGAGTGGTGCTCAATTCCCGGGAGCCCCTAAGCTTGCTTTTTAAGGAAATTCCAGAGGCGTTGGGTCTGCCGGAATTAACAATGGGAGAAGGGGGAAAATCTGTCAAAAATGAATTGTATTCAAATTTACAACGGGTTTTAATAGAGCTATTTAACGCGTTTGAAGATTTAAATAAAGAAATCCGGGACTCTATCAAATTTGCTTTCGATTTTGAACAGGACGATGATTTTAGCCAATTCAGAAAAAAACTGCGAAATTTAATCCTACCCCTTGAAAAAACTTGCCGGGACAATGAATTAAAGACCATTTTAAAAACCATGCTCAATATTGCTGATGAAGATGACCGCTGGGCCAGGGGCATTGCCGGAGTGATCATGAAAAAACCTTTGGATGCCTGGCGGGACAGTGATTTAGACCCTTGGCATGCAGCCATGGGAGAAATTGCCGACCGTATTATGGCGTTTGAGGCATTGGTAGCCAGGACGATAGGACTGAAAGATGGGAAACGGATCGTTCTCAGCCTGACCCGTATAAATGGCAAAATCCAGCGCAGTATTGTGAATGTATCTGAAAATGAAAAAATTCGATTACTGAAACAATACCCGGGTATAGGACAACTTTCGCAAAAAGAGAAGGAGAGCCTTTGCGCCATTTTGCTGGAAGATACGGGAAAAAAGAATGGTTAATAAAAAAGAGAGACATATTTTGGCCCTTTCCGGGGGTAAAGACAGTGCTGCCTTGACGGTTTATATGCGGGAGAAGTATCCTGAGTTACCTTTGGAGTATGTGTTTACAGACAGTGGGCATGAGTTACCAGAGACCTATGCATATCTTGAGAAAATTCGTGCTATTTTAAATATAGACATAACCATTATTAAACCGAAGCAGAATTTTGAATACTGGCTTAAGTACTTTAATGGCGTTCTTCCTTCAGCAAATAATCGTTGGTGTACAAGATTATTGAAATTAAAACCTTATACTGAGTGGCTGAACAAGAACTGTAAAGATTCTACTATTTACAGTTATGTTGGTTTAAGGGCAGATGAAGATCGGGAAGGATTTCGACCTACGGTAGATAACTTCTATTCTATGCATCCCTTTATGGATGATGGAATCATATTAGAGGATGTTAAGCAAATTCTATATTCTTGTGGTATTGGCTTGCCGGGATATTATGACTGGCGAACACGTTCAGGTTGTTTTTTTTGTTTTTATCAAACGGATAATGAGTGGAGAGGTTTAAGAAAAAATCATCTTAATCTTTTTAAAAAAGCCATAAAATTTGAAGAAAATCATTCAGATGGACGATCTTATACATGGCGACAATCAGGTTCTCTTTGGGATTTAGGTGAGTTAAAAGAACAAAAATCTCCGATTAAAAAATCTTTTAAAAGGCCTTTGTTAAGTAATTCTCTTGGTAAAGTAATTTCGAATTCGAATAAAATTTCATTAAAATCGTTGATGAAGGAGTGATGCAATATGGTTGATCTTCAAGTACAACAACTCTTTGATCTAATTTCTCGATTCCGTGTCAATACAGTCAAAGGAATTCTCTCACCCCACAAATATATTTTTCTTCTTTCCTTGATCAAATTGTATGAGAAAGGTGTTGTTACAGAAAATAAATTTCCTTTAGATTTAAACCTTGAATCGATTTTTAAAAAAACATGGCTTGAACTATTGCCTGATTCAAATCCAGATCAAATATTTATTGAATATCCATTTTTTTATCTTGTTAATGATGGTGTTTGGCAACTTAAAGTTATTCCAGAAAAGCAATCCATCTATGATGAGTATTCAAAATCAAAAAAACGATTAACAAAAAAAAGATTGTTGGAGACTGTTCAATATGGATATCTGGATAACAAATTTCATAACGCTTTTTCCAACGAAATTTTAAGGGGAAAAATAGCATCTAAATTATATGGCTTATTAAAAACAGATGAATACCATGCAGTTGAGATGCATGACAGGGTTGAAGAATCAATTTCTCTTTACGCCCATGAAGCAACTGCAATTAAACAGATTGAAAGTGCAGTCCAATCCAGACAATTGGGATATGTCTGTTCCAACATAGACATCCACGATCCCCAGAGTAATCGATATTTTGAAATTGATCTTTTTATTGCCTGCCCCTTTGGTCTGTATGTGGTTGAATTAAAGCATTGGACCGGCCACATCAAAGTCCTTCCCTATTCCTGGAGGGTCAATGGATTTTCCAGAAACGACCCCCATAAAGGAAATAATCATAAGGCCAAGTTGATCAAGGGTATTTGTGAACGGCAATTTCCCTACTTGAATAATCCCTTTGTAGAATCTGTGGTGACGTTGACCCATCCGAAAGCCATTACTGAAGGGTGTTCCAATCCCGGTACATCAAAAAACAAGCCTACATTTGACAGTATTGGACGGTTGGTGGATTATTTAAAAATTCAAAAAACGAAGCAAACTTCCTTGATTGGCAAAGATGATGCAAAAAAACTTCGTGATTTTATTCAGGAACTTCATAAACCAGGAAGGGCCAAGGATATTCAATTTCCTGGTTATGAAATCGTAGAGCGTTTATACCATGCAGAAGATCGGGCTGAGTTCATTGCCCGACCTACTCACATGAAGAACCGGAGTATGACGAGGTTGAGGATTTTTTTTAATGCTGGATATAGTATGGGCACGGGAGCCGACCATGCCCAAATTGAAAAAGCCAGGGCGACCTTGAACGCTATTGCCAATATAAAGGATCATCCAAATATATTAAGGGTTCTTGCCCTTCCCAACCAAGAGGGGCATTTGATCGAAGGCAGCGATTGGTCTGAACAGGGGACCTTACAGGATTTGCTTGCTCTGGAGTCTTTTCTGGAGATGGACCGGGCTTTGGCAGTCATGACTGGTATTTTAAAGGGAATAGAGACCATCCATGAAAAGGGGGTGGTGCACAGGAATCTTTGTCCTGAAAATATTCTTATGGTTGAGGATACCCCAAAACTGATGAATTTTGATTTGTCCTATCAATTGGAAGATCGTAATTTTACGGTTATTCCAGATCCTTCTAACCTGAAGCGAAGTCCCTATATTGCACCGGAAATATATAATCAGGAAGAAGATTTATCGGCTACCCACTTAAGGCGGGACAATTCTGTAAATTCAATGGGTTAGAAACAGAGCCTTTTCTACGTTCTCGCGGCAGTGGTAATGAGCCAACTCTTTCTAAAGTCCACTCGAACAAA
>Ga0075111_1000771_pt1 | contig 14829 bp, 10 predicted proteins | sample AntAceMetag02UKK_FD_69787 | JGI IMG/M metagenome (GOLD analysis project Ga0075111, IMG submission 69787) | Saline lake microbial communities from Ace Lake, Antarctica - Antarctic Ace Lake Metagenome 02UKK | ecosystem: Environmental > Aquatic > Non-marine Saline and Alkaline > Saline | place... | reverse complement strand
TATCAGGGACTCAGTTAATTAAACAGTTGAATATTTCAAATGTAGTGGATGTCGGTACCATTCAAAAAACGAATCTCAAACCAGTTGCCAGCCCATTGAAGGGATTTGAACAAAAATTTTGTATTGCCGTTCAAGAAGGCGATAAAGAATTGCTTTCGCGTTTAAATGAGGGATTATCCATTGTCATTGCAAATGGTGTTTATGATGACCTATACAACAAATGGTTGGGGCCTATTCTACCATCTCCCCCCGTCAATATTGCGATAATTACAAAATATGTTCTGCTGATTCTGCTGCCGATTCTGGGCTTGTTAGGAATTTTAGGGATCTGGTATTTGAAAAAAGAAGTAAGTCTGAAAACAAAAAAATTAACGGTTCAAATTCAAATCAGCGAGGCAGCCAAGAGTGCGTTAAAAGAGAGGGAGACCCATCTGCGTACATTGGTTGATGCGTTACCTGATTTGGTATGGGTTAAAGACTTAAACGGTGTTTATCTTTCCTGCAACACCCGGTTTGAAGACTTTTTTGGCGCAAGAGAAACAGAGATCATCGGTAAAACAGATTATGATTTTTTAGATAAGGAAAAGGCTGATTTTTTTAAGAAAAAGGATCAGGAAATCATCTCACAAGGAGAACCCGGCACAAACGAAGAAACTATTACCTTTGCAAACGATGGTCATAGTGAAATCGTTGAAACCATAAAGACGCCCCTATACGATACCAACGGTGACCTTGTTGGGGTTTTGGGTATTGGACGCAATATTACCCAAAGAAAACAGGTTGAGGATCTATTAAGACATGAACGTGATCAGTTTAATCGAATAATGGAAACCAGTCCAGCCGGTATTACCCGTCTCGACGCAAAGGGTAATATGATCTATGCGAACAGGCGTGCAGAAGAGATTTTAGGAGTGCCGTTGTCTGATCTTGTTGAGCGAACCTATAATGATCCTGCATGGAAGATAACCAATTTTGATGGAAGTCCTTACCCAGAAGAACAATTGCCATTTAATGTCATTACCCAAACCCGAAAACCTCTCTTTGATCTTCAACACGCAATTGAATGGCCTGACGGAAGAAGGCTTTTCCTCTCAATCAATGCGATGCCCTTTTTTACGGATTCCGACGTCTTTGACGGCATTGTCGTATCACTCAATGATATTACAAAAAATTATCAGGCAGAACAAAAATATCAAATACTATTTAACGAGATGATTGATGGGTTCGCCCTGCATGAAATTATCTGTAACAAGAATGGACATCCCATCGACTACCGGTTTCTAACTGTAAACCCTGCCTTTGAACGGTTGACCCAATTATCCGGTAAGGTCTTGGTTGGCAAAACGGTGCTGGAAGTTTTACCCAAAACAGAATCCCATTGGATTGAAACATATGGTCAGGTCGCATTAACAGGTGAACCAATATCTTTTGAAAATTATTCACAGGAATTGAACCGATATTTTCAGGTAACCGCTTTTAGACCTGCGATTAATCAATTTGCATGTATTATTGTCGATATGTCCGAGCGAAAACAAGCAGAAAAGGATCGTAAAACCTTGGAAGGCAGATTGCAGCAGGCTCAGAAAATGGAGTCCATAGGCAACCTTGCCGGGGGAATTGCCCATGATTTTAATAATATATTGTTTCCAATCCTGGGCATGTCGGAGATGCTTATGGAAGATCTGGCCCCAGACAGCATGGAATATGAAAGTGTTAAAGAAATATTTATCGCAGGAAAACGGGGCAGTGAACTGGTCAAACAGATCCTGGCATTCAGCCGGCAGACCGAAAAAGAAATGATTCCTGTTCGAGTTCAGCAGATCGTAAAAGAGGTTTTAAAACTAATTAGATCAACAATCCCGGCCAATATCGAAATAAGTTATCATTTACAGCCGGACTGTGGTTTGGTCATGGCAGATCCCACAAAAATTCATCAGGTTGCCATGAATCTTGTCACGAATGCATACCACGCAGTTGAAGAAACGGACGGTAAAATCAATGTTCAGCTTCAAGAAATTACCCTGAAGGATGATGATTTAGCCAATATGGCACTGGAACAAGGGGAATATGTAATGCTGACAGTTTCCGACACAGGTTGTGGTATTGATCCCGAAGCGCTAAATAAAATTTTTGAGCCCTACTTTACGACCAAAGCCCAAGGTAAAGGCACAGGTCTTGGCCTCTCTGTTGTTTACGGAATCGTAAATAAGCATAAAGGCTATATTGAGGTATTCAGTGAGCCTTTAAAAGGTACAACTTTCAATGTTTATTTGCCGAATATGGATAAATCGACTAAAAACCTCTCTTTGGATGCCATAGACGTCATGGAAACCGGTACGGAAAGAATACTGATTGTCGATGATGAGGTTCCCATTGCTCAACTTGAAAAAATAATGCTTGAACGGATGGGATATGATGTTGTCCAACGAACCAGCAGTAAAGATGCCTTAAAAGCCTTTATGATGAATCCAGGGTCATTTGATCTGGTAATTTCTGATATGTCAATGCCAAGATTAACCGGCATTCAACTTGCCAAGGAGATTTTTAACATAAGGCAGGATCTTCCGATTATCATTTGCACGGGATTCAGTGAAAAAATAACCGAAAGCATTATCAAAGAAACCGGAATAAAAGCCATATTGATGAAACCGGTTATTAAATCTAAAATGGCCAAGATGGTCAGAAAGGTTCTTGATGAAGCCAAAGGGATCACACCGGTGATAATACCTCTTTTGGTAATTGTGTGTCCCTGTTGCAGTATTTTCCAAGTATAAATACCATTGCACCTCACAATAATGTTTGCTATAAAAAACTTGATAGGTTAATATTTTGCATCACAGCATAGATCGGAAGATTCCGAGGTGATATTTGGGTAAAATGATTATAGAATCCACTGGAGGGGGGCTGATCTGCATCCAGCCAGTTTATCAACAAGAGGAAATTCCCTTAAAAATTTCTCAATTGAAGCATTGGATGATTCCAGAGAGGCGGTTATGCTGGAAGAGGAATTGACACGGAAAGCAGAGCGACTTTATCCGACACCCACACAATAGTGAGTTTCAAGCTCGAATGGGAGGTACTATTTTGTCAATTAATAATCATGTGAAAAAAAAAATCGGCATAGGTGCATTATTGCTTATGCTGATTCTGACAGGAATTTTTTTGACCTACTGTGGCGAGAAAGAAGACCATATGTATTTACAAAAAAAATTGCCTTATGCCCTAAATGCACTTGAACCCGTAATTTCAAAAACAGCCATGGCTCTTCATTACTATAAACACCATGCAGGGTATGTGGCAACGACCAATCAGCTTTTGAAAGAAACAGGTCTCACCATGACCTCTCCGGTTGCGTTGCTGCATGAAATAAAAGGAAAAGAAAAGTATAAACCTTTATTTAATGCATTGGCCCAGGCCTGGAACCACGCTTTTTACTGGGAATGCCTCAAACCTGACGGTGGAAACATACCCAAGGGAAAACTTCTTGATGAGATCAACCAATCTTTTGGCAGTTTCTCTGCGTTTAAACAACAATTTGTGTCTGCGGCAACCTCTCAGTTCGGGAGCGGTTGGGTCTGGCTGGTGAAAGAAAATGACGGCCTGTCAATCCTCACTACAGCCAATGCAGACACGCCTGTGGCCCATGGGATACAACCAATATTTGTTGTGGATGTCTGGGAGCATGCCTATTACCTGGATTACAAGAACAGACGGAAAGAATTCGTAAAATCTGTTCTGGATAATCGGGTCAACTGGGCTTTTGTTCAGGAACAATTGACTGCTGCTGAGAAATTACTATTTAAAAAAAAAGATGAGCAAAAAAACATAACACCGATTTGTCAAATTGATCAATTTATAGATCCGGAAACTTGTGGGGGGTGCCACACGGATATTTACACGCAGTGGGAAAATTCACCGCATCATCTTTCACATAAAGATTCGATATATACGAGTGTTTCTGATGATTTTCTCAAAGATTTGAAAGATCCCGATGAAATTGAAGAAGCTGAATCTTGTGTGAAATGTCATACCCCTGTTGGCGTTATTACCGGATATCCAACCAAAGCCTCAGACGACAGAAGAAAAATTCCAGAAATTGCCCAGATGGGTATTCAATGTGATTATTGTCATTCTGCCACAACAGCGCATAAAATCTACAACAATGGTCTTCAAATTGAACCTGGAAACGGGGAGGATGATCCTGGCGTCAAACGAGGGCCTTTTAAGGATTCCGAATCAGATTATCATGGGGTTGCCTATTCGGAATTTCACACAAATTCTGAAATTTGCGGCACATGCCATGATGTAAAGCATGTGGCTTTTGGAACCGATTTGGAAACAACCTACACAGAATGGAAAAATGGCCCTTATAACTCCAGTGATTTAAATAAGCGCACTACTTGCCAGGGATGCCATATGTATCAACGACCTGATGTCCCGGCAACAGGAAGTACCGACAGACCCCAAAATCCGGGAGTGGCTTCTGATGATGGCCCGGAAAGAGAGCATATATTTACACACTACTTTGTTGGAGCCAATGCCTACCTGCCCCAATTGCATGGAGATCTGGAGAAAGCCCAAATGGCCATATCTCGGCTGCAGCATTCAGCGGCCCTGTCCATTGATAAAAAACAATTGGCTCAACACAAATTGGTAATCGAGGTTAAAAATATTGGTGCGGGCCATTATTTGCCCACCGGTCTCACCGATATCCGCCAGATGTGGCTTGAGATTGTGGTAAAGGATAAGTCCGGTGGAATGGTATTTGTTTCTGGCCTAAAGGATGAAAACCAATATTTACCTGAGAATACGATAATTTATAATACAATTTTCGGTGATGGCAAAGGAAATCCTGTTCAGAATATCGCCAAGGCCCGTGAGATACTGAAAGACCGAAGGATACCTCCTAAAGAATCATTGATTGAAACGCTTGAATTACCATCAAAAAATTTAAAAGGGGGGCAAATCAACGTATCTCTCTTTTATCGAAGTGCTTCTCAAAAAATGCTCGACACCCTCACGGGCAAAGGGAAACATCCGCTTCCGATAATAAAGATGGCAGAAATAAAAGTTGAAATTTAAAATAGTTTTTATAAAGCTGTAGCAAAGCAAAGTCATCTGGTAACTTTGTTTTGCTCTTAATATGCTCCTCAAATGCTTGTTAATTTGGAAAGCCATCACATCAGACTAAAGGTTAATTGAAACAGAAACAATGAATGAATGCACTAATCTCGAAGATCCACTAATACAAAAACTTCATTCAGTCATCAGATTTGCCGTAAAAATTCTGGCAATAATCATGACGGCTGTGATCCTCTGGGGAGTGGTAGATGTTTGCTGGGTTCTTTATGAAAAGCTGATGGCACCACCTGTGTTTCTATTGACAATTAGTGATATACTTGCCACTTTCGGGGCTTTTATGGCAGTTTTGATCGCCATTGAGATATTTGTTAATATCACTATTTATTTGAAAGAGGATGTCATCCATGTTCAAATAGTTATGGCAACCGCACTGATGGCCATTGCCCGGAAGATCATCATTCTCGATTTCACCAAAGTCAGTTCAGACTATGTCTGGGCAATGGCAGGTGTGGTCTTTGCCATGAGTATCGGTTATTTTTTAGTATTGGAATCATCCCAAGAAAAAATTACGAGGTTAAACCGCATATTTTCTGATGATAATAATCAAGTGGAAAAGGATAATGAAAAAACCTGACTGAGCAGATTTCAGACCATTGAATAGCAGGGGTGTTAACCTGAGCATGTTTTTACATGACTGGCGACAAGGAGTATGTCTTTAGGAATGACTCCGAAATAACTTACCCATATAATAAAAAAAGAAATGAAAAAAATGACTAATATAAAAAAGTGGATGATCTTCATAATCGGCTCGTTTTTGATACTCGGTATCCTGATTGCTGGTGTAAAATTTATATTCGTGGATTTTTTTGTTGACTTGTGGTGGTTTCAAACCCAAGGGATGACATTATATTATATCCTGAGGATTTTTTATCCATACCTCGTACTTATATTTTTCACGAGCATATTTTTCGTAATCTTTTATGTCAACTTCAGGGTTGCTTCCCAAATTGCCGGAGTTAAAGATAAAGAGCCTGTTTTCAAAGAAAAAAACTGGTTGAAATATGTCAACTACGCATTGGGAAACATGTGCGTTGTTCTTTCCTTTGTGATGGCTTTGATAATTGCCATACCGATTTTCAGAAATTGGGAAAATTCGCTACTGTTTCTTTTTGGCAATAATAGTGGTGTTGTAGATCCTCTGTTCGACAAGGATATCAGTTTTTACCTTTTTTCTCTCCCGATTTATCATTTGCTCCAGAAAGAAATTCTTACAATAATGGCACTGATGCTTGCAGGTGTCCTGTTCATTTACTGGTACAATGATTTTTCGACGCCCATTGAATACCGCAAGCCCCCCAAAAAAGCACATTGGCACATCAGTATTCTGTTGATATTGATGTTTTCGGTCTTGGGCTGGGGATTTATGTTGGATCGTTATGATCTTTTATATGAAACCGTAAATCTTCCTATTTTTAAAGGTCCCGGCTATGTAGAGATGAATATTGCACTTCCTTTTATATGGCTTACAATGATTTTCCTGTTGTTAGCTGGTATTTTCCTGGTACTCAGATTCAACAAAATCGTGGGATGGAAAATGCCAATTATCTTTTTCTCGATTTTTGTTATTGCATTGCTTGGAAAAAATGTTGATAAATTTGAAGATGTAATTCGAAAATACATTGTGGCGCCAAACCAGATAGAACGAGATCGGGACTACATTGAGGCAAGTGTAAAATCTACGCTTGCGGCATATGGGCTTGACAAAGTCGAAACCAGAAATTTTGAAATGAATTCGGATGTGGTCTTCGACGCCGATGATCCGAATATCTTGCGTCGTTTACGTAATATTCCCGTCTGGGACAAGGATGTACTTAGAGGGGTCTTTGAAGAACTTCAAGGCATACGGACCTATTATTCATTTCCAAGCATCGACGTCGACCGTTACTTAATAGATGACGAATATCGGCAAGTCTATCTCGGAGCAAGGGAAATAGACAAATCAAAATTACCCGAAGTCGCTCAAAACTGGATTAATATTCATCTTCAGTACACTCACGGTCAGGGGGTGGCCATGATACCAGCTGCCCAGGCGGGTGATGAATTCATGACCTGGTTTATCAAAGACATCCCCCCTAAATCCCAGATCGGATTATCCAGCGATCAAACGAAGATTTATTACGGACAGGAGGACAAGCCCTACGCAATCGTTCCAAACGCTGTGGGAGAGATCGGCGAGGGTGAGAACATTGTCCATTACAGTGGAAAGGGCGGGGTCGCGGTCAACTCACTCTGGCGTAAATTTTTACTGGCAAACTATTTCAATGATCGAGACATTTTTTTTACCACCAAAACCAACAATCAGAGCAAAATATTATTTCGACGAAATATTACAGAACGAATTCTGCATATTACCCCCTTTCTAAAATTGGACCAGGATCCCTATATCGTAGCCACGCCAAAGGGGCTCTTCTGGATACAGGATGCGTATACCACGGCATCCAATTATCCAATGGCTTTGCCATACAAAGAAGAAGGGTTTAACTACATTCGCAATGCGGTAAAAGTAGTGGTGGATGCCTATAATGGAAACGTCTCATATTATCAAGCAGATCCCAGCGATCCCGTTATCAACGCTTACCGCAGAATGTATCCTGGAATCTTCAAGCCATTGTCCGAGATGCCTGCATCTTTGAAACAACATATTCGTTATCCCCGGGATATCTTTTCCATTCAAATGTCGATTTATGCAACCTATCATCAAACGGATCCGGAGCGGTTCTTCAGGCAGGAGGATCTCTGGATGTTTTCCAAGATCGCTATTGGGAGAGAATTCTTCCCAGCTGACCCGTATTACTTGACTTTGGATTTATTAGAACATGGTAAAGATGAATTTTTATTGTTTCTCCCCATATCCCCATTTGGCCGGGACAACCTGCGGGCATTGATGGTTGCGAGAAGCGACCTTGAAAATTACGGAAAAATTTATGCGTACCGTTTCCCACGAAATCAACAGGTTTATGGGCCAGCACAGGTTCATTCTCTGGTGAATCAGGATGTCGTGATTTCAGAACAATTCTCGCTGTGGGACCAGAAAGGCTCCGAGGTGGTATTGGGAAAAATGATAATAGAACCAACGGGAGGAGGTGCACCACTCTATATCCAACCGGTCTATCTCCAAGAGGAAGGGCCATTGAAAATACCACAAATAAAACGGTTAATCATGTCTTTGGAAGATGTGGTTGTGATGGCACCGAGTCTTGAGGAAGCAGCGGTAAAATTAGAACAGGAATTGCGTCGAAAATCCGGTCGTCCGGAGATACCGGTTCCGGTGTCGCCGCCCACCCAAACCCAAGAAATACCGGCAGATGACATAAAAATACCGAAACCTGAGATGGATACTGAAAAAGAAGAGTCTACTACCCCACCCAGTCGAATGTAGGAGGTTAAAATGATTGAAATTGTTGAAAAAATGCTAAACCAAACTAAGAATTATTTAGAAATGGGCATGGAAAAACTCGAAGATTTGTTAATAGATGAGGATATCGGCCGTAGTTCAATGGTATTGGCTGCATGGATTTCAGCCTCTGATGGAACCATTACCGAAAGCGAAGTTGCAGAGACAGAAAAATTTATAAAGAACACAAACTACTTTGAAGAAAAAAATCATGCAAAACTAATGAAAGAGTATCGGAAATGGTGCAACCATTTTATCAAACATCCTGAAGATGCTCTTGCCGATGCATTTATAGAAATTACGGCCTTGGTAAATCGCCCAGAAGCTATAAATGCTGTTCAACTCGCTTATAAAATTGCACAATCTGATAAAGATTTCACGAAACGTGAATTAGAAGTTATCACAAGAATATGCATTTTTCTTGGCGTCGTCTGTGATGGTGAATTTGAATGTGTTTTGAAAGAGTGAAATAAATTGCGAGCTGTGCGGGTAGCAATTATTTGCAGCGTATTAACATACAAATGTAATAAATTAGAGCTGTTTGAGCCTTCAAGCTGTATCTATACCTTATAAATAGCACTGAGATTCTGATCCAAATAAGCTCAGCTATGATCTACCCGAACAGCTCGAAAACTTTGTTGATCGGTATGGTGCTTTTTTTGGCCATTTGGGGAGAACAGGCTTACATTTCAGGAGAGAAATTTTTGCAATTTACGCTCTGCGGTACTCAGGTGCCTCTTTAAAATTTTCTGTGCATTGGGTATATCTTTTTCTTTAAATGCTGCCAAGAGATCCCAGTGATCCTTCTGGGAGACGTCAGACCCAGACAGGGTGTCATAGTAGATGAGCAGAAAACGGGACACGTTGTTGTGAAGGGTGTGGACGGTAGTCACCACAAGGGGCATTTGTGATGACTGGTACAGGGTTTTATGAAATTCCCAGTTCAGATCACTCCATTGATGCTTATCATTTTCATTGTCAATAATTTCAAGGACACTCTGGGCCCGAATGATATCCCGAACAGGGATAAGGGGAATGGCATGCTCTATGGCCAGGTTTTCCAATGCAATGCGCATGAGAAAAATTTCTTTGATTTCAGCCGGAGATAGCCCGGACACCACAGCCCCTCTATTGGGCATGAATTGAACCAGACCTTCAGATTTCAGTTGAACCAGGGCTTCCCTTAGAGGGATTTTACTGACATTGAATTTTTTGGCAATCTGATCCTGGCGAAGGGGTTGATTCACCTTATATTCACCTTGGAAAATGGCCTCTCTCAAACTGTCTGCAATAAATTCAGATGTGTTGCCTGCCTGTCTGGTCCGGCTTGACCGCTTCTCATTCATAATCCGAGATATTATAACTGTATACCTTTTTTGTCAATGTTCATTCAGCAATTCCAATGCGGGTTTAAAAGGTATGAATACTGGTGAAAGGAACGAAAAAAGGAATGCGTCGTCCCGGTTGGATCTGTTTCACAAGGACATCATGGCGGGTCCATTGGGCCGTGAGTTCCACGGTATCCATCTGGATAATCACATCATAGAAAAATCCCCTGGAGATCAGTCGGGTGACCACCCCCTCCATGGCAAAACAGGTATCCCGGGCCCCCCGATTATCCGTAAGAATTTCTTCGGGCCTCAGAGCCATGTGTCCATGGTCTGCCCGGGGACGATTGCCATTGTGCTGGATCATGGATGCCAGGGCCGGGGAGGCTGCGGGCAGGGTGTAAATATTTTTCATGCCGGTGAACTGGGCGGTGAAAGGTGAGTTGGGTTGTTCAAACAGCTCCTTGATCGTGCCGGTCTGTTCAATGGTGCCATCTCTGATGATGGCCCCGTTACTGGCCAGGAACAGCACATCAGAAAAATTGTGGGACACCATGACAAAGGTGGTGGAAAATTCCTGGTGAAGGGATTTGAGCAAATGTTTCAGATCATCCTGGAGCATGGGATCAAGGGCGGACAAGGGTTCATCCAGGAGCAGTATGTCCGGATTCAGTATCAGTGCCCGGGCCAGGGCTGTGCGTTGTTTTTCTCCACCGCTTAAGGTTTCCGGATATCGGGTCAAAAGGTGTGACAGGTTCATTTGATCCACCAATAGATCAAATCGCTTTGAAACGCTGGAGGGGGAAAGATCGTGGTACCGGATTCCGTAGAGAATATTTTGTTTCACCGTCATATGGGGAAACAACGCAAAGTCTTGATACACAATGCCCATGTTTCTTCGTTCCGGGGGAAGGGCGTTGATATCTTTATTATCTATGGAAATTCTGCCGGAGGTGATGTGCATTAAGCCCATGATAGCTTCTAAAAGTAAAGATTTCCCAGATCCTGTGGGGCCCAGAACAGCAAAGAAATCATTGGTGGGAATGGAAAGATCAATGTGCTTCAGGGAGAAGGTGGGTAGATCCAGACATACATCAGAAAGGGTGATCATCTGTCCCGCCTTTCCCTGGACAAAAGGCGCAGGGTGATAAAAAGCAGCAGGGAGATGAGGATGAGCCAGAAGGCCACGCATTGTGAATATTTCAGACCATAGGCGGTGAAGCGTTCGTAGATAAGCACCGGAGCTGTCATGGGGTGGTAGGCCACAATTACAACGGCTCCGAATTCACTGATGGCCCGGGCCGTACACATCACGGCTCCCAATATCATATGACGCCACACCATGGGAAAGGTGACCCTGAAAAAGGTGGCCCCCATGCCCGCACCCAGACTGCGGGAGGCATTTTCCAGGCGCACGGGAATATTTTCAAACCCGGATTTCAAGGTGTTGACGTAAAAAGGGGCTCCCACAAAGGTAAGTACCATGACAATGCCGGTGATGGAGCCCATGATCTCCACATTGAACATTGCCAGGAGCTTTCCCGGCAGGGTGTTTCTGCCAAACAGGCTTAAAATGGCAATACCGATGACCGGATGGGGAATCATGATAGGCAGATCCACCAACCCTTCAATGATGTTTTTGCCTTTAAAGGATTTCCGGGCCAGAAGATAAGCAAGGGGGGTACCAAACAAAATGGCCACAAGAGTGGCCATGAGGGCTGTGAAAATGCTTCGGCCCAGGGCCTCCTGAACGGTCTTTTCTTTGATGGTGAAGATGAGATCAGTGATTTCTGGGGTGGTAATCATCCTGCCCAATGGCAGGATGATCAAAAGAACCAAGGGAATGCTTAAAAGGATGGAAAAAAACCAGAATGAGTCTGATCCCCTGGTATGGGAAGGCAATTTTAATAACAACTTAATTTTTGACCTCGACAAGCCCCTGCAATGATCCTGGAAGGCTGGTCTTGATCTCATCGGTGGTTACCCGTGCAGGAATAAAGGGAGGTTGACCCATATCTTTGAGGATCTTGAGCCCGCCTGTAGGAGAGAGCAGGTAGTTAAGAAAGGCCTCTGCGGCTTCGGGGTTGGCACAGGATTTGATCATGCTGATGCCGTAGGTGCAGGATTGTCCTTTTTTGGTTTTCCAGGTTCCTGGTTTTTTACCGGTGACCTTTACCTCTGCCTGTTTGTAGAAAGGATCATATTTATAGTTGCCAAGGTTGATGTGATCGTTGAGCTTTACATATTTCAGCCCATGCTGCACAGCCACGGAGAGATATTCCCAAGCATAATCCATATTGCCGGTTTTTAAAAGATTCACCAGCTCCACGGATTTGGGGCGGATATTTTTCATGGGACGGTTGGCAAGGAGTTCTTCGTAAAGTCCCGGGATGTTGTAAAATTTTTCCGCCAACTGCAATACCATGAGACTTCTATATCCACAGGGATCCAGATTGGGATCAGAATGGCCCCAGACCACGCCTTTTTCCTTTAAAATTTTGTACCAATTTTCCGCTGAAACGGTGTCGCTGTGTTTGCTCTGGTCTGTGTAGCACAATACCAGTTGGTTGGTGGCAAAGCGGATGTTCCAGTCTGCAAAATCCGGCATGAGAGTGTTGTCTATGACCTTATAGTCGGCTGATGCCATGATGTCTGCGGGTTTCCCCACCTCTGAGATGAGTCTTGCCATTTTGGTGCTGCCGCCTGCTTCCCGGAGAACGTCAACTTCTGGGAATTGTGTTTCAAATGCTTTTTCCATGGCTGCAAAGGGCACAGAGAGGCTACCCGCATGGAAAATAATCAGCTTGCCGCTGGGGGCGGCATAAAGAGAGGCTGCCTGGAGTACCAACAGCAGGGAAAGAGTTATTTTAAAAAATAATGAGTTGATGGAACATTTTGATTTCATTGAAATCCCCTTTGATTCACCGTTTTATTGCGGGCATTAAGGCTATGGTTGTATGGATATTAATATGGGTAAATACTCACCTATTTAGTGGTCATATGGATTAAAGTCAAGAATGTTTTTTGGATTTAACGGTTTTTGGTAAGAGAATGACAGATATAAACTATAATTAACTTTTGAGGGGGAGGGGAGCAGGCTACGGCGTTAATGTTTTAACGGCTTTGCAATTACGGATTTGTCAGTGGGTGGCCAGGCCCTGAAATAATCAAGGCCTGGGCATTGAGTTAAAGAGCTACAGTTGTTCCCAGTCCCATGGTTTTTGCCTTTTCAAGGATAAGGGTTGCCACTGCCAGATCCTGCACCGCATTGCCCACGGATTTAAAAAAGGTGATGTCAGTGGGGGTCAACCTTCCTGGCTTTTTACCCGGTAGCAGCTCCCCCAGTTCTGCAATTATATGGTCTTTGGTGATGATGCCAGCAGTGATGGGCTGGATAAGATCTCCGGCTTCGGCGCAGCACCCGGCTTTTTGATCCACAAAGACCCGGGCTCGTTTCACCGTTTCTGAAGGCACTTCACACATATCCGACCGATAGGAACCCACGCCATTGATGTGGGTGCCCGCTGTGATCATGGCATCTTCAAACACCGGAGTTAATGAGGTGGTGGCTGTGCAGATCACCTGGGATGCGGCCAGGGCCGTGGCAGGGTCAGTCACTGAAACCTCAATGGATAATTTTTTTGCCATCTCTTTTGCAAATATTTGGGCATTCTGAGTGGATCGACTAATGACATGGGCAGTTTTAATGGGCCTCACCGCGCATACTGCCTCTAACTGGGTTCGTGCTTGGATGCCAGCCCCGATGATGGTTACGGTGTGGGCATCTTCAAGGGCCAGGAAATCCGTTGCCAGGCCACTGGCGGCCCCGGTGCGTATGGCTGTCAAGATTTCTCCATCCATGATGGCCAGGGGTTTTCCGGTTTCGGCATCCAGTATCTGCATCATGGCATGGATCAGCGGCAGGTTCTTCTGGGGGTTGTTCTCAAAAACAGTCACGGTTTTAAGACCGATGTGGTGATTTTTGGGAAGATACACCGGCATGAACAGTGCGGTTCCCCGGGCCTCTGGGATGGGCATTTGGGTTCTTAGCGGCACCTGCGCTTCATGGGAGGATAATTGGGTAAACGCCCCTTTCATGGCCTCAATGGCCGAAGCCATATCAAGACAGGTTGCTACTTCTTTTGCCGATAGAATTAGAATTTTGTTCGGGATCACATCGAACTCCTTTTGTAAATCATATAAATGAACCAATGCGTTTGCTTTGATGAAAGCAGAATCGATCGTGCTTTTCTTTTTCTTCTGTTGAAACCTCAAAACCCCATAGTTCCAGTTCTGATTTTAGCGCACCAAGATATTTTTTAATATCAAAAGCCTTTGTCTGCTGAATTAATGAAAAATCGAGATCCTCAGAGAAGCGGTCTAACTTATGCAGAATTCGCAATGCGCTCCCACCGTAAAAAGCAGCCTTTTCATAAAATTTTGACCTGTGCGGAGAATATTGTATTTAGAAGCAATATGTTATGAGGAGTATTTTGACAGTTCCTTGTGCTCAAACTTTTCAGGTAAATCAATCCTTTCCATTTACCAAGATTTTCATGCAAAGGTATTTTTAAAAAATTGGGGTCTGTAAATATTCCAGGGATCAAGCAGCGAGTCTTTCAGAACAAAAAAGTTCATTCCACTGATCGTTAAGCTGAACGGCCTTAAGAATGCCAAGAGATTTACTGTCAGATCTGCTCCAGCTCATCCCGTTGTGCTTTTGCCGTTCTCCCACAACCTGATTCACACCGCTTTCCACGCGCCCGCTTCCAATAACCTTTCAATTTGCAGTAAATCGGCCCGGTTTTTGGACTTTGCTTAATCAAATAGTTAGCCCGTTTGAGTGGGTGCAATTCAATAATTTAGATTTTTGCAAAATGGTGCCCTCAAAATCACCAATGTATAATTTGGATAAGTGCAACTTATTGATTTTATTGAGGGTGAGTTTTTTAAAAACCATTTTTA
>Ga0075111_1000766_pt1 | contig 14856 bp, 15 predicted proteins | sample AntAceMetag02UKK_FD_69787 | JGI IMG/M metagenome (GOLD analysis project Ga0075111, IMG submission 69787) | Saline lake microbial communities from Ace Lake, Antarctica - Antarctic Ace Lake Metagenome 02UKK | ecosystem: Environmental > Aquatic > Non-marine Saline and Alkaline > Saline | place... | reverse complement strand
TAAATCTTTATTTATTAATAAATTAAAATAATGAAACGGAATCCAGCTAAATGAATAAACTCTAAAGTACCTGTGAAGATAGTTGAGTTTGTAGTCTACAAATTATAGATAGAGTAGAAGATTGTAAAAAATTCCAAAAAAGACTAGCAGAATTATTTACAGAGTGCGATAGAGATAAAGTAGAGATATATAAAAAAGTTTTACTTAATTTATGAAAATAATAATGACTTCACAAAAAAGATATTTAGAACTATTTCAAGCAAAGATAATAAAAATGCTTGATATAACAAAAATTAAAAATAAAGACTACTCAACTAAAGACCCTAATTGAGATGCATTTAAAAACTTCAAGCAAGTAGAACATCTATGATTATGTAATGTTGAGACTGGTATATTAGTTAGGATTACAGATAAGATTTCCAGAATATCAACACTAATACAATCAGATAAGGAGCCATCAGTAAAAAACGAATCAATCCAAGATACGCTTATAGATATGGCTAATTATGCTATTATAGCTGCAATATATCTAGATACAAAAAATGAAATACCAGAAAATATACAAGATGAAATAATGCTTTTAACCTCTAAATGAGGATAACATGAAAATAAAAAGAATAGTATACGAAGTAGAAACAAATGCAGAAGCGGTATATGAACCAATAACAAAAGAAGTAGAATTAGTAATAAATAATGTAAATGATGGTTTATTATTATGATAGAACATAATACTGTATGACAAATTAGTTATCACTTACCTAATAAATACTGGGATAAGTGTGAATATATAAATACCGTAGATAGAGCTCCAGAATGGGATTGACATACTAGTAATGTTGTATTAGATAGATTAGAAGAAATATATACGTTCTAATAAAGTTAAACTTTCCCTTGACTTTGAAATATTTATCAGTATACTGTACTCAATTTAATACTATAACTTTAAAAATGAATACTAAAACTATATATGAACACACAGAGGATATAAAAAATAAAATAGAGGAAGCACAAGACTCTGATAATGCTATAATTCAAGCAATCAAGCTAAACGAAGCCTTGATTGAGTGTGAAGAACTTTTAGATACTATATACTAACTAATGCATAAAAGAAAAAGAAGTTGAGGTAATATTTGACCAGCTAGACAGAGATATAAAAACGAATTGAGATGGATTAAAAATAAAGAACTTAGACTTAAAAGACATTTCAAAAAACATCCCAATGATAAGAACGCAAAATATTTACTTAGTATATAAAACAAAATGGCTAATAATTCAAAAGAATATAATAAGAAGAATTATAAAAAGTACTGGTGAAAACCATCTCAAATCAAAGATAGAACAGCTAGAAACAAAGCAAGAAATGAAGCAGAGAAGGCTTGAAAGGTTAGTAAGGGTGATTGAAAGGAAGTAGATCACAAAAAGCCGTTAGCTAAATGAGGTTCTAGGTCAACTAAGAATACTAGAGTAGTATCTAGAAAAACAAACAGAAAGGCTTGAGCAGCTATAGCAAATAAAAGAAAGGGTAGTTGATATAAAATAAAAAAGACTACTAAAAAGAAATAGGACATAATATTAAAATATAATATAGCTAGGTATAACATAAGCCTAGCTTATACCGACTTTCTTTGGTTACCCCAAGGTTCGTCGAATTTACACATGCTCGGGAGAGCGTGTATGGTCAAATAGCATAGTATACATTAATATAGATATAATTAGTAAGTCAAGATACTTCTCAGAAGGGTCGATCTCTGAAAATTATGTCTGTATGCGAGTATAGCCAAGCGGTTAAGGCAGGATATATCCCATTCTATCATTGGTTCGAATCCAATTAATCGCTAAATTAATCAATATACTATGTATATTGCATCATAGGTGTAGTATTTGCTACACCTTTAAACTAAATATTGACACGGGAGTGTTAGTATGTGAGTATAGCTTCAGTGGTAGAGCTCTAGGCACGATCTAGGTATAGCATTGGTTCGAATCCAATTATTCACACAACTATAGTTATAGGGGAGTAGCGTAATTAACTACTCTCATTATGGGAACACATGTACCAAGGTGGCGAATATGTTTTGCAAACATTTTGTGATGAGTTCGATTCTCATTGTTTCCAAATATCATATGTTTTCGGTTCAAATCTGCCTTACAAGCAGAGGGTCATAGGTTCGAATCCTACCCCTCACATATAAAAATAGAGTGTAGCTCAGAAGAGAGCGGTCTCCTAACGGAGTTCGTAGGTTCGAAGCCTACCACTCTAAACTATAGAGTCTAGTAGCTCAATAGGCAGAGCCACCGACTGTTAATCGGTAGGTTGAAAGTTCGAGTCTTTCCACTGAAACACGCTCAGTTAGCTCAATTGGCTAGAGCAATCGTCTTGTAAACGATAGGTTGTGAGTTCAAGTCTCACACTGAGCTAATAAAATTACATTTTATAGTATAATATTACATATATGAATTATACAGACATAGCAATTGAAGCTATAGAATTTGAAAAAATAACTCCTCCTTGCAATTGGTATGAAAATATAGATGTGCCATTAAAATTAAGGAATTTTCAAGAAGAACTAGTTACATCATCAGATGATTTTTGGTATAACTTAAAAAATTGATATATTAATGTAAAATCAGTAACAACTGATAATTTCAAAGACTTAAATTATGGTGAACTTTTAGAATTATCTGATTTTTGTAGAGATTTTTGAATAGAGTATTAATATGTCATTAATCTACGATTATACAGTACATCAACTATATAATCCAGACAATTATGTGGCATTTACTTCATTTAAACATAGAATATATGATTTATGATGGAATAGAGAAAATGCTATAAAAATAGGTAAATGAGGTAAAGAATTTGTAAAAAAAGCTAAAATACCTAAAAAAGTTAAAGAAAAAGATAAAATACACCTATTATGGGTTGATTCTGGAAGAAAAGTACAGTTATCTACCTTTAGGAGGAGGCTAAGAACGTGAGAAAGTATAGAAAATGCATGAAAACAGCGTGAATATAAGGCTAACAGTCATAATATTTATGTATTATAAGCAACATGGATGATAAAAAACTAAAATGATACACCTTATCTTCTAAAATGAAGATAAATTACAAGTGAAAGACACTATTTTCAACATATAATTTTATAGAAGCAAGCGTTTTTGCTTCATTTTTGCGTTGAGAACACATAAAATACATGTCTTGAAACAAGCAAATGAACGATTATATGGATTTATCACTATGTTATTGAAAGCCTAGCAATATGTCAGACGAAATATATGACTGGTGAAAGAATATATTGTCTTGATACGCATCATTTAATAGTCATTGACAGTTATTTTTAGATGAAATAAGTCAGGATCAGTTAACTATAATTAATAAGATACATGATGAGCTAGAAGCGTTGACTATATGAGTAATGTGAATTAATGCTAATCAAGAATTAAACAATGAATTATGAGAAATATTATCTTTAAAGATATTTAACGATATAGATTTTAATGATCTATCATCTTTTTATAATAGATTGTTTTTTGAAAATACATGAACTGGTAATGAGGCTACGGTATTGGAAATAGATTGAGTACAAGTTAAAGTGGAGCTAGATAAGTCTGATGAAATACCAGATTGGATGATAGAAAAAAGAGAAGAAGAATTATGATATGAAGGTACGGCTAGTTTAAAAAAAATAATGTGATTCAATCCTAGAGGTTGGCAAAGATATTTTTTAGTATCTCAAAAAAGATTTAGTTATATTGTATCTTGTAGAAGATTTTGAAAATCATATCTAATGTCTTATTTAGCTTTGAGAGAATTATTATGCAAGCCTTGATGAGCTGTAACATATTGTATACCAGATTTTAATCAAGCAGACCAACCATATGATTATATAGAAAGTTTTATTAGAGATCAGCCAGATAAGAATTTAAAATTTTCTAGACCAAATCATTTAGTTAGATATTGAGTTTGAAGATGAGCTAGAAAAATAGTATTTGTTTCTGCTGCTGGTAAAATGTGAGGTAAATCTAAGAAGTCAACATTATTAATATTAGATGAAGCTGCCGAGATACCAGATAAGTTTTACGCAGAAGCATTTCCAACTACTTCAGATAGTGGTGGTCGAATAGTTTCAGCCTCTACAACATCAGCAGAAGCTCCAATTAATTGGTTCTATTGGAATGCTAAGAAGTGAGAATTATGATTGAGAGAAAATTATTTTACAATACGTTGAAATATTTTTAATAATCCAAATATTTCAGAGGAAGAAAAAATTACAATAAAAGAAGAATATTCTTCATTACCAGCAGTGTTTCGACAAACAGAGCGGTTATGATTATTCGCTACTAATAGTAAATTATTTAAATCACAAAATTTCTGGATACATTATTCTGAATATAAAAAAATACAAATAAATTATATAGATATAGTATTTAAAGATACTATAGAAGTTATGCAACAAGAATATTCACAATTCATAATATGATATGACCCAGCTATTAAACAAGATAAATGATGAGTATGTGTGATGTGAGTAAAAAAAAGGTCGTTCAGTTCTTGATGATATTTAATGTCATCTAATCAGTTTGATTTAATTTGAGAAGCTTATGTTGATGCTCCAGATTATTGAACTCAAATAGATTTTTTAGTACATCTAAAAGCCTATTTAGGCTCTAGTAATTGAGTAAGTCGTAAGGTTAGTATGGCTTTAGATTATACTGGTATTGGTATTTGAGTATATGAATTAATGAGAATTAAATGATTAGACCCAATGAGAGTAACTTCAACTTCTCAGAAGACTCCACCTAAATATGAGGATTGATATTGGAGAGTAAATAAGCAAGATTTAGAATCTTGATTTGTAGCTGGTATGTGAGATACTATATTCTGATATAGTTATCTAGAAAAAATGAAGATGGAGATGGAATGATATTGAATAAAATTGAGATGAAAAGATAATCATTTTGATATATTGTCAGCAGCATTTTTAGCTACATTCTTTTGATTTAAATATATTGGTTCTAGTTGAGATAATCATGTTTCACAAACATCAAATCCAATAGAACAATTATATTCTATGTCTGAGGTTACAAACAATGTAGAAGAATCAGCTTGGATGAAATGATGAAAGAAACCAATAGATAGATATAGGGCTTGATTATTATATTAATAATACTTACTATTGAAAAAAACTAAAAAATCAGTATAATATACAGCAATATATAAAGCAATTTAATCATAAAATAAAAGCAATGAATTTTGATGACATAAGAGAAATTTATGAATATTATAGAAAAGTTAATATTCCATATATTATAAGATTATATAAAAACTATACTTTATATAATAAAGATAGAGCACCATATATAGATGATTGGCAAGCTAATCTAAAAAGCTGAATAACAATGTTTTTTACCGATACTATGTATAATGCAGTACAAGATAATGATGTTAGATTTATTGTGGCTGGTAGAAAATTAGAATGAAACAAAGTAGCTCAAGATATATTAGAATGGATAGAATATGTATACACTAGAGACACTAGTGATACAGCTCTATATGACGCTATTAAGGAGTGAGTATTAACTTGAACTTGATGGACTAAGGTCTGATATAGATATAAGGAAAATAAAATAGATGGGGTAGATAAACGTGGTAAGGAAATTAAATGAACCTATGTAGAAGATTATCCTACATTAAATTATAAATCTTGATTATCAGTTATGGTAGATAAGTCTGCTAGAGATATTGATGATGCTAGATTTGTTGTAGAAAGAATTATATTACCAGTATCTCAAATAGAGACATATTATTCAGTATATAATATAAAATACTCTAATCATTCTGCTGAAAATTCTATATATGTAGATAGTACAGATTACGAAAGAATGAAGAGAGATATGTTTATGAGTTCGTCTCGTGTATGAATGACTGACTTTAGAGATGACGTATATGAAATAGTAAAAGATAAAACTGTTGAAATATTTGAATTACGAGAACCTTGATATGTAACTATATTTATAGGTGGTAAGCAATTTTGAAGATATAAACAAATTTGACCATGGAAAAAATGTCCATATAGACCTATTAATTTTATTAGTATGCCTAACTCAATAGAATCTATTGGTGTTGGAACTGTAGTAGAATCTACTCAAGAAGTATATGATGCTATATTAAATAGTAGAATGGATAATGTTAGACTTGCTTGAAATAAAGTATTTATACATGATATGGCATTAGACAATATATTGAATGATGTTGAATATTTAGATTTACAACCTTGAAAAGTTATACATGTAAGATGAGAGTGAGCTTTAAAAGAATTGCCAATAAGTGATATTAAACAATGACCTATCGTAGAGTCTGAAAACTTATTACAACTTACTCAAGAAACATTGGGTGCAAGCGGTTATCAATTATGAGTACAACAAAAGGTTGAGAGATCAGCTTATGGTGTAGAAGTATTAGAGAACTCAGCAAATAATAGATTAAAGCCGTTAATGAAATCAATTAGTAATACAATGTCATTTATTGCAAAATACTGGTTAGTATTATCTGTATCTATGACTGATGAAGAAACTTTTGATAGAGTATTATGAGAAGATAATGAATTAAAAAATATGAATGTAATAGATATTATTAATGATGTTGACTTTGAATTTAATATGACTTCACAAAAAGTTAAGTCTACATCTCAAAGACTACAACAAGCATTACAATTATTACAATTCACTGAATGATTGGTTGATTCTGCTGGTAATCCAATTATAGATAAAAAACCTATAGCTGAATTCATATTAGAATGATTATGATTAAGTGAAGACGTGTTACAAGATAAGGATAGCATAATGGAAGAAATAGCTACACATATGGAAATACAACAGGCAGCACAATGATTACAAGCTTGACCTTGAGTATTACAACCAGAACAATGATGAGCTCCAGCTGGATGAGCTGCTAATCAAACTTGATTACCAAATCAACAACCAGAAACAAACGCAGACTTATCATCACAATTATGAGGTATAGTATAATACCTCTTTTAAATCTTAAAGCTAAAATATGATAAAGAGACTAATAAATTTTTTAAAAAGAATAATTTTGTGAGATATAGTAGTTACTTATATTGCACAAAAAGTATCTTGGAAAGAAATATCTGAAGAAGATAGAGAAAGTGTATTAGCTATATTGATGAACTCATATCAAGATATTTTATCTAAAGCAGTAAACGAAGATGATAAATATTTAGAGCGTGCAAAGTGAGTAGTTAGCGTATATCATGCACTAAAACAGCAACATATATTACTAATAAATAAGAGAAAAAAGAAAGAGATATTGTAGAAACTACAAAAATAGCTTGAAATTTACGAAAAAATCAATATAATACTATAAAGTATTTAAAATTTATAGAACAAATTAATGGGTGATTTAAACCAGACAAACTTTTGAGATTTAACATTCTCAGATTTAGATACAAAAGACTCAGAATCTATAGAAGAAGTAGATTTTGATAATCTATTTTGAGATGAAGCTCCAGACGATGTTATTCCAGAAGAAGCTATTCCAGAAGAAGCTATTCCAGAAGAAGTTATTCCAGAAGAAGTTATTCCAGAAGAAGTTATTCCAGAAGAAGTTATTCCAGAAGAAGTAGTTCCAGAAACAAAACTAGAACCAGAAGTAATTACAGAACCAGAAACAAAAGTAGAAGACACTAATCTTGATCAGATTATAGATGACTTATCACTAGACTTAGATGAAACAAAAGAAATAATTAGTAAGGTTGAAAACACGGAAGTTAGAGACGAACTAATGAAACAAAACGCAGAAACGCAACTTAAATTAGACGAACTTAATATTAAGTATGATACACTGTTATCAAAATTTGGTGAAACATCTACAGCTCTTGAAACACAGAACTTAGATGGCTTATGAAACAAAAACACAATACAACAAATACAAAATAGCCCAGAAATACAAAGGTTTATAGCCTTAAATAAAAATCTAGAATTATGAAGTGAATTGGCGAAAACCCAAATGGAAGATTTTCTAAAAGAAGAACTAATTAATTACTGATACAATATAGATGAGCTAGCAACAAACAAAATTAAAAATGATAAAAAATGATTAGCTGCACAAAATAATCAATGAGTAGATTTATGAACTCCTTCTGAGTTATGAACTTGAGAAGACAATGATTTATTTTCAGCTGATGTATTTAATACAAAACTTTAATATACAAAACTTTTAAAAATTTTAATAATAAATAAAAAACAATGGCAACAAGTTTAAGTGTTGTAGCTGAAGCCCTTCAAGGTAAAGCTATAAATATAATCAAATATGGTTATAAAAATAACGGTTTGGCAGCAGCTATATTCTATGATATAGATACTCTAAACGGTGATAATATTGATTGGAAGAAAATTAAACCAAAACAAGTAGAGATAAAATCTCAAGTAGTAATGGAATGAGGAAAGAAAGGTATGGTAACTTGGCAAGAAGTTGATTTAAAAGATCAAGTAATGTCAGTAAAAGTTATTACAGACGCAACTCATATTACTTTAAATGTAGTATGACCACTTACTTTCAAAAGAGGTGAATCATTCTTCTCTAAGGAAATAAGAAAATCTGTAACTATAACTGAAGATGCAGCAGCAGCTGATGGTGCTACAGAATTAGCCTTAGTTGTAACAGACACAACAGATTTAACTGTAAATGATACAGCTAGATTAACTGGTTATGCAAAAGGTTATGCAGCCAATGAAGGTAATACCTTCAATCAAGATAGGTATGTAGAACTAGAAAATTACTTCCAAAGAACAAATATGGAAATCATATTCGATCAGTCAGAAGTAAATGTATATAGATTAATCTTTGGAGACAAAGTTAGAGACTATGTAAAACAAAAACTTACAGAAGCTTCAAGAAAGATGCTAAGAGGTATAATGAGAGATTTCTACACAAAAGATAAAGCAGCTCATTCAATAAATGGTAAGATAGCTTATCAAGCTGGTGGATTGGATTATTTCATAACTCAAGAATCTGGTGTAGCTGGTATAGCTTTAGACTCTACTAATACACCTAGAGATGGAGAAATCCTAATCGGTGGTACTGATTATGAAGAAAAGAGAAAGAACTTTGAAACAGCAATCAGAAAAGTTGGTAGAAATGGTTTACCAAATAGTAAAAGAAAGTTAATGTACTTCGCTACAGAATCTTTCCTAGCTGAACTTACAGAAATGTATATAGATAGACTTAGACATAACGATAGTTTAAAATCTATAAGCCTTGATGTTCAAACATTAGAAGCTTTCGGATTTAAAGTAAACTTCGCTCAAGATGATATACTAGACGATCTATTCTTAGATTCAGACGGTGAAATCGAGAAAGTATGTTATTCTGTTCCTATGAACTATATAATGATGTATATGCTTCCTAATGATGTTCCTACTGGTGGTGCATTGATGCCATGATCTATGGGACAAGGAAAAATATTCGTTCCACCTGTGACTTCTGAGGAAGAATCAAGTGTTAGATTATATACTGTATTCTCATATGCTTTCGGAGGAATAAAATCTGGATGATATAGAACACTAGTTATGGACTGGTAGTACGGACTAATAAAATAATTAAAGAGATGGCTTAGGCTGTCTCTTTTTTATTTCCCTTTATTAGACCTTGAAAAATGCTAAAAAATCAGTATAATATAGGTTAATAATTTACTAGTTAAAAACACGCATGAAACTAAGAGATTTTATAAGTAGAATAAATACTTGATTAGGTAACTATACTTTTACAGCACAGTTTACACAAGCTGATATTATATTTCATATTAATGACGCATTATCAGATATGTATACAACACATAACTGGTGATTTATGATGAAAAGATTTCAATCTGTAGTAGAAGCCACTGAATTTAATTTAGGTAGAACTATATATAATGTAGTAAGTGTTAGGGAAGTAGATTGAGAAACTAACCCAGAATTAACTAAACAAAAATGGTGAAGGTTTTTATCTGAATTAGATACAGATACCACTAAAACAGAATATTCTCATCACGGTAACACATTATTTGTTTCAAAATCTATGAAAGTTGATGTAACATATTTTCAATGACCACAATGGTTTACTTGAACTGAGGCGGAGCTAGATTCTGACTTAGAAATATATAATGATTTTCTATGAATATTGTTTAAGAAAACATTAGTAAATATGGTTCCAATGTTCTTATCTGATGGAATACCGTTAAGTGAAAATTATCATCAAAGAGCTGAATTACAAATGCAGAAATTACAAATTACTTTTTGAGAAATATTTTCTAATGACCAAGTGAGAGCTAATGATGGATTTACAAATAGATGAAAATTTACACGCTAAATATAATTAATGAGTTTATTTGAAATACAAAAGAATACACATTATGCTTCAACGGCAGGTTGAGCTAACGATGTATTTTCTGAAATAAAGAATATGGATTTCACTAATCCACCTATAGATAACGGATTTACTAGTGAGTGGCAATTTTTACAAAAAAGAAAATGATTTAGAGAGTTAGCTCAATTTTGATGAAACATAATTGATTACTTTTCTATAAATGAAATATTTTATTTACTTATTCAAAGTACAGCTACGGAATGTTTGATTAAAAAATTAGAAAAAGATATAGACTGAGCGTACACAGTAGAGACAACTTTAGGCTCTAGTATATTGTTTAATTCTTCTTACAGAAGATGATCTATACCTTTAGTATTTCCTTCTGGAACTCCTTTGGTTGAAAATGCAGAATGTGATAATGTCGCAGCATCTACAACAGAATTAACTACAGCTAATGCAAATTTTGATAGTTCTTATATTTGAGCTTATGTAGTAATAACTTCACACAACGAAGATAATGTAGAAAACACTATAGATTTTACAACAGTAGAGCCTCGAACTCCTTTAGTATGAGATAGATATATAAATACAACAACTGGTAATTCCTCCTCTACAACACAAGCCATGATAACTAACTATATTTACGAATGGAACGGAGTTGATTGGACAGAAACTGTGGTGAGAACGTGATTCTTTGTTATAAGAGATTGAGCTAACGATACTTTACAGTACGATGGGATAAGTTGGAACACAACAACATCTTTACTATGATTTAAGGAAGATATATTCTTTGAGGTACTGGATGTAAAATCAAATGACACATTATCTATTTCTTCTCCAGTAAGTTTAGAGAACAACGATTCGTATACGGTATATCCAGCACTATCTACTTATCAAGTATTTAAGAGGAGTTGAGATGATGATACATGAAAATATTGAGTAAATATATTAGACGACACTATAAGATATTTTGAGAATCTAAAATGATATAACGATTTATGTATGTTTGATGGAGCATTATTCGTAACAGACTGAACAAATATACAAAAAAAACCAATATGACAAACAGCAGCTTCTTATTATGATCAATTATATCCGTTATATAATACAGATATATTATCTTTAGAGCCAGCTGGTGAATTTATAGTAGTATGATGAGAAGATAGTATACACGCAATTTCTAGGGTAATACAAACAGATAGTTGAGAATATATATATAGATTAAGAGATGTGGAAAATCAATGACTATTATCGCAAGAATCAATATTATCTCATTGAGGTAGTTTATATGTTATTCTTCAAGACAAGCATTGGTATGCTTTAAGTATACAATTTGAAGATAATGCTGTTGTAACAAAATTAGTAGACAGTTGATTCAAAGTTCAGAGAACCTATTTGGATGCGTTAAATGATGACGACATAATAGAATGATATTATCATTGAGGATCGTTCTGATTCACGGTTAATGGCTCTAGTAATCAAGTAATTAAATATAATGAAAATATGCAATGTTATACTCTATATGAATTTGTAAACGCTTATTCAAATATGCAGAGTATAAGATGAGATTTACATTGTGTAGATTCTACAAGCTTATTAGTACAAGAATGAAATAATGATAATTGAGATGATATATCTCAGAAATTAGTAATGATATGACCTCCATGAAGTTTTGGTACACAAATAAGACTATTCTGATTAAGGGTTGTAATATGATATAAAGATACTGAATTATTATGAAATATAGAAGTAGAAACAGATAATGGAATATTTAAAGAGAAATTCAATAAAGATATAGAGACTACTCAGTATGTAGACATGATGAATATGGCTGCACAATGAGCTCTATGAGATTGAGTATTATGATGGAGTGTTTTATGAGGATGAGATGTATTATCTGAAGACTTAGCTAGAATATGAGTTTTATGAGTATGAGTATGAAAAATATGACATTATTTTAAAGTAACTATTACTAATGAATGAAATACTGATTTCGTTTTTGGTTCTATGGATATGTTGTATAATATATGAGACCCAAGACTAATTAATATTAAAAATAAAATTTAATTTTTTTATAATAAACTAATGGCAACATTTGAGTCCTATATGGACAAAATCAATAAACTAAATACTACAGACCCAGACAAGTTAAGGTCTACAATTGACACTAGATATAATGGTGGTTTTGAGGAATTTAATACCAATATTAGAAATAGTATTTTTAAAAATCCATTTTCTACAAATGAAAGAAATAAATTGGAGTCTTGATTAAAATCTGTAAAGGATTTATATTGAACACCTAAAACTTGAACTACAGCAGAATTAACTTGAACTAATCAATATTTTGATAGATATAAAGCGTGAGCTCAAGAAGTATTAGGTAAAAGTGATAAAGATATATTTAATCAAATCAATACAAAATTTTGAGATTTTGATACATATAAAACAAAAGCTACAACATTACTACCTTGATTAATACAATCTTGAAAATTAACACAAGACCAAGCAGACGATGTATTAAATCAATTTACTACTATTGGTGATAGATATAATTTACATAAATCTTCAGTTAGATGACCAGACGCAAATATAGATATTTGAACTACAAAAGTAAATATACCAAAACAAGATGTAGATACTACTGATGTTTGAACTTGAGACTTTTCTACAGCCCTAGATAGTGAAATTAAGACTTGAGAATGATTAGCCTCTAATGTTACTTGAATAGCGGAGGAAAAATACAATAGTATTAGATGATTAGTAGACGCTTTCTGACAACGTGCAGACGAATGAGCAGTGGCAAGGGCACAAATAATTTCAGATAGAGAGACTTGAGTACAAGCTACGCTTGCAGAATTACAGTCTAGTATAGCTGACACTCAACAATTAGAAACACAATTAACAGAACAAGAATTAAATAAGAAATTAGATTGATTTAGAGCTTCATTACAAGCTAAATGATTATCTCCAGAAGATATAGAAAACCAAGCAAGAGCACAATTAGACCAATATAAATGACAGAGAACTACTTCATTAAATGAGATGAAAGTAGCACAAGCTAAACAAAATCAAGATATATTAAAATGGTCTAACGAAGCCTTAGATTTAATAAAACAAGCAGAATCAGCTAATATAGATATAGATTTGTGATATAAACAAACTGTAATGGATAATTACAAAACAGCATTAGAAACTTTTTATAATACAGCTTGAGATAGTTATGAGAAATATGTAGCTTGAGTAGCTGCAAAAGGGGTGGCTTGATTAACTGCTATAGAATTACAAAAATTAACATCTATGATGGGTATAGATTTAGCTAATGAAAATACTTCAGCAGCCCTAGAAAGATTATCCACAACAGTAAGTTTAGAAGCCTTAACTTTTATAAGTGACGCTCAATATTGAAATGTAGTAGATAGATTATGAAATTGAATAATAACATACGACCAAGCATTAGTAGAATTAACAAAATTAGCACAAGCTGGATGATATGCTTGACAAAATATAAAAAGCTGATATACTAATGCAATGACAAACGCTGCTTGAAAAACAACAACTTGATGAGACAGCACTGAAAGTTCTAGTTGAGTAGTTAGAGAATGATGGAATAATGAGAAATCTTGGGATTCTTGGTTAATAAAAAATCCAAAATGAACTCCAGAAGAATTTCATGCAGACTTAGACTCAGCTGTATCTAGTTGAAATATTAATCAAGCAGAAAGAGATTCTATCGCTACTATATGAGATGTATATTTTGTAGAAATAAAAAAAGATGAAGCCTTTCAAGAAACAAGAACAGAATTTTCTGAAACATCTAATAGATTATATTCTAAATATATAATAGACGAATGAATGGATTTTGATATAATGATTGCTAAACTAAAGGAGGGTAAAAATTTTAAAACATATTCACCAGAAAATAAGGAAAAACTATTAAGATCTCTACAAGAACATCATAATGATGTATTAACTAAACCAGAAACTAATCCAGATATAATTAATTTTATATCTAAAGAACCTATAGCTAAAAAACAAATTATTAACGCAGAAATAGATACTAAAGACTCGGTTATTTACTATAATTATTTGAAAAAAATCAGACGAAACCTTGATAATAATAAAAATATATGGGAAACAACACATGAATGGATAGTTAATGCTACAAAAGATATATATAATGAAGAATTTTCAAATAAACCAAATTCAGTAAAATCTATATGGATGGAGTGAAAAATTAAATGGTTAGAATATTATATCTCAAATAATAAAATTTTAACAGAAAGTGAATATAAAAATGAAATACAACCATATCATGAAAAACAATTTTATAAATACAATGATATAAATGAAAGAAGTCCATTATGGCATAAATGAATAGTTCCATTTGAGGATTGATCGTTTAGATTATATAATTGAGATGGTACTTATTTATATTATGATTGAAAAAGAGTAAGTCAAAACACAAAAATATGAGAAGAACCAAATTT
>Ga0075111_1000762_pt1 | contig 14883 bp, 11 predicted proteins | sample AntAceMetag02UKK_FD_69787 | JGI IMG/M metagenome (GOLD analysis project Ga0075111, IMG submission 69787) | Saline lake microbial communities from Ace Lake, Antarctica - Antarctic Ace Lake Metagenome 02UKK | ecosystem: Environmental > Aquatic > Non-marine Saline and Alkaline > Saline | place... | reverse complement strand
ATGGTATCCCTTTGGATGTATCGGCTACAACAGTTTTCTTATTTGTGCTCTTCGGGGCACTGCTTAATAGCGCAGGTGCAGGTCGTTTTTTTATCGATTTGGCTATATCTTTTCTGGGTAAGTATAAAGGGGGCCCGGCGAAAGCATCAGTCGTTGCCAGCGGACTTACCGGGATGGTTTCGGGATCAAGTATTGCTAACGTGGTGACAACCGGTACTTTTACCATTCCGTTAATGATGAAAGTCGGTTATCCGGCTAAAAAAGCAGCTGCAATAGAAGTTGCCGCGAGCACAGATGGACAGCTTATGCCACCAATAATGGGAGCAGCCGCTTTTATTATTGCCGAGTATTTATCGTTGCCCTATATTGCAGTCGTGAAAGCAGCCGCTATACCTGCTTTTGTTTCTTATTTTGCACTGTTCTTCATAACCCATCTCGAAGCATCTAAACTTGGCCTGAAGGGGCTCGCAAAAAAGGACTTACCCAATATAATAAAAGTTCTTCGGGATGGAGGCTTCTATCTTATACCAATAATCGTGCTCATATATGAATTAGTATTTCTGAGGCATTCTCCAAAGTTTGCCGCATTTAATGCCATTATCTATTTAATAATAATTATTATTTTAAAAGAGATAAATAAGGTTAGTAAAAAGAAAGTATCCTTATTTGAGGCTTTTAAAAATAGCATCAGAATAATTGTAGAAGGTTTAATTTCCGGGTCTAAGAACATGCTTTCGGTAGCGGTTGCTACAGCAACAGCTGGTATTGTTGTGGGTATCATCTCTATGGGTATTGGTAGTATGATTGTGCAAATAGTCGAAGTATTGGCTCATGGCAATTTCTTTTTGGTCTTAATTATTACGGCAATGGCCAGTTTAATTTTGGGTATGGGTTTGCCTACCACCGCGACCTATATAGTAATGGCCTCGATTACAGTTCCTATCATTATTACGCTAAGTAAAGTAGCGGGTATATCACCAGAGATACCGGCAATTGCAGCTCATTTGTTTTGCTTTTATTTTGGAATACTTGCGGACGATACTCCGCCAGTAGGACTGGCATCATATGCTGCGGCAGCAATTGCCAAATCTGACCCTATACCAACCGGGGTGCAAGCTTTTTTTTATGATTTAAGAACCGCGATTATTCCGTTCTTTTTTATACTAAATTCCGAGTTGATTCTCTATGGTATTAACAATTTTTTTCAGGCTATATTAATATTTATTATGGCGGTGCTCGGTGCTTTTTGTTTTACCAGTGCTGTACAAGGGTGGTTAATATCAAAAACCAAATGGTATGAAGTTGTTTTATTATTATTAGCAACTCTCGTTTTTTTCTATCCGGCGTTGCTCTCTAACCTTCTAGGTCTTAGTTATAGTTTTAGATATGCTATGTTTCTTCTTCCCTTAGCAATGGGTTTCTTTGTAATTTGGAATCAAAAAAGAAGGTTAGCTGCTTAGCTTTTTGGAATAGTTAATCTGAAGCGTGCACCTCCAACCGGTTTATTAAAATGAAAAAGCTAGAGATCTACCCTCAGGGTTCTCTGTAAGGGCTCGTTATGCATGTTCTCATCATATAGGCCAAATAGGTCGGGACGAAAACTATAATTCTTATAGGTGTGATACGCCCAGTGTGTTGTACCGGATTTCAATATATCGAGCATATCTGTGATCCATTGAATTTGTTCCTCATTTGTGAAGGCGTCTTTGGTGAACTGCATACGAGATGGGTCTGTTAAACCGAACTCACCGCAATATATTGGCACGTTGTTTTCTTTAGCCCAGGCACCATAGTAAGAATTAATTGCCTTTTTCATGAAAGCCTTATTTACATATTCTTTTTTTACTTTATGAATATTAAATGACATTCCCGCATTATAACCTGGGTTGTTTTTCATTTTGATCCAAGATGAGGCGCGGTATGCATGTCCTTCTTTAATCGGATAAAGTTTTGCTAACGATCCCCCACTCTGCCCCCAGGTTGCCCACTGATTTCGACTTTTCCATACAGCTTTTCTGCCATCTATTAATAAGGAGCCCGAACCATTTCCTGTATGGTCATTCGTTCTATCCCACTCAAAGTTTATGCCAGTGCTTTCTTCGTTATTATAAGCATACCAACGACTTGGATTGTTCGATAAATTTGGTGTCGGATTCCAGCCATCATAGTTTCGTGCCTTGGATATGTCGGCATTTGCAACAAAGAGACGTTTCACTTGACCGTTCGCATAGCTCTTTTCTTCGATGACGATATCGTCGAACCATATTCGTCCAGTTGCACTGCCACCGGAAAGTGATACTGAAAACATATCTGAACTAATAGCTACATCGCAATTGGCTTGTTCGGATAAGTTTACCCAACGCGTATGATATAATTGCCAATCGTTATTTTTTGTTTTATTCCAATAGGCGTTACCATAATACCCCCCCTTGTACGACTCTTTATGGCGAGAGAATGGATAGCTTGCACCTAGGTCGTTATATTGATCGTAGAATGCGGCCTGATGAGTGAATTCCCCTGGTTGATACCAATGATACTCATATGCGATATTAGTGTCTTCTAGCTTCTTAAATGGCCCTTTAATGTTGTGGTAATTAGCTGATGGATGATCAAACTTTGCAACTGGGTCCGATACAATCACAATATGATTATCCTTATTTGCTCGAATGACGTTTATGAGTGTCATGTATGTTTCATACAACTGGCTCTCCGTAAAGCCGTTATGACAATTTGCTTCGTTAATCAAATCGTAGGCCCCTATAACCGGTTCATATCTGTATCGTTCCGAAATGGTATCCCAAAAATCGACTAGATTATACTGAGCATATTGTCCTCCACGATAAAACCCGTCGGCTTTTTTCTTGGCTACATCCTCTGCCATACCAAGGAAGTGCAAGTTTAGAACGATATAAATGCCATTTTCACGAGCGTACTGAATTTGTTTATCGAAATATTCAAAGAATGCCTCTTGATTATCTTTATCTAGCCAATGGTATTGTAAGTAGAAACGAACAGAGTTTACCCCGAATTCACTCATCGTGCGGTAGTCATCTCGTTTTAGAAAAAATTGAGAGGCTTCAAGTTCTGCCGGGTCAGCAATAGTATAAACCCCATTTGTTAGGCCAAATCCTTTTAATTCTATATTATTTTGTTTCATATCTTGAATGCTAGAACCGTTTACAAGTAATGTATCTTCAAGTTGGTGACCATAGAAATAGAGTTTAGCGGTTGGGTTATTGCTTGCCACTTCAAACATTATTGTTGCATCATTTAGCGTATAATTTTTATTGTCTTTTGCAATTGCGATTAGTTTCCAGGTGCCATGAGGCAGACTAATAATGCCACTGGCTTTTGATTCGCCGATCGTTAGATCCTTTGTTATCACTTGTCTTTCGGCGCTTGCTTCGATCATAATACGTGTGGCATTTTTGTCGACACCAGCTGTAATGACAAAAATGTCTTGCGTGACTACTTTCTCAATATCTTGAAACATCAGGTATGCTGCAATCAGCACTAGGGTGATAATTAGTAAAACTATTTGAATTATTTTTCTCATTTTAATAAGCTCTCCTATTATATAAAAAATCGTTGCACCCTTATCCTACACAAAATAGAGAAAACTGTGTAGCAGAAATTGAAAAAAAATTCTTGAGTATTCTGAAAATTACAAGTATAATATTTTCTGCTTACTAATAGCAGCGCATGTAGTATGTTTCAAATGCAAGCGTAGTCCTTTCACTGGATTAAAGATAATATATATGCAAGGAAGTGAATAATGGGTAGTGTTTTAAAAAAACGACGCAAGAAGATGCGAAAGCACAAAAGAAAAAAGTACGGAACAACTTAGATTGACCTGTAAAGGTTTACTTGATAGAATTATCCCGTTTTTAACAGATAATTAAACGCTCAAAATTTCGAGCATGTATTTTTTAATAGCTTAATCGACTTTGCAATTTATACTTTTTAGTATTTTTGCAAAATCATAATACGCAAAACGGACACTTTTGCGAATATTCACAATAGTGTGAATTAAAATAGCGTGATCCGCTAGCTCAGTTGGTAGAGCACTTGACTTTTAATCAAGGTGTCCTGAGTTCGATTCTCAGGCGGGTCACCAATTTTCTTAGTTCAGAAATCAGATTTATTTATTAAATTGCAGAATGAACTAGGTGATTTTATTATTTATATGATAGAATCTTTTTAGTTGCTTTAAAGCGAAGCTTGCTTTTTCAGCAACAGAACTTATTTTAAAAAATGTAGCGTAGTTTCCGCATCTACGATTAGTTATGAATCCTAGGAACTAATCTAAAAACAATAGAAACACCAAAAAAAATATCGAGGTTGTATTTATACTTCGTTTTTGCAGATTAATCATCTGCGGTTTGTGACAAACTTGCATTATGTAAGTTAACTTACTTCTGGTAAGTTGAAACCCTTGTGGGGGTGTAGCTCAGCTGGTTAGAGCGCCTGCCTGTCACGCAGGAAGTCGACGGTTCGAGTCCGTTCATCCCCGCCACTTAATTGTACAATTTCAATATATATCCAATTATAAATACTTAGCAGTTTAATTATTGCTTTGAACTGACGAGAACCGGAGAAGACGGTTCCACTAGGTGCTTAGTGAAGACGAGTGCAAAGCACGAAGGCTGAAGTTAGCAACTGAATCGCAGCCATGACTAGGTCATGAGCGAGAACGCCCCGTTCATCCCCGCCATTTTAAATCCCTTTTATAGTATGAGATACAGCGAATTCACTAAAGTGGTTTTTTTTGGCTCTACAATATATTTAACATTCATCGCTTCTCTCATACTGAAGATAGCAAAATAACCCAAAATCTTATAAAATATAAACATCATGAACAAATCTGACATTATTATCTATCAGTCTCCTGAAGGAGAATTATCAGTTGATGTAAAGCTTGACCAAGATACTGTATGGTTAACGCAGAAACAGATGTCACAACTTTTTGATAAAGATGTTAGAACAATTAATGAGCATATAAAAAACATATATATAGAACAAGAACTCACAAGTATTTCAACTATCCGGAATTTCCGGATAGTTCAACAAGAAGGTTCTCGGAAGGTTGCTCGAGAAATAGATCATTACAATTTAGACTTAGTTATATCGGTAGGCTATAGAGTAAACTCTAAACGTGGCACACAATTCCGCATCTGGGCAAACAAAATTCTAAAAGAGTACCTTGTTCAAGGATATTCAATAAATGAAAAGAAATTAAAAAATCAAACTGAAAAAGACCTCACTGTAATTAAAGAAGTTCATCTGAAACCCTTTCGCATAAAGCTATAATACCTTTCCCTAAAGATACTAGTTATAAGTATTAATCTTCGTTTGGAAAAATGGGAATAAATCTTCGGTATCACAATTTTTTTCTGTTTTTAGATCAATACGATGCTTATTCTGTATTATTGGGGCTGCTGCTTCTATTACTTTAAATCCAGCTGAGACAATCGTTACAATCATTTCATCTTTTAAGTCTTCATCAATGATCGAGCCCCATATTATATGCGCATTATCATTAGCGGTTTTAAGGATCAACTCAGATGCTTTATTAATTTCAACTAAAGATAATTGATCATTTCCGCCACTTTTACACCTTTTATATCAAGAGATACAGAAAATTCACGAAAGTGAGTTTTTTTGTTTTTATTTGTATTTGACTTTTTCCCAATATTTATTGGCCAATAGAATTTGTTTTTCTATATTATAATCCCAACTATCCCTTCCTCTTTTTGAGTAAAATAGATAAAGTTTGCCGTTATGAATCCGCCAATATTTTGTATTCCCTCTGACTTTATGACCGTCGGAAAGGCCATTTGCACAAAACCCGCCATATTGAGGCGCATATTTTTCTGGATTTGATAAAAAAAGTTTTAAATTATTTTTGGAAATAAAATGCCATTTGGCCTTCTTCCATATTGCTTCGAACTCTGAGTTCCCCTTCATCGGGGATTGAACTAAATGATAAGCTACTGAATCGTAACCATCTATTGCTATTTTGTTAAACCGCCCAGTATTTACTTCTCCTCCCCAGAGATATGCCCCGTTTAAACATAAACATATAAATATTAAATATAATTTTTTCATATTATAATTATGATGAATATTGTGAAATTAGCAAGATATTAATTCCAATTTTAAATATATCATATCTACTAATTGTTTTCCGTCTTCAACCATTAGTCTTCAGGAAGCGTCATGTGAAATTTGTCACGCCGGAAGCCTGTCTAGGCGAAGCTTTAGCTTAGTTAATGTTATTCGTATAGATTATGCTTTAGAAATTTTATTTGGGGTTCATTCCCAGCTCAAGGACTTCTTGAAAGCGGCAAACATATATATATCGCTCAACTTTAATTGCAACAATTGATACACTAGCATCGTTGATAAAAGTGTTTAGAAAAGGGAATCTTTTTAAATATTGGCTTTGATATATGTCTTTTTGATCTGACTCAACTGAATAGTGTTTCCCAATAACAGTTAAGGCAACGGCATCTTTAAAGTCAGCCTCCCTATTAGTTCGGCTGTCTATCATGATTGAAACTTGGGGTGTCTTATCTATATTTCTAAATTTGTGGGTATTTCGTGAAGTGGCAATTAGAATGTTTTTAAGATCAGGAGTATATGCAAAGCCAACCAGACTTGTGTATGGACCGTTATCACCCTCGCTGGCCAAAACACCAAGGGTTTGAGCCTGTAAGAGATTTTCAATATTGTTTTTTAATTGATTATTTTCTGTCATTTTTAGTGCTTTCTTCTTTTATCATTTTAATTATAACTTATTTTAGATTTTAAGTACGTTCATTATCGCTAAACTTTGTCATGTTTTTCAACATAACAGTTATTCTGTCACGGTTTTTTGATTTCGGGATTATCGACTTCCATGGTAAAATTGCGGCATCAATTGGAAAAGAGGTTCGTTGATGCCCATCAAACATGTTCACGTAAATGATATCATGCAATCAGAATACACATATGAGTTGATAGAACCTATGGGTAAAAAATTTCACCCAGATTTTAAACCAGATTTTTCTCCAAAAGAAATGCTATCTCTAGGTGTTTTTGGGGGGAAGTACATGACGGATTGCAAAGAGGAATTTCCAAAGGATTGGTTCCTAGATGCGAAGTTGTGTTCAAGCAGGCATGATCCCAAACTCAATTACTTTGGAATTAATGCATCTTCAATTGAAATCGTTTTATTACCTATGGCAATTGCATTTCTTGTTGTTATTGCCATTGTACAATTGATTGAAACTTGCTTGCATTGCATATAATTTGCCTCTGTTATTTTTCTTAATAAAACTAAGTTATATGTATATATCGAAAACAATAAGGTCGAATTGCAAGGAATGTTGCCTTTGCTTTTGAGAGCCTCAGGCCAATGCTAGTTAGTGGATGAAGATCGCTGAGGTTGTCGACGCGTCGAACTAATGGTGTTTTTCTGTTGGTGCTCGTTGTATAATGATTCTTGCTATGAAAAAACTGAACCGTACAGCTAAAAGAATCTCAATTTCCATTATTATTCTAGTACTTGTCATGATTACTATAAATCTAGTTATTCAATTTGCGATAAGAGTGGGTGTAACGAAGTACTTGAAGCAGAATAATATTGAAACTGTTGAGATCGAATCTATAAGATTTAATATCCTGAACTTTAAATCAAGCATAACGGGCTTTGAGTATTTAGTGAGTGGTAACGAAGCAGCAAAAATAGAAAAACTAAGTATCAATATAGATCCGAGTGCATTACTTAAGAAAAAGATAAAAATTAAAGAGTTTTACTTAAAGGGATTAAGTTTAAATGTCGTCATGAATCCCGATGTGATCGATATAAATGGTCTCAGAATCCCAAAAGCGAAGACAAGCACCACGTCAACAGTTACAACGGAAGATAGTAAGTTAAGTGTTCAGATTTTGGGTCCTCTAATTATTGAGGATTCTGGACTTATTATAAGTAAAGCAGGCAAAGAAACAACTGTTTATGTTTCCAGTGTAAAACTAGAAGGTGGAATAATAGCAAGTAAAGCTCCTGCAACAATTGATGGTTCTCTCAGTTTATTAATTAATGGACTCAGTATAAACGCGGGTTCTAAGGTCTTAATTAAACAAATTAGTTTAAATAGTATTGGGTATGTTAATCGTCACCTAATTTTAGGTGATATTCTTCTGGACTCTGTTCAGTTAAATATTTTGAGGACTCAATCTAAGAAAAAAGCAAAGACAGGCACAAAAAGAGTTAAAACTAATAAGAACTTAAAGAATAGTCTTGTATTTAATTTTTTAAATATCGAAGGCGATAGTTTTTTTAAATTTAATGATAGTATGGTTAATCCAGAGTATGAAACAGTTGTCCCATTTAAAATTAATGTAACAGCAATTGATACAAGTAGTAAAAACTTAACAACATCCATTAATTTGCTTTTTAATTTAGATCAGTATGCTAAATTACAATCAAGTGGAACGATGAATGTGTATTCAAAAGAACTTAGTTTAACTGGATTAATAAGTAACTTTAGTTTAGAAGGATTATATCCCTACTCCAATCAATATTTAGGTTATACCATAAAAAGCGGTAAGCTAAATGACAAAATCTCGTTAAAAATAAAAGACAATATCATTAATTTTGATAATGATTTGCGAATTAGTAAAATTGACCTTGTTTCTTATAATAAAAAAAATCAAGGAGTGTTTGAAAACTTTATTGGCATGCCACTTAATGTTGCGTTAGGTTTAATAACTGATTCCGAGGACAATATTGATTTAATTATTCCACTAAAAGGAACATTGCCAAGTCCAAAAGCACAAGTCACGAAGATCATCCAGGAGGCTATTTTTAAAGCTGTAAACAATAATTCGATTGGGTTTCTAGCAACATTGGGTATTGAGTTGATAACCGGACTTGCCCTACCCCCTGGAACACAACTTCTTTCTGCTCATTTACTAAAACAGTTTTCAAAGATTCAATTCGACCCCTTATATTTTGAAGCAAATTCAGTGGTACTAGACAGTCATGTACAAACTGATCTCAGTCACATTGTGGATGTGCTCAATAAGAGACCGAAAACAAAACTTCTAATCTGTGCTACGGCAACGTTGCTAGATGCGGAGACTAAATATGGAGAGGCTTTTACTAGTAACGATCTTAAAGAAAATACGGCTCAATTATTAGCTTTAGCTGATAAGCGATCTCAGTTAGTAATGGATTATTTTGTTAGCAAAAAAATTCATAATAGTCGCCTATTTATTTGCGGTTCAGAGTACATAAACGATTCTATTTCTCCAAATGTTAAACTTGTAATGTAAGCTGTGCGGTGGCTTGTGTTTTTCAGTTTTGGTAGTGATTGATTCATCTCGACTTCGCTTGATGTACGCAGGCATGAGGGGAAAGTTTTTTATCTCAATGATTTTTGAATATCATCAATTTGTAGCTGGATTTTATTGCGAATTAATTTGTTTTCATCTGAGGTTTAGGTAATAATTATCCATTCATCACAAATCATTTGTCCATTACCACGAGGATCGTAACAATTTACCCGTGTGTTGGCCCAACTTTTTTGAAATTACTCTCGTAATCGGTTTGACCATAGCAATAAATCGTTGGTTTAGGTTTCTTTTAGCAATTATTTTATAGGGCATAATAAATTATCGTTAAAAGAATTATTTATCTCAGTATATTTTTTGATGTAGTATAAATTTTGACACAGAGGGAGAGCCTTTTCCTTCGAGTGCCTCAGGTAGCGACGGCTCGTTTGTCGATGAAGATCGCTGAGGTTGTCGAAGCGTCGAGGACACATTTCCCCAAGTGAATTATCCCTAAAGTTGTTAATAAACTTTTCATAGCATGACGGATGGTTTATAGTAGATTTATGAAAAATCGAATGCAGTATGTATTTAAACGCTATTTTGTTCTTTTCCTTCCTCTGTTTTTTTCTTTTTCTTTTACGGCTTTTATTAGCCCCGATAGTAGTATTTCAGAGAATTCTAGACCCGATGTATTAGTTGTATCGGTGCCGATTCATTCTTTTACGGATATGATGAATACAAACGAGGTTAATCTGTATATCATTGAACCGGATAATACTGTTTGGACATATACCGCTAAAACAGAAGTCAATCCAACGGGATTGAGTACAAATATTTCAGAGCAAGATTTGCGTGATAAGAAAGTGGTGTATAAATTTAGTGATTTAGCTAAATTTAAGGAGTCAGCCAAGGAGATAAGGGAAAAGTATGCCAGCCTTGAATTTAAAAAACTATCGAATAATAGCCAGGATATGGTGAGCGAATTAATTGCGATATATAAAAATAATGAGGAAAGTAAAACAACGAAAAAGTTAAACCCTAAATACAAAGCGATGGATCTTAGTTCCGATCAATTAGATCGTATACTCAATCTTAATAAACGATATTAGTCGAACTAATTAAACGTTTAAAAGATTCTGGAACTTCGAATTAAGAGAACACTAACTAATATAAATAAATCTAAATCTTACAGATCAGTTACGATTTCATCACCCAATATAGGGTTCTCATCTCCTCGATAATGCTTCATACCAAAAGCATTTTTTAGTGATTCAATAGTATCGGGTAAGTTAAGAACATTAATCAATATTTTAACACCTTGTTCCCTCTTATTTGAGTTATAATCGGTTAGAATAACATCGTCTTTTATTAATCTTATTAATAACGCACAGTCAAAAAATAGAGCACCTGTTTTTATTGGTGAATATTCTTGCATTAAGTCAATAATTCTACCTGGTTCCGGTAATAGTTCATAATAATCGCTGAGTGGTTTCTTATCGTGCGGGAAGATTGTTAAATACCTATAAGTATATCCTCGATCTCCTCCACGTCCATCATCTCCATGCCTAAAACTAAGAGATTCAATTCCCAGTTTAAATAAGCCAAGGGTTGCAGTATCAATATCTCCTTTGGATATAAGGTCAGGCACAATAGTTCTGAAATTTTTCACTGATAAGTTTTGAAGCGCAACAATTTCGGGTGAGGTTGATTTACTTTTAATTACAGAAGATGCAAATAAAGCTAGAACAATTGCAATATCTTTATCTTTTTGCAATTTATCAGAAAGAGAATTAAATAAAGATGCTACTTCATCTAAATAAACGTTTTTAAGTGCACTAATAGCAAACGATTTGTTATCACGACATTTTTCTGAGGCATATTGAAGTGCTTCCCCTCCTATATCAATTGCAAACTTAACCATATCTGCTATAGACCGAATCCGTTCTGAGGCATGTTGGAATTCAGAAGAATTCTTTCTTCCATAAGAATTATGCTTCATTGCAAGTTTCACCATTTCTTCATTATCTTGTATTCGAGGAGAAGCATACTGTAGAACATTAGCTCCCTGATAAATTGCGAGTTTAAAAACATCCGCATCATCTTTTAGTGTGTCAGAAAGAGATTGAACAAACTCAGCTATTCTAGCTGAGTTTGTTGTTTTAATTTTATCAAGTGCTAATAATTTGCTATGAGTTAGTCTGTTTGAATAATATATACCAGCCAACGGATTGTCTTTATTTGAAAGTGCGATATTGTCGATATAATCCATAACAGGAGTTTCTTCATTTGATTTAACTTTTAGAACACTTACACTTTGAACTTGGAGTGTTTTCAATAGAAATTGTTCAGAATTCGTTACAGCCTTATTTGATGGTTGCTTAACTATGGCATATAAATCTTTTGCCGCAGCTTCCATTTCAGATTCATCAATGTAACCATCTTTCGGATCTGTATCTGCCTTTATAAGTACTTTCTTGTAAGCATCGTTTTGAACATCACATATTTTAATAGCATTAACTAGATTTATTCCAATAGCCATGTTTATTAACTCCTTTATTGTATTTTTTTATAAGTAAGCAACCTTACTTTGTATAATTATCGTAGGCAATTGGAAATAATTTCAGTAAATTGTGAAAACTCTGTGAAAACTCAATAATTTCAGTAAATATTGCTGTGTCACAAATATTACTGTGTCAAAAACAAGAATTTATTTAGTCAAACAGGAATAGATTTCTTGTGACTATTGAATAGTTCATATAAGATAACGTACAGGATTTTTATATATTATAAGGTTGAACTCTAAGTTAAGGAAAAGAAATGAATAAGAAAATATTACGTCGACGCACATTAGCCATTATCTCTCATCCAGATGCGGGTAAAACAACTTTAACTGAAAAACTACTCCTTTATGGTGGTGCTCTTGAACTTGCGGGTTCCGTTACTTCTAAGAAGAAACAGAAAGCAACGGCATCTGACTGGATGGAGCTTGAAAAAAAGAGAGGAATTTCGATATCATCGACAGTCTTGCAATTTGATTATAAAGGATATCGATTTAATTTACTTGATACTCCCGGTCACCGAGACTTTTCGGAAGATACATACCGTGTATTAATGGCTGTGGATAGCGTTATTATGGTAATTGATGCTGCTAAAGGTATCGAGAGTCAGACTGCAAGACTTTTTGAAATATGTCGAAAACGAAAGATCCCAATTTTTACATTTATAAATAAATTAGATCGACCAGCTAAAGCTCCGATTGAGCTTATCGATCAGATTGAAAAACTATTGGGTCTAAAGGCATTTCCAGCAAATTGGCCAATTGAAAATGGCGAACATTTTAAAGGCATTTATGATCGATTAAATAAAGAAATCCACCTCTTTGAGCGCTTACCAGGCGGAATTTATAAAGCTCCTTTTTCTGTTCACAACATTACAGATCCAGCATTTAAAAATATCATGAATGAGTCAATCTATGAGAATTTTATTGAAGAAATTGAGCTTCTTGATCATGCTCATGTGGAATTTAATAGAGATGAAGTTCTTAGCGGAGATCTTACGCCGGTATATTTTGGAAGTGCGACAAATAATTTTGGTATAGAGCTTGTTTTAAAGGGGTTTCTTGAGTACTCAAATCCACCAATACCGAGGAAAACAACTAGTGGTAAGTTGCTGGAATTGGATAGTGATACTTTTTCTGCATTTATATTTAAAATTCAGACAAATATGAACTCAATGCATCGAGACCGGATGGTTTTTGCACGGGTGTGTTCGGGGAAATTTCAACGAGATCTTAAAGTTTTTCATACCAGAACCGGAAAAGAGGTCCGACTTTCGAGTGCCCATAATGTTTTCGGGAATAAAAGAGAGACTATTGATGAATCATTTGCTGGTGATATAATTGGATTTGTAACTAATACCGGGTTTAAAATAGGAGATACAATTAGTTCTGATCCTCAAATAATTATTGAAAAGATCCCTCGTTTTGCGCCAGAACTTTTTGCTTATATCACAAATGTTAATACGTCAAAATATAAAGCCTTTCGAAAAGGCTTGGATCATCTTTTAGCAGAGGATATTGTGCAGTCTTTTCAACCCGATAATAATAATAGAGTGGTTCCATTGCTTGGTGCTTTGGGTATTTTACAATTTGAAGTACTTCAATATCGCCTTAAGGAAGAATATGGAGTTGATACACGATTAGAAATAATGCAATGGACTGTTATGCGATGGCTTAATACGTCGATGGATCAGGATCAACTAAAAAGCAAATTATCTTATGGTGCAGTACTTGGTCGTGATGATCATGATAAGCAGGTTGTATTTTTTGAGAGTGAGTGGAAATATAATGTATTTAGGGACAATAATCAGGATCTTGAAATGCTCGACTTTTTAGTGGAGTTTTAATCTTTATTATTCAAACTGTGACAGGTATTCCCATCGTTCCCATTTTTTGCTTAAGGTATCTTGACTCTCTTGATGGTTCTTCATGGCATCCTGATATTTATCGGATGTATAGGGTTCAGTTGAAAATACGGCTTCATATTTTTTCGATTTAGATTCCAGCTTTTCAATATCGGCCTCAATTTGCTTATATTCTTCTTGTTCTTTATAGCTCAGTTTTGTTTTTTCTTTTATCGTTTTACTTCTTGTTTTTATTTGAGCTGGGGTGCTTGATTGTAGTTTAATCTCTAGTTCTTTTTTTTCATTTTGATAATCTAAATAATCAGTATAATTCCCTGGATATAGGTCAATATCTCCCTGCCCGTTCAGTATAAATAGACTATCACAGACCCGATCCATAAAGAATCGGTCGTGGGAAACAACAAGCAAGCAGCCACTAAACATCATTAAGAAGTTTTCGAGAACCGAGAGTGTTTTGATGTCGAAGTCATTTGTCGGTTCATCAAATATTAGAAAATTTGGGTTTTGAAGTAGTATATGAATTAAATCCAGTCGTCTTTTTTCGCCACCGGATAAGTCGGCTATCTTTGTATTAAAACTAGATTTAGAAAATAAAAATCGTTCTAAGAGCTTTGCTGCACTTAGATTTGATCCATCATGGAGTGTTATGTATTCCCCGGTTTCTTTAATAAACTCAAGAATTGTTTGGTCTTCATCTTCAAAGGAGGAATTTTGATCAAAATAACCGAAATGGGTATTAAGACCTCGATCCACAGTTCCTTTATCTGCTTCAATTTGTTCCGTAATTATTTTTAAGAGAGTTGTTTTGCCAGATCCGTTAGCCCCGATGATTCCGATTCGGTTCTGTTTTGAAAATGTGTAGGAGAAAGAGTCTATTAAGACATTGTCACCATACTTTTTGCTTATTTTTTTAAGGTCCAAAATGTTTTTCCCTAAACGTCTTCCGGATACTCCTATACTCATATTGCTTTCTGTTTCTTGTTTATCTCGGTTCTGCATGTCGTAGAATCGCTGCTGACGTGCTTTTTGCTTTGTGGCTCTAGCTTGTGGTTGTTTTCGCATCCACTGCAGTTCTAATCGCATTAAACCCTGTATTTTTCCCTCACGTCGTTCATCTATTTCGGCTTGTTCTGCTTTTTT
>Ga0075111_1000757_pt1 | contig 14943 bp, 11 predicted proteins | sample AntAceMetag02UKK_FD_69787 | JGI IMG/M metagenome (GOLD analysis project Ga0075111, IMG submission 69787) | Saline lake microbial communities from Ace Lake, Antarctica - Antarctic Ace Lake Metagenome 02UKK | ecosystem: Environmental > Aquatic > Non-marine Saline and Alkaline > Saline | place... | reverse complement strand
CTTTGTCCTTTTACTGATTCATCAAAATTTTCGGTCTTGTAAACGAGGTTTCCATTTACAAAAGTATGCGTAACCTTCGAATTAAACTCATCGCCTTCAAAAGGCGACCACCCACATTTGTACAGGACATTTTCTTTTTCCACCGTCCATTTACTTTCCATGTCAACCAAAACAATATCTGCAAAATACCCTTCTCGGATATAACCACGCTTATCAACTTTGAAACATTCGGCAGGGGCATGGCACATTTTTTCTACTATTTTTTCTAAAGTAATTTTACCCTTGCGATGAGCCTCAAGCATTGCAACGAGCGAATGCTGCACAAGTGGCCCACCAGATGGAGCTTTGAAGTAAGTGTTTTGCTTTTCCTCAAGTGTATGCGGTGCATGATCGGTGGCAACTATATCCAGCCGGTCATCAAGCAATGCCTCCCACAAACCTGTTCGGTCACTGGCTTTTTTAACTGCCGGATTCCATTTAATAAATGTTCCCCTATGTTTGTAATCCTCTTCTGAAAACCAAAGATGGTGCACACAAACTTCGGAAGTAATTTTTTTTTCGGCGAGAGGGATATCATTTCTAAAAAGTTCCATTTCACGCGCTGTCGTCAGATGAAGCACGTGGAGCCGGGTACCGAACTTTTTTGCAAGATCAACCGCAAACGAAGATGATTTGTAACAAGCTTCGGCGCTTCGAATTTCGGGATGCAAAGCTATCGGAATATCCTCGCCATACCTGTCTCTGTATATTTCAGTATTTGCCCTGATGGTTTTTTCATCTTCGCAATGCACAGCCACCAGTGTTGGCGCATCCCTGAAAATACCTTCTAAAGTTTCCGGATCGTCAACCAACATATTTCCGGTTGATGCACCCATGAACACTTTAATCCCGCAAACATTTTTTGGATCAGTTTTAACAATCTCATCCAGGTTATCATTGGAGGCACCCATATAAAACGAATAATTTGCCAACGACTTTTCTGCTCCAATACAATATTTTTCTTCGAGCAATTCCTGGGTAAGTGTTTGTGGGATGGTGTTGGGCATTTCCATGAACGAGGTTATCCCTCCGGCAACTGCTGCTTTACTTTCGGTATAAATATCGGCTTTGGCACTTAGGCCGGGATCGCGAAAATGGACTTGATCGTCGATTACACCTGGAATTAAATATTTGCCGCTGGCATCGATGATTTGATAATCTGAAGTGTCGAAATCATCAAGATTTTTACCCTGATCGATAACCCGCTCAATCATTCCATCTTTAATCCAAACGGAACCTTTGAAGATTTTGCCTTCGTTAATAATTTGCGCGTTTGTAATGAGGTAATTCATTTTGATCGATTTAACCAGTTGATTCGTTTCTATTTTGTATCCATTATATTTAACAACCAACTTCTAAAGTCATCCGCAATTGAAATGGCATTCTTAATTTCTATCTTACTCAAATGAATAACCTTATTGGGATAACGGATCTCAATTGCAAACCCATTCAAAAGAATTGCCTTATCGTAAGTTTCAGAATTAACCTCTATGTATTCTGATAACTTATCCAGCAGATAAAGAAGGTCATGTGATTTTCGAAACTCAACATCAAAAGATATCAGTGTTGCTTTGATATATTTCTCGACAGCCTGCTGACAATGAAATGCAATAGTATCGGAGTATTCGGGAATATGCAGAAATATTACCTTGGCCGAGCCCAAATCATGGTCTGCTTTTTCAATCCAGGCTTTAGCTACTATAAGATTTTGGCCTTTCATAAAGCACTTTGGATGTTTTTATGGCACTATGAATAAATGAAAATTTAGTATTTTTTTCACTCTCAAACTCAGAAGGTGTATAAACAATGATATCCATAGGGACGCCTGAACCAATCAATGATTTCCTGATTTCAAATCCCCTATAATGACGTGGCTGATCAGACTCTTGAATAATCAGCAAATCAAGATCGCTATCCAGACCTGGATTTCCTGAAGCATAGGAGCCAAACAAAAATATCTTATCAGGATTAAACCTGAGAGCAATCTTGTCAACGATTTCATTTATTTTCGAGTTCTCAATCATCAATTGCGGTTTTTTCAAACTTTTTCATTACAGAATATCCCAAAGATAACTAATTTAAGGAATTGAATAAAACACTCCTCCTTAAAAAGGGAATCAAGCATACATCAGCCGCTCTCCTTTTGGTTCAGGAACTATATCATCAAATTCTTTTGCAGTATCAACCCATAATCCAATGGCATCCTTTGCATTTTTAAGTGCTTCTTCCTGGGTCTTACCGTGAGCCATGCATCCTGGCAACTCAGGCACTTCAGCAACAAATGCATCATCCTCTTTACTCCAGAAAATAATAATTTCATATTTATTCATCATCCCTAAGTTTAAGTTTGTATTTCAAGAGCAACAATCTAACTTGCTTAACTTGATATGGCTTGGCTTTGTTGCCATCTTTTTGCAGATTTATTTTTTCAAATACCCCTGATTTCCTGAAAATATGGTGACTTCCTTTCGTTCGTTTTTCAAAATCAAACTTTATCAAAAGGTTACATAATTCAGCAAAATTGATGGTTGCATCAGAATCACCAATTAAATTCTTTGAATTAGTTTTTCGTATTTCCCCATTAAGTAACAATTTTAATCAAAAGTAATAAAACCTAAGTAGAAGAATAAACCAAAACTATAATCGGGGGTACAACAAATTTCCATCTGTAAAATTAGTTATCATCGAATTACGCTGATTAATCGAATTATCACCTGCCTTGGGCAGGTAAAATTCGTGTAATTCGTTCCATTCGATGAAAAACTAAATCATTTGAAGATAGCATTGTGATATTTGTTGCGTACCCCTTTAATCAAAATTACTTTCCCGGATAAGGCCTGATTTTTTTAAACCTCAATTTAATCACACCGACGATGGCTTCGCTGAAAATACCGGCACTCATTTTAGAGGTACCTTCAGTACGATCGGTGAAAATAATTGGCACCTCTTCCACATTAAAACCAAGTTTGCTTGATGTTAATTTCATTTCTATCTGAAAGGCGTAACCAATAAATTTGATCTTATCGAACCAAACTTTCTCCAGCACCCGACGGGTATAACACATAAACCCGGCTGTAGAATCTGCAATTTGAAGTCCGGTAATGACCTTTACATATTTTGATGCAAAGTACGACATCATCACCCGGCCCATGGGCCAATTCACCACCCTGATTACATTGTCAACATAACGTGAACCTACCGCTGCATCGGCACCGTTTTTACAGGCATCATACAGGCGGATCAGGTCATCGGGGTTGTGTGAGAAATCGGCATCCATTTCAAAAATGTACTCATAGTCGCGTTTTAACGCCCACTTAAATCCATGAATGTAGGCAGTACCGAGGCCTAACTTACCCTTGCGTTCTTCGATGTGAAGTTTCGCCGGAAATTCCTTCATCAATCGTTTTACGATATCAGCTGTTCCGTCGGGTGAATTGTCTTCGATGACCAATACATGAAAGTCGCCTTCCAGGGACATGACCTTACGAATGATTTTTTCGATGTTTTCCTTTTCGTTGTAGGTGGGGATGATTACGAGTTTGTCTGCCATTTGTGGTATTGTTCTTAAAAATCAAATAAACGTTTTAGCAAAGATACAAAAACATTAAAACGAAAATAGCTGCCCCAAATTTTGAGACAGCTATTTTTTAAGCATTCATATTATTGAATCACCAACTTCTGCATAGCAAACTTATTTTCTTTCGACAGTTTCACCATATAAACTCCGGGCATCAAATTTTGATTTGAAACCGCAAAAGAATTCCTTCCTGATTTTACTTCCATGTTTTCCTGGTGAACTTTCTTACCCAAAAGATCAAAAATCTCAAGTTGCAGCTTGTCACTATCATTAGCATCATAAATAATTTTGAAATCTGACCTGGCTGGGTTAGGCACGAGTGTGAGTGACGTTATACTTTCCAGTTCATTGATGTTGGTACTTTCATAGTAAAAATCTGTTTCCACATTATCCATTTTATTGCCGGAAGGATCTTCAACATTGTTTATCGTTAGCGTATAATCTCCGGTGTCCATCTTCGAAACCGTAAGAAAAACAATGTTGTTGAGAAATGAGTGCGTCTGAATGCTTTGTATGGTAACATCATTTGTTAAGGTGTAATTATTTATATCTGTAGCAGAGGCTTCGGTTACATCTTCAGTAAAAACCACATTAATCAGGTTATCATTTACCGGGTCGAGGTTATCAACTTCAGGAGGAAAAACATCAACACCCGGTTGAACATCACTTTCGAGCCTGATCTCAATTTTCCATTCATCAAAATCGAAATTCAAAGGGCCGCTTACATCGTATGATTCACCCAGCACCGGCTCAAATTCATAAATTGAAGTATTATGGACCAACATAACCCCGGAGCCATCATTCACTTTCCACATGTAAAAGTTTGATTGGTATTCGTCGTCAGTACAAATAGCATTGCCCACTTTCACCAATACCGATTCCCATGGCTCGCTGCCGGCCCCACTTTCGATTATTGACGCTGCAGGCAAAGCATTGTTGGCCGAAATATGGTAATAGGCACTTACTTCCTTCAATTCCGTTTTAGTGTAATACTCCTCAATTTTTCCGGTAACGATAACACTATCGCCAATGCTTGGGTTGCGGCCCGGATCGTAAATAAACAAACCGTTCCATTCGCCTGCACCATCCTGCACAAAATAAGTCTCACCAAAATTTGCCGTAATCACACCTGATGTACTTACCACTTGGTCAACAAATGGCGAATCCTCAGTTTGTCCCTGGATATCGTAAATACTTGTTAGTGTTCCTTCGAAAACCGGAGCAACGTAATAGTTATAAACTACTGAAGATTGAGTGCCATAACTATCCGTAGCTTCGATACGGTAATAAATCGTTGTGCCACCGCTATGACCTGGCATCGTTACATTATAAAAGTCACCTCCTGACGGTTCCATTTGCATCATAATACCCAGATTCTCATAATCGAAACCCCAGTACAATTTCACATCACTTAATGTCCCCTGGCTGGAAATAACTTTAACGTCAACATCAATCAGTTCACTTTGAACAGGTGCAGCAGGGGTGTTAGAAAATTCCCCGAAAGAAATGGATGACAGGTTTTGCTCGCCCCAGATCAGTTCAGCATATTCAGGGTTGTCGATAAACGGGTTCCGGTTCTTCTGCCACGAAAAGATCACATTGTTCCTGTTGCGCTCGAATTCATCAGGTGGATCCTGCTGGTTCCATTGAAGCAATGTTGACAATTTACCATGCTCAGGGAGCGGGTAAGTGTTGATCTCGTCAACCACAGTCAGGTCAATTTCACCGTTTGTGCCTTCGTAACGGGCATCCATATAAAAGATAATCCGTGCAATATCGCCTTTAACTTCATCGCGGGCTTCCCAGGTATCGGCAGTATAGTAGCAACCTGTTGCTTCGGAATGCTGCGTCCCTCCATTATCAAAATCCTTGTTGCTTTTATCGGTGTTCACCGATTTGTCGGCAGGCTTCAGGTTGTGCACGTCGCCATACATGGGTTCCATATCTAAAAAATTTCCGTGGCTCTTTGCCCAAACGTGCTCGCGGTTAAGCTGGTCATTTCCATTACCATAATCATTGTTGGCTTGCGAACGTCCGGTATAAACCAAAATTACATTGTCAGGATTGCCCGGATCGACATCCGAAAACTTCATAATGGTTTTTGCAGCAAAATAGGAATAGGCAAGATGATCATTGATCACTTCGTGTAAAGCTGTTTTTAGTTCATCACCAGTTTTGCCTTCGGTGCCATTGTAGTAGCCGGTAGGCTGGGCAAAAGTTGCTACGCTAAAAAATGACAGCAGTAAAATTGAAAGTGTTAATCGCATAATAAATAATTTGAAATTTAAATTCATCCAATGCTGGATTTCGATTTGATTGAAATTAGCCTTCATCTTATCAAATCACATACCAAAAAATTAAATTCTATTGTTGTTCAAAAATAGGCTTGGAAAGTGAAGGTGATCCTTATTAAAAGGTTAATTGCAGAGACAGGTTAAATCGCCTGCCAAGGCCGAAAAATACAGCAGCCGATTTGGCATCGAAATCATTATATGCCTGGCCTGTATATTTATCATTATTATCTGCATCAGAAATATATTTTTCCCCAAGCAGGTTGAGCACACTTCCCCGCACATCAAACCTGATATGCTTTACGTAGAATCCATATCCGGCATGAAAGTCGATAAGGAAATAATTAGGTATCCGCCAGGATTGCCTGGGGTTACCATCTTCATCAAATGATCCTGGATAAAGCTCGGGGTTTAGATCGAGGGGGTCAAATTGAGAATAATTTTTCCCGAAATAAGTAAGGGCTCCCTTTGTATAAAGGTTATCAATAATTTCCCACCTGAGGCTGTGACGTGTTTGCAGTTGAGCTGCATCGCCCACATAAATCCCCTTGGCATCAAAATAACGTACCTCCTTCAAATTCTGGCTATCATCATAAATCCTTGCCGAATCAGCCGATGTCCATTTCCAGTCGCCTAAGGATAATAAGCCTTCATACATCAGGTTATCTAATATTTTCCAGGCAAATTCCACTTCAATGCCAGTATGCAGGGCATTCATGCCATTAATGTTTACGCTATAAAATTCATCACCAATCTGGATGGATGCCGGATAATCAGCAGGCTTGTTCTCCCACACTGTATAGTAGCCGTTCACGTTCAATGTAATCTTTTGGTTATAATAGCTATAACCAAGCTCGATGGCTTTTACACGTTCGTTTTCTATATCCCTGTAGAGTTTATTATCGTAATCGAAAACATTGTTAAAGCGTGGTGCTTTTGATAGAAAACCCATGTTTAGGAAAACATTCATATTTTGGTTGATGTTGTAGTTAACACCAGCCTTTACGGTTCCGCCCGGGATCCATGCCCACGGAGAAGTGAGGTATTCCAATCCGGGGGAGTTATGATCGTAAAGCTGTCCCTGGTACATTATCGTATCCGCGTAACCAATTCTAAGTGTAGTGTCTTGCAATGTAAGCTCCTTCTTCTTAAAATAATCAATTCGCTTATAACCACTTTCTGAACCTGTTAAATTAAGAAATGCAGAAATCTTATCCTTTTTAAATTCGAGTTGACCAAACAAACCGCCCCATCTGACTATACCATCATTATTATAACCTATTCGTCCGTCTATGCCATATTGTGTATTTGGATCATCGTTTTCGTTGAGTTCAGTGGGCCGGGCAATGTAATAATTACCGCCAAGGAGATCGTATATCTCGCGGTAATGCTCACCCTTGTAGCTTCTAAGGTCGAGCCCACCTGAAAGGATAAAATTCTCATTTAGTTCCAGGTTAAAGGTTGAAAGCAGGCCATACCAAAAATGGTTATTTCTGGCAGTCCTTAAAATTCCCTGGGAAATCTTGTTAGGATTGAAGTTTGGGTTGTTATAATTTCCGTTATACAGGGTCTGCAGGTCAAGTTGTCCTTCAGGGGTAATGGAAGTACTGTTTTGCAAGCCGGTCCCACCTCCATCTCCAAGAGACAAATACAGGATATTGGATATGTAAAGCCCATCTTTCACATTCCAGAAATCGCTGAGGCTAAACATGGGCTTATGGTAATAATTTTCCTTTTCAGATACTTTCTCATTGCCCCCGCTAATTTCGTTCCCTTCAGCATCAAGCGTATATCTATCGAGATAACCCCAGTTTGGATTAAACCTAATCCCAAGGTTTAAGGGTTTTGCCAAAAATTCATCAGACTGAACTCCCTGTTCTTTGGCATAAACGGTATCGAACTCAGCAATTGATTTTTTATAGGAGCGCTGTCCATGTTTCTGGGGTGCCCCCATTGCTTTCAAGCTTAAGCGGTGATTTCCTAAATTTTTATCTATCCTCACAAAATAAAACCAACCTTCGGTCCAGGTCATATCCACCCAACCATTGCCACGTTTATATGAACCGGCGGCTGTAACTCCCCATCCACCTTTAAGTTGGCCTGAAGTGTAACCCAGTGATGTCCGTAAAAAACCATCGCTACCTACTTCCTGTTTTATCTTAATGCTCCTTTTAGCACCAATGCCTTTGGTTTGCAGGTTGATGGTTCCACCAACAGAAGGGATTGCTAGTTTTGACGCACCCAAGCCTCTTTGCACCTGTGTGCTTCGCATTACTACATCAAGGCCAAACCAATTGCTCCAATATACCCAGCCGGTTTCCATGTCGTTTACCGGGATGCCATCGAGCATTACAGCAACATTACGCTGGTTGAATCCACGGATATTTATCCTGGCATCACCATCACCCCCACCCTGCTGTGTGGCATAGACACCTGGTGTTGTGTTCAGGATCATTGGAATATCCTGCGATGCCAGTTCTTCCTGCAAAGTAATGGGTGTAATAGTAGAAAAAGCCACTGGCGTTTCCCGTGCATGGGCCATGTCGCCAACCACTTCCACGGCTGTTAGCGTAGTGTAATCCAGCTCAAAATTAAAATTCACTTTTGCAGCATCCAATACAACTTCTTTTTCAACAGGCTGATAGCCAACATATGAAATCGTCAGATTGTAGGTTCCATATTCCAACTCCAGCGAATAGTTGCCGTCAATATCGGTAACCGTGCCCAGGCCGGGGCCATAAATAATGTTGGCCCCAATGAGTGTTTCGCTTGTTTTAGCATCACTTACTATTCCGCTGATGATTCCTGTTTGCGCGAAAGTAAAAAATGGAATAACAGCAAATGCTAACAAAATTGTGATTTTCCTGAATTTCATAAGATAAATGTTTGAATGAAAATGACCCGGATACAGAAAAAAAAAGCACCCTGTCAAAATTTGAGATTTCGTTAGCAGGGCGCCTGAATATTGTTAATTAAACTATTGAATAATGATTTTCTTCACAAAAGAGGATTGATCAACAAATCCGACTTTTATAAAATAAACTCCTGTTTTCAATTCGTTCAAGGCAACAGTTGATTGGAAAATTCCTGTATAATCCTCTTTTAAAATAGACTGGCCAGAAGCATTGTAAACAATAAGACTGTTCATTTTTTCGATGGCTTCAACAGTGAGCATATCATTGGTAATAGGGTTAGGATAGAAACTGATGTCAACTCCTTCGACCCTTTCGGTAATTGATACTCCGGCGCAATTGCACGTATGCAATCCCAGGTGATCGAATGTGTCTTCGGGCAGCGAATCCCATTCCATTGCAACATTAAAAGCTACCGGGTTATCAACAACACCAAACTCAACATCAAGTTTTCTAATTAAAGTATGATCTTTAGTCCAGGCGAGCCAAAACAATGGGCCGACTGCGTAATTTACAATGGTATATTCTGTAGGAATGCCGCCGCTATTATAGGTGATGGTAGTGTCAGTGATATTTGTCCAGCCATTTTCCGGGTCTAGTGGGCCCACATGTGCGAAGATATCAACTATGGTAGCACCACCATCTTTTTCGAGTGTAACTGCATCGTTACCGTTAAAATACATCATTTTATTCACATCATAAACCGGACAAAGGAATGTGTCGGCTTTGGCCTGTAAATCAAGGGAAACTGGTATTTCTTGTCCTGTTCCACCTGGGTCTCTTTTGTCGAGCACACAAATATATACATCATGTGAAGCTATTGTGCCGGCAAGGTCAACGGCATTTGGCGTAGTCCCGCCGTTTGAATACCTAACCAGGCGATAAGCCGAAAGGTCGATACTGTTATCGGTAGGGTTATAGATTTCGATGGCCTTGTTGTTTCCTGAACCTTCAACATATTCTGAGATGAACAGATCGGCACAAGATTGGGCAAACAAAAACCCGCCAAAAAGAATTGAAACTGTGATTAGTAAAAGCTTTTTCATAGTAATAATTTTTATTAAATTTGATTTGAGGCAAAAGTACATAAATTGAAGTAAAATCAAGGGTTCTTTTTTGAGATTACTTTAAAAAAATATATGCTATCTTTGAAGCATTAATCATATTCATTTAAGTAATGGTTTCATCAACAACTAGTGATCGTTTATTCAAGCTTACCAACACAAAAGAAATTGAAAAATCAATTCAAAGTCTTTTACCTGAATACATGAATCTCAAAATATTCTATTTGAAGCAGGAAATTTCACGATTCGAAATGAGATGGAATATGAGTTATGATGAATTGAAAAGGTTGAAGTAACATAGCCAAATTCGCCATAATACCCTAAGCCCATTTATAACAACCACAGCACCAACCATAAAGCAATGCACCAGTTTTTTTTGAAACTTCGAACTCCCTCTAGTGTTAAGTCATCCATATTTTGACGCTTGAAAGTGCTCCGCACGTTCCAAGGTCAAGCCTCTGACTTTCAAGCGTGCGAAGCACCTTGAAACGTCGATTAAGAATACGCTAATTTTATCTTGACTTAACACTAGCTTTCATATGTATTGCTCTTTGTCCAATGCCCTCCGCTCCTTGCCCTTTGCGTTCATCCTTTTTGGCCACAATATTAAGCACCCATGCTGACTTTTGCCAAACGTTAAATGGACAAACCCCGGCGTTCACTCATTAAATCCCAGCGTTCACACATCTTTCTACATATCACCTTTTGGATGTTGTACTTTTATCAAAAAAAATATCCAAATATTAATTGATATGTCTATTTTTAGAAAAAAATTAGAAATAGAAATGCTCCGTTCCGTTATTATCGATGACGAACCCCACATGCGGCAAACCATCCAGAAGATGGTTGGTATGTATTGTCCAAACGTAAACATCGTGGCCGAAGCCGAAGGGGTAGCAAGCGGGGTAGAGGCCATAAAAAAATACCAACCCAACCTCATTTTCCTCGACATAAAAATGGACGATGGCACCGGCTTCGACCTGCTGGAACAACTCAAGCCCATCGACTTCAAGGTAATTTTTATCACGGCCTGGGATCAATATGCTATCAAGGCTTTCAGGTTCAGCGCCATCGATTACCTGCTCAAGCCCCTCGATGCCGATGACCTGGTGCAAGCCGTTGAAAAAGCAGGGGAAAGTGAACAACACAATTTCAACATCCAACTCGAAAACCTGAATGAACATCTAAACACACGGGACCAAAGCAAAAAGAAAATCATCATCCGTACCCTGGAAAGCATTTTCCTGGTGCCGGTGATGGATATTGTTTATTGTGAATCGGATGGAAATTATACTTCAGTATATTTGGTGAATGAGAAAAAAATAATGGTATCGAGCACCCTTAAAGAATATGAGGAAATCCTTGGCGAGCTGGGGTTTTTCAGGGTACACAAATCTTATCTGATCAACATGAAACATATTTCCAGGTTCGAAAGGGCAGAGGGCGGATTTGTGGTGCTTGAAAATGATACCAAAGTCCCGGTGGCCTCTCGTAAAAAGGATTTACTCCTTGAAATGTTCGACCAATTGGCAGAAATGTAAAATTCATTTTTTGATAACGATTCTTTGGCTGAAACTGAAACATAAAATTACAGGATATGGTTTTTATAGTAAAAACCCGGGAAAGGTTCTTTGCGTTTAAATATTATTTAATATTTACCTTAATTTTCGTTTTGATGTCGAAGAGTTTTCCAAACAATGTTACTGATTCATTATTGCTGCAAATCAGAAAAGCACAGGGACCCGACAGAATATCTCTCCTTAACCAAATTGCCAAAAAAACTAATCCAAATTCACCTGCCGATGGATTGAAGTATGCTAATGAAGCTCTTCATTTGGCAGAAAGGTTCGATGATAAAAATGGAATAGCTGAGGCTTATAACATGATAGCTTATTCATGGCTTTACAGGGGAAGATATGATAGTGCTTTGCAATATTATTATAAAAGTGAAGAGGTGTGCAAGGAACTGGATGATCCTGAACGTAATGGTAACCTTTATTTTAGCCTGGGCCAGGTATATTATATTAAAGGAAACATTTCTCTCGGAATGGATTATTATTTCAAGGCTATGAATATTTTCGAATCATTAAATCATATCAATGGCTTGGCAAAATCTATGTACAGTATTGGATATATGCATTACGATTTTGGCCGATACGATTCTGCTTTGTACTATTTCAATAGGGGGATAAAGATATCGGAAAATATAATTGATTGCGAAAGTATTACTACTTCCTTGTGTAATGGTGCGGGAAATGTGTTTTACGAATGGGGGCAGTATAAAAAAGCTATTGCTTATTATAATAGGGCACTTGACCTAAACCGTAAAATAAATAATAAGCCAGGAATTGCTTATAGTATTAACAATCTGGGTAATGTTTATTATGATTGGAGAAAGTATGATTCGGCATTCATGAACTATAACAATGCCCTTTCAATATTTCAGGAAGTTGACAATCTAAAAGGACAAGCCATCGAGCTCCACAATATGGGTTTGATATGTGATGCAACTTCAAACAACGAAGCCGCATTATCCCATTATAAAAAAGCCTTGAAAATCTATAAAGAAATTGGACAACCCTCAGGAATTGCTAAAACTCTAAATGAAATGGGGGAATCCTACAAAAAAGCAAAAAATTATAGAATGGCAATAGAAATTATAAATCAGAGTCAGGAATACGCTCTTAAAAATAATTTGGCGGAAGTGATCTACGATAATTACCATATCCTTTCCGTAGCTTATTCAGAAACAGGAAAACCGGAATTGGCACTCCAGTACTATAAAAAATACACTGCCGTGAAAGACTCTATCTTCAATGAAAAAACACAACAACAAATCACTGAATTGGAAACCCGCTACGAAACCGAAAAAAAAGAGCAGCAAATCCTTTTACTCGAAAAAGAAAACCTGCTTTTTTCTGATAGGGCCATGAAATCAAGGATAGTCCTGATAGCTTTGGGGAGTTTTATTTTGTTATTGATACTTCTGGTACTTCTTTACCTTCAGCGAAACAAGCTAAAAAACCAACAGGAAAAAACCAATCTCCAGCAAAAGCTCCTCCGCTCGCAAATGAACCCCCATTTTATTTTTAACTCACTCTCTAGTGTTCAAAATGCGATCATCAACGATCAGCCTGCTATGGCCAACAGGTATTTGTCCCGCTTCTCGAAACTGATGCGCAACATCCTCGAAAGCTCTGCTGCCGAAACCATCAGCCTCGATAAGGAACTGACAACCATCAAAAATTACCTGGCCCTGCAAAAAGTGCGCTTCCCTGAGAAGTTTCAATATAACATTTCGGTAGATGAAAACATCGACATCAACAGCTTAAACATTCCGCCCATGCTCACCCAACCCTTTATCGAAAATGCCATCGAACATGGTTTCAAACTGGCAGACACCCCAGGCCAAATCAATATCAGCTTTAGTTTGCAAAACAATTTGCTTTATGTAGAAGTAGAAGACGATGGCATCGGCAGGCAAAAAGCAGGTGAACTCAAACAGAAAGGCCCGAAGGATTACAAGTCGATGGCAACAGACATCACACGCCAGCGCATCAGTTCGCTCAACAAAGGCAGGAAACAGAAGATCGCCATGGAGATCATCGACCTGAAGGATGATACCGGACAGGCATCGGGGACGATGGTGAGGTTTGGGATTCCGGTGGGAAAGGTATAGGGTATAGGTGCATAGGGGGAATATCCATCACGAAATCAAATTAGGAAACAGACTTTGCGACCGCGTGTCGCCTTAGCTTTAGCGGTGGCGCAGCGAAGCGAAGCAATCTCTATCATCCATCCGCAAGCGATCAACGGATTGCTTCTCCGCCAACTGGCGGATCGCAATAGCCCCGGCATTAAAACGAGTTTATGCTATGTCCATTCATTGAACTTTGAACCCTAAACCACCAAAATAACTATCCAATTCCTGCAACCTGAAACCTGCAACTTGCAACTTTTCTTCGCGTTCATGTTCAAAACCCCAGCGTTCACACATTTTTTCCCAGCGTTCACACATCTTTCAACATTTCGCCTTTTTGCTGTTGTATCTTTATCCTTTCAAATTTTCATCAATTAATTTTTCAATTATTTAAACCCATAAAAAGGAGGAGTTATGAAAAAACTACTAATTACTTTATCATTTGCATTGATGGCTTTGGCAGTTATTGCACAGCCATCTTCATTCAAGTACCAAACCATTGTGAGGGATGGCAGTGGTGAAACTGTTACTTCACAACTGGTTTCTTTCCAGTTAGCTATTCTGCAGGGCAATACCTCAGGTACGAATATTTACACCGAAACCCATGCAACCACCACCAACCAATTTGGGCTGGCCAACCTTGAAATTGGAAACGGTTCGGTTGTCTCCGGTGATTTTGCCACGATAGACTGGGGCAGCGATGATTACTTTCTCGAAATCAGTTTCGATATTAACGGCGGCACCAACTACCTGCTTGCCGGTACCAGCCAGTTGATGGCCGTGCCTTATGCTTTGTATGCCAAAAACAGCGGGGGCTCATCTGCCTGGCAGGCAGCAGGTGATAATATTTACTTTCAGGATGGAAACGTTGGCATAGGTACAGATAATCCTGCTACCCGGCTCGAAATTTCTGATCTTTTGCGATTAAGCCCATCCGGATACCCGGCAAATTGCGATGATGGTATCGAGGGCAGTATGTACTACGACTCCTTGTACAAAGAATTTTGCTACTGCAATGGCGAACATTGGCTGCAGCTCAACAATGGTAAATACTGCGAATGTGTGGATATTGATAACGATGGTTATGATATTTGTAATGCCGGACATCCCTACGATACTGACGGGAACCCCGCTGATTGTGAAGATAGCATTGCCGCGATAAATCCGGGAATGGATGAAGTTTGTGATGGTATTGATAATAATTGTGATGGCCTCATCGACAATGATGCTGTTGACGCTGAAACCTGGTACGTGGATATGGACAATGACGGATGGGGAGATGAACTAATTTGGATTGTTGCCTGCGAAATGCCGGTAGGATACACTGCCAATTTTGGCGACTGCGATGATGGCGATGCAA
>Ga0075111_1000751_pt1 | contig 15003 bp, 15 predicted proteins | sample AntAceMetag02UKK_FD_69787 | JGI IMG/M metagenome (GOLD analysis project Ga0075111, IMG submission 69787) | Saline lake microbial communities from Ace Lake, Antarctica - Antarctic Ace Lake Metagenome 02UKK | ecosystem: Environmental > Aquatic > Non-marine Saline and Alkaline > Saline | place... | reverse complement strand
GTGGACTCCGGCTATTCAGACACGGCCATTGACTATTACCTGAACCAGCCGGACATGGGAAGCCTTGCCGATGCCGACCATGTGAGTGAACTCACCGGTCAGTGCGGGGATACCATGAAAATTTTCCTGAAAATGAACCATGAGACCATTGAAAACGCAAAAATCCAGGTATTAGGGTGCCCTGGTGCCATTTCTGCTGCCATGGTGTGCATGGAGATGATCAAGGGCCAGCGCATTGAATATGCCCGCACCATCACCGACCGGGATATTTTCAGAAAATTGATTCAGATACCCGATCAAAAGCAACACTGCATCCGACTGGCGGTGAAAACCATGAACAAAGCCTTTGATGAAATAACAAAGGTTCAGCCCGCCGTGGTATAAAAAGTGGTGCAAAAACGTATCTTCCCCTGCATCATTCACAGGATGCAGGGGGATAAATCTGTTTACAACATATACTAAGACCCAATCATTCCAAGTCCTTCTTCAATTTCAAGATAACTCTTGATCTCGTAATTATATCCCGGCACACCAATGTAAACAGCCATGCTTTCCCCAACAGCGATCAATCCCTGGGCAAGTCTTGCATTGTCAAGTTCATAAAAAGTAATGGAGTGGATGCCCTTTTTAACGTCGGCGGAAATATAGGGCCCTTTTTTGGTGAGATACTCCGGCAGTACCGGTGCGGTTAAAAATCTTCTGGCCACTTCCTTGGCACTCTCTGGCGGATAGGTCACGTTTGAAATGATAATCATTGGTTTTATTCCTTAAATTGGTATTAGATTCTTATCTCTTATGTCTCTGTTATTTAATGATCCTTCTTATTTACCATAGCTCTGACAACTGTCAAGAAGAACCTCTCCTTCGTGCCCTGTGGAATCCGCCCTGTATTAACCCTTGACCTTATTTTTAATAGTGATAGAAAAAGTAAATCAATGGTGACTGAAAAACAGGCAAAGCCTGCCACGCAGTTTTAAAACAGAAAGGCTGGATGATCCATGACCACCTTTGAATATACCGCCCTGAACCGCAAGGGAAAAAAAGAGCAGGGACTGATCACAGCGGACAGCAAAACTGCGGCCGGATCACTTCTGAGAAAAAAAGCGGTTTATCTTGTTTCCATCAATGAAATCAATGCCGAAACCACCCCCAGCGGGGCTGGCGGTAAATTGTCAGATACGGGTGGGATCTTATTTTCCAGGATTTCCAAATCCGAAATCTCCATGATGACCCGGCAGTTGGCCACCCTGGTGTCTGCCGGATTTAACCTGATCTCCGCCCTGGACACCTTGATATTGCAGACCCGGTCCAAGTCATTGATCAGGGTGATATCCAAGATGAAAAACGCCATTGAAGAGGGCAATAGTTTTTCCCTGGCCCTGGCCCTTTATCCTTCCATTTTCACCCCTATTTACATCAACATGGTCAAAGCTGGCGAATCTTCGGGGACCCTGGATATTGTGCTGGAGCGTCTGGCCGATCTCATGGAGGCCCAGGAAGAGACCCGGTCAAAGATACAAGCCTCCCTTGCTTATCCCGTACTCATGGCCCTGGTGGGGGTTCTGGTGCTCTTGTTTCTGCTCACCTATATTGTACCGGGACTGGTGGGTATTTTTTCCGACATGAATCAGACCCTGCCGGGTCCCACGCAGTTTCTCATCACCGTGAGTGGTTTTTTAAAATCCTTCTGGTGGGTACTGGTACTGATTGCGTTCATGATCATCACGGGATTTTATCTGCTTAAAAAAACCGAAAAAGGGGCGTTTTTTATAGACCGAACTATTTTTATGCTTCCAAAAATCGGTACACTTTTAAAAAAGTCCGCAGCCGCACGGTTTTCGCGAATATTGGGTTCACTTCTGGAACACGGGGTGCCTGTTTTAACGGCCCTTGACATCGCAAAAAGCATCATCGGAAACAGGGTCCTTTCCGGTATCATCACCCAGGCAGAAATCGAGGTGCAGCAGGGAGGAGAGCTGGGTCGTGCCCTGGAACAGCACCGAGCCTTCCCCCCCCTGGCCACCCAGATGATCAAAGTGGGGGAAAAAAGCGGGACCCTGGAAAAAATGCTGGAACGTACCGCCACCTTTTATGAAAAAGAGGTGGACACCTCTCTTACGGCCATGACGGCCATGCTGGAGCCTGTGATCATCCTTGTGATGGGAGTGGTTGTGGGATTTATAGTGCTGTCGGTGTGCCTGCCCATCTTTGAGATGAACCAGCTGGTCCGGTGAAAAATCACTGATCACATGATACCCAAAGGAACGGATGCCATTTTTTAAATGAAACCAGTTTTATCTTTTTTTGCCATCATATTTTGAGAAAATCCAAAATATGCAAATGTTCAATGCCGTCTACATTTCCTTGTGCAAACTCGTCCATGGAAACTACGATTTTTCTGTAATTATCAGAAATTTTTAATAAATTTCCAAACTCTCTGTCTCTGGTTTCCTTGGTGGGTAAAAGATATACCACCTGGATATAAAGTGTTTCCCCGCTCTTTTGGGCAACAAAATCAATTTCCAAATTCTTATACTTGCCGACGTAAACCTTGTAGTCCCTTATCTTCAGATGTTTGTAAACAATATTTTCAAGAATTTTACCAATATCCTGTTGCCGGAAGCCGATAATGGCATTACGAATCCCAGTGTCCTCAAAATAATATTTGTCATTTATCTCAAATATCTTTTTTCCGATAATATCGAATCTGCTTACCCGATGAATGATAAATGCATTTTCAAGCGCTTTTAAATAATTCATGACTGTATTGATGGACATTTTGATCTTCTGGGACTTGAGGTATGCGCTTATATTGCTGGCTGTCAAGAGGCTGCCAGTATTATCCGCCAGAAATAATAACAGGCGTTCAAGCAGATTGATATCCCGCAAATTATTGGTCCCGACGACATCCCTTAAAACAACGCTGTCATGCAGTGTTTTTAAATATCCAAATACAACATCGGTTTCAAAATTGAAATTAATGAGATAGGGCATACCACCGAATTGCAAATATTTTTTAAGGGAATCCATGGACGACTGAAGTTTATGAAAGGATAAAAACTCATTGTAAGACAGGCTGTGAATGTTAATTTCAATGTAGCGGCCGGAAAGCAGGGTTGCCAATTCTCCAGACAATAAAGTAGCGTTGCTGCCCGTACAGAAAACGTCATATCTATGATCTTCATTCAGGTCTCTGATGGCCCTTTCAAAGGATTCGATTTCCTGGATTTCATCAACCATTACTATATTTTGCCGGTCATCAACTGACTGCTGGCGTATAAAATCATAAAGATCTTTGTAAGTTCTGATATGGTCAAACGCTATTTTTTCCTTATTGATGTAGATAATGTTGCTTAAAGGATCTGCGGTCTTGATTTCGTTTTGCAGTAACATCATTAAATAACTTTTGCCGCATCTTCTTTGACCAGTAAGTACTTTGATAATGTTTTTGTTAAAATATGGCCGAATTTTTTCTATATAGGTGTGTCTTGGAAATAATTTCATTATATTGAAATCCCATAATATTATTTAAATTACTTTTCATTGTAATGCAATAATACACAATTATCAATATTGTTTTCACTATGCTGAAAATAAAGCCATAATATAAACGCCGCCAATCCCCCTCTTTTGTATGCCCAAAGTCCGAATAATCAGTATAAAGCTCATTGCTACAGGGTATATTATTTTTTATGAACTCCCTTACTCTCCCATAATTTAAATTCAGACAATTTCAGCCGATATCGTGCCACGCTGCCTTCGTGCAGATGCAGTAAGGCATCCTGCACCATTTTCTCAAAAACCTTTCTGTCATTTTCAGGTACCAATTGTTCTGCCAGATGCTGAACATGCGCTTGAGATGGCACCAGATGATTCCGGACGATTGTCTGTACCGCCTGGATCAACATCTCCCGGTATTTGATACGCAGGGGGTCCGGCTCTTTCATGATTTTTGTGATGGCAAGATATCTCTGACAGGAACGCTCATAGGCCCAGACAAAGAGGTCCAGAAGCAAATCTATTTGGTTAAACTCATACACACCCAAGGTCCCTTCCACATAATCCTTTTCCGGAACATCCATGAAAGAAAGGGGGCACAAATTGTTTCGGATAAATGGAATATTCGCCCCCAGGCGGGAGACACGTTTATTCACATCCTCAAAGGGCTGAAGATAGGGTAAGTGCACCATTACAAAAAAGGATTGTTCAAAGGGGTCTGGTATGGCATCTGCCTTTTGCAGCAACAGGCGAAAACAATCTTCCAGCACCTGGGGGATGGCCGTGGGATGATAAACAGACCCAGTAATATCCACCGGTCTTCTGCGCAACCGTCCACAGGCAGCCTCATCATGGAGCAGGTTATCCGATAAAATGGCATGAAGGTTGTAAAAAGTAAACGGATCAAAACCGACCTGGTCTGCTTCCTGAATAAGCATTTCAATGGCCCCCTTGTGATTGAGAATCATCTGGGTTTCCATCATTTCTTTTCCCGGGGCGATCTGGCCGAACCGAATTAACTTTTGAGTGTCAAGACGATTGTAGGTATTGCCTTCCAGGCGGGAAGAAGCCCATGACAGGTCAATCAAAAGGCGGTTAAGGATGTCCCGGGCATATGTGCCTGCAGGACGTTCATTCCCAGAGGTTCGACCCATTTCATGCAGTTGAGCCCGCAGTGATGCAGGAATATAAAAGGTTACCCCGGGCTTGTAATCTTCCAGAAAAGAACGGTTATAGCCCACTGGTTGACGTTGCATAACGGGTTGCCGTACCAGATCTCGAAGAATGGCCCCATCAGACGAGACCGGGATATTAAATTGTTTTTCAACAGCTTCAGAAACGCTTTGTTTAGGGCTTTTCCCATGGGAATATGGAAAGGATATTGGTTTATAAATCAGTGAGATACTTTCACCAGTGGTGACAATTCGATTGTCCTCCTGCAGCCTCTTCAAACGACGCTGCAGGGTTCGTCTATTCATGCGGGGTAAAAGATGAAGCAGCTTGCTTTTAATTTCAGCAATACCAACACCTTTGGGATAATCTGAGATCACTCCAGCGATCAGGTCTAACTCTTTGACAGGTATGATACGTGGCATAATACGCCCCTCTCCGGGTTAAGCCAATTTAGTCCATGCGCAAATCATGACAAAATATTTATACAATATAGTGTCGCGCGTCATAAAAACAAGTCTATTGTGTCACTGATTAGTGTCGCGCGTCAATATGATTTCAATGGTTTTATCCAATTTTTCAAGGCTTTCATAAATTCTTATCGCTAATTTTTCGTGTTATAATAATCATATGCGAACAGGTATTGGGTTTCCACCCACATATTTCTTGAATCGCTCCACCTGCCCCCGGTAATAATCTTCCCGCTCACTGGCCATATTCAGGGCTTCTACGGCAGCATCCAGAGCCTCCTGGAAATGGCCGTTAATAAACAGGGCTTCGGCAAAGGTATCCACCACATGGGCAGCCAGGTCCACCGTCAGAGCCTTTTGTGACAGGATCAGGGCAGCCTGGGGATTGCGATAAACCGGATCTTTGCAGGTGGCATAAAGCCAGGCCAGATTGTTCAGGGCATGTGCGTTGTCCGGATCAGTATGAATAGCCGTCTGGTAAAAGATAATGGCCTTGTCAAAGGCCCCGGCATCGTAATAGTAATCCCCGGCCAGGAGCTGAATTTCCAGATCACCATTCCTTTGCTCCAGTTCCCGGAGAATGAGTTTTTCCGTCACATAACGGTTCATACCGGCCTTACCTGAACCAAAGTTAAGATAATATCCCATGGCACACACCCCCACCAGAAAAACAATATACCCCCACATCATGCCCCGCACTTTTTTATGATGACGGGCAATGTAGGAAGGGTCGGCCTCACACCGTGCCAGAAAATGTACCCGTTCCTTGATGCTGAAATGATGCCAGTTGGGTTTGTCCCAGGCCTGGCGACTGTGGGCCGCTATTTTATGAAAGGTGGTGATCATGGATCTTGCGTGGGGTAAATATTGATACACATGCAGATCTGCCTGGCGTTCAAAATTTCTCATGTAAAACCCGAAACCATATCGAAAATAGAGCAAAAACAAAACAATGAGCAGACAACTGAGCACCAGGGTCATCATGGCTTCCCGGGACATCCCCACAAACCCCATCAAGTCCAGCACCGGTCCGGACACAATAAGCATAACCAGGGGGTCCAGAAAGGAATAAATACAGGCAATGTAGCCCAAAAAAAACAACAGATAAAAGTGGATGTGATGCTTTTCCACATGGCCGATTTCATGGACGATGACCGCATCCATTTCATCGGTTCCAAGCAGGGATATTAAAGATGGCGTCACCAGGATATATCTAAACCGTCCCCAGATCCCCATAACCCCAGCGGTGATCATGGTGCCACCAAAAAGCTCCCACTTGAGGATATCCCGGTACTTCACCCCTGCCCGTTGACACAATAGCTCAATGCGATGGCGGGCCGGCCCCGATTCCAGGGATCGACAGCCCCACACCTTCTGGATTAAAAAAGGCCCCAACCCGGCAATTGCCAGCATAAAAGTGACCACATAAACAATCTCTCCCAGGGGGGTGGCAAGAAAGGCCCCGGGCTGCTCAAAGGGCAGTAGTTCCAGGAAATCCGCCAAGAGGGAGATCAAAAACCAGGGCAGCAGGGCTGGCAGGGAAAAGGAGATGTTGGAACGAACAAAATCTTTTTGAGACACAGTGCCGGGAAAGTATCTTTTTTGCACGGGCCAGGCACAGGACCAGACGATGACCAGATAAGACAGAAACACCCCCAGAAAGACCAAAGCTTCCAAGGTGGGAAATAACTTAAAGATTATAAAATCATTCAGAAGTTGATTCAAGTGCAGCAGATAAAGATCCACAGCAAAAAGGCAAAGGGCCCCCATGGAAAAACGGGCAATGAGTTTGTCCATGGATATATCCGTCCCCTGCCCGGAGAGATGGTCTTCTTGTTTTTCAAGGCGAAGAAAAAAAAACCGGCAAAGGCTCCAGAAAACACCCACCAGCAACAGGGCAATGGGCACTCCATGGTCAGGCATGATGGCATCGGAACCCGGATAATCGCAGGTGGAGTAGAGTACCAGGGCCACCAGCAAATAGATAAAATTAGAAAACATCTTAGACATCCTTCATATTACCCCAAAAGTAATTTACACTTTTGAGAAATAATTCTTGAGAAATGAGCTTGGTAAGCCAATAGTATAAGGTGGAAAATGAAGGATGGCAAGATTTAGACTGTCCCGGTATCGGCAAAATGTTCCAGAATAATCCATGATTTTACATCAAATTTTAATTCCGGGGTATTTAAAAGGCTTTTTGCCTCCTCCCGGGAGAGGAACAACACACTGATCTCCTCGGAGGCTTCGTTGCCCTCCAGGCTTTCTTCTCCCCCACAATTTGCAAACACAAGGGAAATAGATTCATCGGTCATGCCCGACGAGGAATAGATGGGGGGACTTGTCCGTAAAACACATTCCAGATCAAGGCCAGTCTCCTCCTTGAGTTCCCTTACCGCCGCCTTTTCCACGGTTTCACCGGGGTCCACCAGTCCGGCGGGAAATCCATACTGAAATCCCCCCAGGGGAACCCGGAATTCCCGGATCATAACAAGCTTTTGCTGCTCCTGATGAAAGGGAACAATCACCACGGCATCGGCGGCCGGGGGATTTTTATCGGCCACTTCCGGCACCTTTTTTCTGGATGCAAACACCCATGATTTTTCATCATCCCTTTGATCCAGATAGGACATGGAAAAAAGGTTTAAATGGTGCTGATCTGTTATTTTTTTTATTTCTTTAATTTTCATAATTTTTCCTGGAATGCAAGATTGATGAACCCGTAAAAAGTCGGCCCATGATTTTTTACCCAGCTTATATTGATACTGAAACACATTCAAAGAACTACAAGATATACTTTGAAAATGAGGTCTGGACTTTTTACGAGACCATCAACATTAAACCGGGCAATTTGTGGGACACCTCGAAACCAAATTATCCCATGCGTCCTGATATGTTCTTTTAGCTTCTCGTTGTCAATATGTTTGTGGAGCAACAAATCCACCCGTTGGGGCATGGTCAATGCTTCAATGGCGGCGGCCATTCTGGTCTGATCGGTCAACCTCAGTCTGTCTCCAAACAAAACTAGATCCACATCCGAAGCCGGGGTATGGGTCTGCATGGCCCGGGAGCCGAAGAGCACTACCCGATCTACCCGCTCATTGGCAGAGAGGATCTCAATGATCGCCTGGCGATATTTATCTTTCAGGCCGTCTTTCATTCAAAATCCGCCTCAGGTTTCAACCGCTCATAAAGCCGGGTCAGGATGTGGCTGTACCGCTTCTCTATATGATCCAGAACCGTCAAAGCCGTTGTCTCATTATAGGTATGGCTCAGCAGCTTACGCGCATCCAGCGCATCCAGCCAAACTTCCGTTTCCGCCTCGGAAATAAAATCTACCTCAAAGGCGCGTCGAATGACGGAACGGGGTGTTTTTTCATCATACCCCTCATAAAACAGGCGATCCTTCATGGTTTTCCATGCCAATTCAAAGGTATACTCAAAACGCTGGACAATACCCTCCTGCTCCAATTTCGAATACGCCGAAACAGATTTTACACTCAGAGCTTCCTGACTGATGATTCGTTTACTGAAGAATTTGATATGAACAATAAAAGGTACAGCGTTTTCGAGGGGAAAAAGACATTTACACTGGAACAAAATGGTGAAAATAGAACCTTCGTTCTCAGAAGAATTTATCTATGGAACAAAACCAGCAGCCGTCGAACATGTTGCCTTGCATGGGATTCTGGCAGAGCCATGAGTACTGTTGAATGTGCACAAGCCATATTGAGTCGCTGGGGTGCTTCTGAAAATACATTTAAACACATTTATGACAGACATCCGTTTCATTATCACCCCGGTTTTAAAACAAAAGTTAGCGAAAAACAACTTATAGCCAATCCTGCTATCAAATCCATTGAGAAAGAGATTAAGGCAGTACGCAAACAGCTTGATAAAAAACATAAAAAGAATTCAAAAGCAAAGGAAGTTTTTAACAAAGATGGATCAAGACGTGAAAAGAGCCTGAAGGCGCGTTTAGAGATAGAAATCAGCGAGTTAGAAGCAGAATATGCAAAACTTCTTGATACAAAAAAACAACTGCCTGAAAAGCTGGATGTTTCTACTCTCGAAAATTATAAATCTTTTCAAAAAATAGATAATGAAGGGAAAAATCTTTTTGATTTTGTTACTGCTTCAGTGTGGAATGCACGAAAAGAGATGACTGCCTGGTTATTGAGTTATTACCCAAATAAAGCTGAATATGTGGACTTGTTTTATGCCATCACTGAGTGTCATGGATGGATTAAATCTGAAGCAGATAGAGTAGTTGTCAGATTAGAGCCTCTTCAACAACCGAGTCGTCGAAAAGTACAAGAGCAATTTTGCAAAAAACTTACTTCATTGAATGTTTATCTTCCAATCAGAAAAATACTTCAGATTGAAGTTGGCCCCTCACCTCTTTAAAAAAAGACTGTCCAAAAAAAATACGTAAAAAGGCTATTTGTCACGAGGTCTGGACCTTAGAAAAATGAAGTTATCAATTCTGGCAAAATACTTAATTGACCAATGCCGGATCACACAGCTAGGCTTACCGCCTGGATAAATATATATCCACTTGGGGGTGCTGGTGCCATTCCTACGGGTGCGGGAAACTATTATTTAGTGGAGCAGGCTACACCCCTAAAATAAACCATTCCCACCGGGATCAAAACCCACCTTGGATATTGACCAGGGACCCGGGCTTTACCTGCACCAGCATATGACCTGCCCAAATACAAGCCTATCCATTGCACTACCGGACCTGGAATAAAGCCAGGCTTGATATCTATGCGCTGGAGGTCCCTTTTTGGGAACGTCAGTCGAGACAGACAGATGTCTTGGAGATTAAGCTCGGGGCCAGTGCCATTGCAAAACGGATGGGGTGTACGTTCAAGGGTGAAAAATTGAAACGTATTTGAACAGGAGATAAAATGCTAAAACCAGATATGCTAACCAAGAAATACATGGAGATATATTCCAATGCAGCACACATGGTGGAGGTTTTCCGCCAGGACAAAGGGACTGATATTGATTGGCCTGAATGGTGTTACCTGCCAGTGGCAGCGTCATATGCCATAATATCAGAAGTGTGTGAAGACATGAGGATTGCCTCTCCGGACATCGGCAACCTTGCTGCTATTTTAAACTGGAGGCCCACCAAAGGCGTTTACCGTTTTGATCCGGAGCTTTTGGAAAGTCTATGGAACGTGGATCTTGACCGGGGCTTGCCCGTGGATCTTTTTTTTCAACGTCTCCCGGCGTGGTGCTGCTATATCGACCTGGAAGGATTCCCCCCAGCAGAGGACAGGGGATTGTATGGATTTTTCATCTACCTGGAAAGCGACGCGAACTCCGGAACCCGGGAAATTAGATTAACTATGGTTTTTCACCTGGATGACCCAGCACCCCAGATGATGACCATTCCATTTCATGCAGACGCAGGGCAGGCGGTGGGGGACATGCTGAAGGGTGCAGTTGATTATACATTGGCCCATTCCCCCTGGGCAAAGTCTCCCAGTGGCGCAAACCTGGAGGAAGAGGCCCACCTGTATTACCCTCTGTTTTCCCTGGGGCTTTATTTGTGTTCCGTTGAACGGGATATCATGGGACCACCGAAGCAGCGCAAAGTCCGGAAGACAAAAAATCCAAAGAAGCAGAAAAGGCAACTCTCCGTTGAATACCGTGTTGGCTCTGCCATTGGATCAGCAATCAGGTGGGCCAGGGCAACTGGTGGGGGCACAGGGACAGGGACAAAGAAGTCTCCGCATATCCGCAGCAGGGCTCATTACCATCTTTACTGGACAGGCAAGGGCCGGTCAGTCCCCAGTGTGAAGTTTATCCCACCAGTGCCGGTCGGTCAACCCCTATGCTGCCCTTTTTGTTTTTGACCGAATGGAAAGGGCTTAATGCAATACACTGGAGGCCCTATCATGAAACAACCCGCCACAACCACATCCAAAGACGAAACAATTCGTATTCTGAAAAGCAAGATTAATCTCCTGGAAGAACTTTTGATGGACGGAGCAGCTCCTATAAAGGCTTATCCCATTCCTGCCAGGCAGAAAGAAAAAATCGCATATATTGATCAGTTGACACAAATCAACAAATTTAACCCCGGCGTTATTGAAGACATTCTTGTTAAGGTGAATTCACTCCACTTAGAAGCCCTGGGCAAAACCCACCTGCAAGCCACCATGGAAACCATGCAGGAATTGATGGACAACCACCCACGGGAATATCAGCAAGCCCTCCGCCACATTGACATTGACCATAATTTCTTTTTTGATATTGAAATTGACGATACCGCCATAAGGCGGGACACCCCATAGAATAAGGGTTTTCAGGAGCAGTTGGAATTTGGGGCTTGGTAAGAAAACAAGTCACAAAATGTTCTTGAAAGTGTCCCAGCTTATGGCGGTAGCCAAAATTATTCAGTCAGGTAAGGACTTAAATAAAGAGCAAGCTATACTGGAAAAGGCAGTTGATCGTGCGTTGTCATGGGAATCTGAGCTGATTAATATTGATTAAAATTGTCCAATCCATGGAGAATCACTCTCTGTGGGCGTTTTTTTATCTCTCAAAACAACTTCAAAACATCTCCCATCGAGTGCTCCCGGTCTTACTTCACCCCAAGCTGTCTCTTGATATGATTAGCAAGGACATCCTTGATTTCCTTATGCCTGGGCACCGGTTGCTTTTCTCCATTCACCGGGTTCTGATACACATCATGCCTGGAACCGTGCCGAACAAGCACGCATCCATTCCGGGTTAAATGCCGAACAAACTCCTTGCGCTTCACAATGCAATTTCTTTGATCTGATAATTGTTGGGAACGTCATCAATATACATCATGACGTAAGCATCTTTGATGTTGACCTCCAGCTCTTCCAGGGTCTCCCCCTGGGTCATTATCTCGGGGTGCTCTAAAAGCTTGCCAATATAAAAATTATCATCTTTCCAATATATCAATGTTTGATTTCTCATTTTATCCTCTCTGTTCCGTTGGCTGGGTTGGTCAGCCCTCTTTTTTTCTCCTCATTCCGGATCATCTGATTAACAATCCCCCTTACTTCTAAAAGACCATCCCTACCCATCATCTTTTCCAGGATGAGAAGTCCTTTGTTAATATCGATGGCCACCTCTTGATATTCAAACCCTCCTACTAACTTCTGATGCTTTTCAAGCTTTTTATCAAGGATGTCTCCGCAGGCCGGGCAGGGGGCGGGAGAGCTGGTGGCTGTGGCTTGCGTTTGGGGGGGTGGTAGAGTGGCTTGGATGTGGTTATGGGTTACAAGATTCCTCCCCTCCCTTATAAATTGCTCATCAGATCCGCAAATAAATTCTCCTATTGAAATCTGAACTTTTATACTGGCTTTCTTTTTTGCATTCCTCTTTAATATCTGCCCGATGAATGACCCGGTGGTCCCTGAATTTTTGGCAATAAAAGCCTTCCCACCATGTTCAAGGATATTAACCTCATGGCGCAATCTTGCCAAAAAATACTCATATCTTCGCTTGATATCCATAACCAATATTAACTCTTGGTTTAATTCAATGCAAGTTTCCATAATTAACCATCCTTAACTTTTAGTTCATTTTGTGCTTGACAAAACTTAACCATAGATTTAGAGATTAACCATAAAACGAGGAATTCAACGACAAATAGCGGATAAGGCTGGAATAACTGAGCAGTATCTCAGTTTCATTCTAAACCAAAAGCGGAATAACATTTCCGTCATGGTTTCAAAAAAATTATGTGATGCGGCTAAACAGCTTGGGATTGAAACATCCCCTGAAGGCCAGTTTTTTTTCGGCCTCGTCGTTTCTCATCCCTGAAAAACCTCTCCAAAAGATTGTTCGTCCTCTGTGGTTGAATGGTTCGAACTCCATCCGGAGTGGTGATCAATATCGGGTCGGCAAATAATTTTTCCCAATATTTATCGATCTGTGCAACCATGTTGGCGTAGGTTTTATTTCTGTGTTTATTGCCAGTAAGCCATTTCCTGAATTCAGTCACTTTTTCTTCAATACTTTTCATGTCTGTGGAATCACCATTATCGTTGATACCTTCGGGTATGCCGGTACCAGTGCCGGTCGGTCAACCCCTATGCTGCCCTTTTTGTTTTTGACCGAATGGAAAGGGCTTAATGCAATACACTGGAGGCCCTATCATGAAACAACCCGCCACAATACCCACCACAACCACATCCAAAGACGAAACAATTCGTATTCTGAAAAGCAAGATTAATCTCCTGGAAGAACTTTTGATGGACGGAGCAGGTGTCCTATAAAGGCTTATCCCATTCCTGCCAGGCAGAAAGAAAAGACCGCATATATTGATCAGTTGACAGAGATCAACAAATTTAACCCCTAAAATCAAGGCTGCTAAGATGCTTGATTCTAAAGGCTGTCCCGCCTTAAGTGGGTAGCCGAAATGCTGAAATCAGGCAGGGCCGTGAGCTGGATTACTGGAAAACGGCAACGTCTGGGGTGGGGGCCTGGAGCAGCACCTGGGGCGGGATCACCGGGGATGCCATGGCCGGGCACTACCCGCAAATCAGGATTGTGTGGTGAAATATTCTTCCTTCCCTGCCGGATGTCCCTGGAAAGATCAAGGGGGCACAGATTACCGGGAACCCCGGATAAGGCCATGTTCATAAAAACGGATTGGGGATGAATGAAAGGCCGGGAACCATAAACGTGGTGGGCGATAGCGGGCACACCAAAAGAATGGTAACCATGCTACTGGGGAGGGTGCGCTTTTATCTCTGGGGTGGTTTTTTGTTCAGATATCGGATATAACGGCAAAAAATAAAGGATGTGAATTATGGATCAAGGGGAATTAGAAAATGAAAAGTGGGGACTATGTGGGGATAAATAGAAAAATTAACAAAAAAGGGGTTACAACAAATTTGCTGTAACCCCTTGATTTTACTTGGAGCCGATGTGCGGAGTCGAACCGCAGACTTGCTGATTACGAATCAGCTACTCTACCAACTGAGTTACATCGGCGTTTAAATATGTGAGTACCTTTAATGCTTATGGCACCTAAAATCAAGAAAAAAATGAAAAATATCCTCTTAAAAAATATCAAGAATTCAAACGCAAGCCTGGAACTCACCGGAATGAGTGGGTCAGAAAAGGGCTTTGTGGTGTCACAGCTGTGCCATGAAATGGACAGAAACATTGTGGTAATTTTATCGGATCACAAAAAAGCCGTGCGGTTCATGGAAAATTTTTCCTTTTTTTTACCGGAAAAGGCGCCTGATCTTCTCTATTTCCCAGGATATCATATCCTGCCCTTTAAATCCCTCTCCTACCATGGGGCCACCGCAGCCAAACGTTTATCTGTCTTAAATCATCTTATTTCAGGCCGGGCCCACCACCTGGTGATCACCAGTGTGGATACGTTGCTGCAAAAATTAATCCCTAAAACAATCATTGCCAATGCCCAGGAGCTGATCATCAATGGGGAAGACATTGACCGGGATCTTTTAATTGCAAGACTCAATGCAGGGGGATATCAACGCGCCTCCCTGGTGGAAGAACCCGGGGATTATTCGGTGAGGGGTGGGATTATGGATATTTTTTCCCCCAACCATCAACTGCCCCTGCGGCTGGATCTCATGGGGGATTCAGTGGAATCCCTGCGGTTTTTTTCCCCCATCTCCCAGCGAGGCACAAAGGAACTCTCCGAAGCCATCATCATTCCCGCCAACGAGGCAGTGGTGGAAAGAACCGAGCTTGCCCATGTCCTGGGGCGGTTGCGCCAGGCAGCATCGGAATCGGACATCGGCACCGCCAAAATGCGGGAATATGTGGATAGAACCAAAGAAGAAGGACGCTTTCCCGGTATGGAAAGTATGCTCTCCATTGTCTATCC
>Ga0075111_1000743_pt1 | contig 15043 bp, 12 predicted proteins | sample AntAceMetag02UKK_FD_69787 | JGI IMG/M metagenome (GOLD analysis project Ga0075111, IMG submission 69787) | Saline lake microbial communities from Ace Lake, Antarctica - Antarctic Ace Lake Metagenome 02UKK | ecosystem: Environmental > Aquatic > Non-marine Saline and Alkaline > Saline | place... | reverse complement strand
ACCGTACTGGAATTTAGCCCGGGTGCAGAAAAGATATTCGGCTACAGGCGATCAGAAATGATAGGAAATCCGATTTCGGTGTTACATCTGTCTGATGATGTTGAAAAGTTTCCAGAAGCCCACCGTAAAATGAGAGAAGGGAAAACAGAATTTTCTGGTGAAACCACTTTGGTAAAGAAATCCGGTGAAATATTCCCTGCTTTTTTTTCAACATACCCATTGCTCGATAATAAAGGAGAAATGTATGCTGCTCTGGGTGTCAGCATGGACATAAGCAAACAAAAAAAACTCGAATCCCAGCTACTCCAATCTCAAAAGATGGAATCCATAGGCACCCTTGCTGGCGGTATCGCCCATGATTTCAATAATATCCTATCCTCTATTATCGGATTTTCAGAGTTGGCTCTTGATGGGGTTGATAAAGGCAGTGACATTGAGGATGACCTACAGGAAGTCCGCAAGGCAGGAATGCGGGCAAAAGATCTTGTAAAGCAAATACTGACCTTTGCTCGCCAATCTGATGAAGCAGCCATGCCGATTCAGATCAATATCATTGCCAAAGAAGTACTAAAGTTTATAAAATCTTCAATCCCGTCAACTATACAGATCAATAATAAAATATACAGTGATTCGCTTATAATGGGATCAGCGACCCAGATCCATCAGGTATTGATGAACCTTTGCACCAATGCTGCTCAGTCGATGGAAGAAAAAGGCGGTATGCTTGAAGTTAGTGTGAATGATACAACCATCGACAAAATGATACCTAATTTGATACCTGGAGAATACATCGAGATCAAGGTAAGTGACACAGGCATGGGCATAGCCCCACAGAACCTTCACACCATTTTTGAGCCCTATTTCACAACCAAACTCGTGGGTGAAGGAACAGGGATGGGATTGGCCGTTGTCCATGGTATTGTTGAAAACTATGGTGGGAAAATTACAGTCGACAGCACTATAGGTAAAGGAACCTGCTTTTCTATTTACCTGCCCATTACCAAAAAACGAAAAGTATATCTTCCCATTGAAAAAGAGGATTTACCTCGTGGAAATGAAAACATCCTGTTTGTAGATGATGAAGTCCCCGTTGTCAAAATGGGGGCCAGGGCTCTTGAGCAACTGGGCTATTCAGTGACAACAAGAACAAGCAGCGTTGAAGCTCTGGAATTATTCAGATCAAAGCCACAAACGTTTGATTTAGTTATTTCAGATATGACTATGCCAAACATGACCGGAGACACAATGGCGAAGGAAATGATGAAAATTAGGCCTGATATTTCTGTGATTTTATGTACTGGGTATAGTAAAAAAATATCTGAAGAAAGTGCAGCAGACATTGGCATTAATGCATTGGTTTACAAACCGGTTGTTAAAGCAGATTTGGCAAAAACGGTTCGAAAAGTGCTGGATGAGACAAACAGTTCTGAATAAGGGTCTTTTAGGTAGGAAAAAACTGAGTCTTTTGTTTAATCATAGTCGCTTATCGCCTTGGATAAAATTATGATGGAAGAATATTAAAAGGTAATGAGTTATGAGCCAATTTTGGATTGATTTTGCCAGCATTTCATCCGAACTTTCTTTAAAATTTTAAATGGCGACAAGTTACTTGATGTTTGATTTGAGCAATATCCCATGATAATAATGAACTGAGATTTATCAATTATTTCGAAACCAAACAATCGTATAACACAATAAAATAAGGAAGAAACTTATGGGGGCATTTCAATTCAATAATAATTTTTTAACAGGTTTAAAAAATGTTGATGATCAGCATCGCCATCTTATAGACTTATTAAATAAATTTGGTGATTCTCTTCTCTCAATTGAAAGCAATACTGATGACCTTGAACCCCTGTTCCAGGAATTGGCGAAATATGCCCAATACCATTTTACGGAAGAAGAAAATTTGATGCAAGAAATAAAAATAGATAAGAGTCATTATGATTTACATGTCGAAGAGCACCTGAATTTTTTGAATGATGTTAAAAGCTTGCATAAAAAAATGGGCTCTGACAAAGAGAAATTATCAAAACAGCTTCTTGATTTTTTAACCCACTGGCTTGCATATCATATTCTCGGTTCGGATAAAAATATGGCAAAACAGATTGAAGAAATTCAATCAGGCAAAGATCCATCAAAGGCCTTTGAAATAATCGAAAAGAAAAGTAACAGTTCAACTGAACCACTTCTTTTAGCTATTAATGGTTTATTTCAGATTGTATCCAGCAGAAACAAGGAATTATTAAGACTGAATGAATCACTTGAACAAAAGGTGAAGGAACGTACTCAAGAATTATACCAAGCAAATATGGACCTACTGGAAATCTCTTTAACTGATGTTTTGACTAAATTGCCAAACAGAAGGCATGCCATACAGCAGTTAAAAAAACATTGGGAGGAATCGACACGATCAGGAAGACCGATATCCTTAATGATGATTGATGCTGACCATTTCAAAGATGTGAATGATACATATGGCCATGACGCAGGTGATGATGTTCTGTGTGAGTTATCCAAAATACTTCAACATAGCGTAAGAACAGATGATTTTGTCAGTCGACTGGGAGGAGATGAATTTTTAATAATTTGTCCGGCGACCGATATCTCAGGTGGATTACAAATCGCAGAAACCGTCAGAAAAAATGTATCACAAATGCGTGTCCAAACAGGAGACGGTTACTGGAATGGTAGTGTCAGTATCGGTGTTGCAGTACGTAAGGATGACATGGAAACTTTTGAATCCCTAATCAAGGCAGCGGACGAAGGGGTATACGCAGCAAAACGAGCAGGTAAAAATTGTGTGAGAATCCCTTAAATACTTCAAAAAAACTTTCTCCGCCTGCGGAATGTTGGTTAGTATATTTTGAAGTAGGAAAAAAGTGGTTATAGTGTATAACGACACCAAACCGCTGTCCCCAATCAGAGAATGGACAGCGGCTTGGTGAAGGGAAAAAGATTACTTCTTGAGGGTTTCGTAATTATTAGCAACAAACGGAGGCATTGAATTTATGGTCAGTTCATGCAATTTTTCAGGGACAATTTTTACATCTTCAAAACCAGCAGTTTTCAGATAAACAAATGCCATCACGGCACGAACAGAGCTGGCACAAAAGGTAGCAATGGTCTTATCTTTTGGTAATTCGGCCAACCGCTGTTGGTATTAGTATCATTACAATCTGTCAAGAAAAACCTAAATTTATCGCCTATTTTTTTATACCCTCCAATCTTCTGGAAGAGATTCCAGGTCCTTTACCTTGGGTTTTCTGGATACAGGCTACATGGTGATGAGTTCGCATTCCAAGGGGTATGTAAAACATTTCTACCCCTCGATGTACACGAGCAGGAAATCTAATTGTCGCATATTAACCTTTGTTCAGAAAGGATCTTAGTGAACTGTTAAGCACATCAATCGGTTCGGAGTGGGGAAGATCAAAAAAACTTTTTCCTTCACGATCAAATTCTCTGATTAGGAAATTCTCTGTCATACCACCTGTATAATGAAGATTTGTTTTTAAGAGAATCGTCTCAATCTCTGTTTGATCTTTCATTCTATTTAAAATAAGACCGCTCTTTTCAAAAGCGCATTTTTCTTTCGCAACACGGTGGATTGTTTCGACAACATTTCTCCCTTTGAGTGAGGCATCCGACACAAGGAGGAGATGAGTAACCATTTCCATTACTCTTCTGCTTATCTGTTCGACACCAGCTTCTGCATCAATCACAATATAGTCAAAATTATGAGCAAGATCTTTGATAATGTCTTTTAATAGAGCATTCACCTGGCAATAACAGCCATCACCTTCAGGTCTGCCTATTGCTAAAAAGGCCATATTCTCTCGTTCCTCCATCGCAGAGAACATTTCATAATCGAGAGCTTTTATAAGCTCTTTTTTAGTTGATGTTTCTCCCTTGTTGAGGCGGTTTATCAAATCATTTCTGATATCATCAACTGTTTTTTTGACTTCCACACCAAGGGAAAAAGAAAGTCCTACTGCAGGGTCTGCATCGATAGCCAGAATTTTTGCGGATTTATTTTCGGCAAGCATTTTAACGGTAAGAGCGCTGATACAGGTTTTCCCCACACCCCCTTTCCCGCATACTGCAATCACAACAGGTCTGTTACTCATAAGCCAGGTTATCCCTTATTTCTCTTAATTCTTCGGCATCCTCACAAATGTCCTGAAATTCACAGTCACCACAGTCATAGTTCATCTCATTTACCATTTTAGACATGGCGTTAACAATTCTGACGGATCGGTTTCCAATCTCAAACAATTGGTTAACATCCGCTTTGGAAGAAGTGACAAAGATGATTTCGACTGATTTTACATAATCAAGTTTTTTTAATTCATTTATCAGTGAACTGCCAAGCACTTGAAAGGAAAAATTATTATCAATTGCATTTACACTGATACGGCACCATTCAGCCATGTAGTTTGATGCTGATTTAAGCATAAAGCCGTTTAAAGAAAGATCAAATTTTGATAAAAACATCTCTCTTGTCCGTTCGGCGGCATTATTTTCATTGAATCCTTCCACTTGTGCAATAATGATTTTACCAAAGGGAAGATTCGGGTCACAGGTTTTACTGATATCAGAGCCGATAATAGTGATGGTTTCATCATTAACAAGTGAACCATCCGGTGTCCATGTCTGAAATGAAACAGAGGCAAGGTCCGGACTGCCAAGTTCCACAGCAAGATCAGGCATCAGCACAAGTCCTGAACTTTCAGACTTTGGCCAGGTTATAGATCTATCCGCTTTGAAAACCTGGGACGATACCGTCTTTTTTTTTGTCTCGATAAATTTACGTGTATCATGGATACACGGGTCAAGCAGATGCATACATTAAATCTCCGATGCGATGATAGCAGCACCCAGCGCTCCGTTTATCTGGGGATCAATATTTTCAAGCGCTTTTACAGGTGCACCGATTCCGGCTGATAAAGCTTCAAAAACACCGATATTTTTTGCCACACCACCCGTCATTATCACGTCCTGCTCAATCATAAGGCTTCTGACCTGGGAAGCGACCCTGCTTCCTAATGAATGGTGCAGGGCATTAAGGATATCCGCCACATCTTTCTCTTCATTGATCAGAGAAACAACTTCAGTCTCGGCAAAAATAACACATTGATTGGAGATAATCAGTTTTTCTTTGAATGTTTTCCCCATTTCTCCCATATCCTCAAGATCTACCTGGAGGGCGTCGGCCATAATTTCAAGAAAACGTCCGGTACCGGAAGCACATTTGTCATTATATGTATACCGGATTACCTTGCCATTTTTATCAATTTTAATTGCCTTTGAATCCTGTCCACCAATATCTACTATCATTCTGGTCGAAGGAATACTCCACCATGCACCTTTTGCATGACAGACAATTTCTGATTCAAGTTTATGAGCAAAGGAAATTTCCTGCTGCCCATAACCTGTGCCGACAATTTTTCCAATTTTCTCAATCCTAAGGTCAGCCTGTTCAAGCACAAGCTTCATAACCGTCTCAGCAGATTCAACAGGATCTAACTTTGCTGGAATGACGATGCTTTCTATAATTTTATTATTTTCAAAAATGACCGCCTTTGCGGTCCTTGAACCAATATCACATCCTGCTGTTATCATACTATGCTCCACTCTTTAAGAATATTCATATACTATGTCGCTGCTGCTGCTGCTGATCATGATGATGAGGATTTTTTCAACACCATCTCCTGTGCAAATAATGCGGCACCGATGGCTCCTATCAGCTGAGGGTCTACTTTTTTTATCTGCTTAATCCGACAACCCAAAAGTTTACCCAGTGCTTTTACAACACCTGCGTTCTTCGCAACGCCACCGGTCATACAGATATCATTTTCAATTTTTATGGCATTCGTCAGCATCGCAACTCTGTTTGCCATGGCCGTGTTGATACCCGCACATATATCTTCAACTGATTTTCTTGAATTAATATGTTTGATGACGTCGGCCTGTGCCCAGACAGTACACATGGAAGCAAAGGTGATCGGTTCTGTTGATTTCACAGACAGTTTGCCCAGCTCTGATACGTCGATGTTCATAACCTTTGCCATGACATCCAGAAAACGACCGGTTCCGGATGCACATTTATCATTGGTAATAAATTTAATCAGGTTTCCTTGTTTATCCAGCCGAATAACCTTGCAGTCCTGTCCGCCGATATCGATAATTGTTCTGGCGGAAGGGATTAACCACTGGGCACCTTTCCCGTGACATGAAATTTCGGAAACAGCCTTATCAATAAATGTTATTTTTTCACGGCCATAACCGGTTCCCACAGCCTTTATAATATCAGCCTGATGAATACCGGTTTCATCCAGAAGTTTTTCCAAAACCTTTGCTGCAGACGCCACAGGTCTTGGCCCGGATCTTATCATAGCCGCACCTAAGATTTTTTTATTTTTTAAGATGATAGCTTTTGTGGTCAATGAACCGACATCAAATCCTGCGACAATACTCATAATAACCCCCTGATTTGATAAAATTCCTCAAGTCTTGTTTCAGTTGATTCCCAGGTTTCAACCCGGGGGTCGAAGCTATCCCCGTATGCGATATGTGTTGGATATCCCATTGCTTCAAGATCACGTGACAACAATTTAACGTTTGACCAGGTATTTCTACAGCCGGGTGTCCCGTTGTAGAGACAACAGTCTGCGCTATATTGTTTTGCAAGAGAGAGGCTGTCTTCAAGCCACATGTTGGGTGCATCATAGGGCCCTCTGATCGTCCGTGTCATTGGCATTCTTGCATTGATGTCCGCAAGACTGTCGATCATTGTATCAAGGTTTGTTGTGTCAATATTATAGGTCGTGCCGGGCACGCCTGTAGTATATGGCGCATCCTGACTGAAGGTCCGGGAGAGAATATTACCCATATGGGATATCCCCTTTTTTTCAAACCATTGAAACATGGCGGTTCCAAGCGCATAATTATCTATATAAACAAGAAATGTTCTGTTTTTTTCAACGCCATTTTTTAATCCTGAACGGCCGTTTTTTGCATTCTCTCTGACGACGTCAACCATCTCACCCAGCAGTTTTGTGAATTTTATCTTTCCTGAATAGATATATCTGGCTGCGTATATCATGATGTGATAAATTCCGGGAACAGGATTCGGCACCAGTCTTTGCATCTCTTCAATTTCGTTCATAAGAACGTCCTGCTTTTTCTTTTCCTCAAGGACCTCTCTCAATCGGTTGATATCAAACTTACATCCGGTATTTTCCTGAAGAAAATTGATTAACCCGCGATAATCTTTGTGGTGATATTCCCGTACTTCTTCAGTGGTGAGTTCAGACGGATAGTCGAGACCGAAATAGGGTATATCAAGGTATTGGGCAGCGAAATTATAGGCATTGGCATTGGTGTCACAGACGCCACCCATATTCAGTGCAACCAGGTCAATTTTCGCACCAAGCCCAGCAAGATAAGCCCCCATTGCGCCACGCTGTGACGAACAACCCGTCTCTGAAAACCCGATTTCAGTGCAATAATCCATAAAATCTGATGACCCCCTTTTCCAGAGCATTGTGGTGAGTGCGGTACCGATTTCAAGGGTGACAGGTACAAGATTGTCAATGGCGTAAAAAACTGAAGGGTCAAAGCAGAATGTTGTCATCACTACTTTTTTCCCGTTTTCTTCGGCATTGATAATATTTGAATAATAATCATAAAAAAGATCGAAAAAGGTTATAGAGGGCTTTCCCGTAGCAAGAACAGGCTCAAGGAGGCCGCCGACATAGGGGGTGTACTTTAAAACATTCTTAATTTCACCGGGTGTCGAGCTGCCAAGATTTCTAGCCACCATAAATGTTCCAGCAAAAAGCTTGTCCAGATTGTATTCTTTTAATTCAGGTCTCATCACTCACCTTGTTTAAGCTATATTTATAATGGGTTATACGGTTCTAATTATACCGATACGGATTGCACCAGTTGTTCAACGAATGCATCGAATCTCATTTTTAACCTGCCGGTTTCAGTTAAAGGGCCATGCTCCCTTTCAATCCGCAAAGAAGGGACGCTACTTTTCTCAAGATCCCGTTCGAGCAGACCGTTTTCTGAGCCGTGCAGATCACAGAACCTGATATTCTGGAGAATAACACCATCCGCATGGGTTTGTTTGACTTTATCGATGATCATCCCCGCTCTTTGCTTGTACCATCCCATCATGCGGGGACAAACAGACCCTGATAAATACTTTTCAGTTATGGCAGTGAGTGGTTCTTTCGTTTCCCTGACCCTATCATTTTCATTTCTGACACCAAAACATACATTTTCACCCACCACAACAGCATCAGACTGTTCAACCAGAGACACCAGTTCAAAGTCGTCACACACACTTCCGCCGATAAATAATCTCTTTTTGTTTTTACCGATATCTGTTTTTCTGGTTCGAACATCCTCAATTAGCTCGGATAAACTGTCCCTGTATCTATCCAATGGCATGACGGTTCCTGCAATGATTGCCGCATACGCCTCTGTTCCGGAAATTTTCACAGGATCTTCTCTGCGTAATCGTTCAAGCTCCCATAAAAGTTTTCGAACCTGATTCTGATTTTTTATTGCGGTTTTAAGCTTTGACGCTGTTATTTCAACATCAAATTGCGCTTCGATTGCGGTTATCAGCTTTTTGACCTGATTTTTATACCAATCGAATGCATGCCCATTGGGCTTGTGTGGTACATCAAAATAATGAAACCACGGTGGTGCTGAACCTTTAATATCTTCACCCATTTTGCGCCAGCATTCATCCAGTCTGCGGAGTGTATCACACCCATTTGAAATGACAGCTCCGTCTAAAAAATGGTAGTGCCCGGTACCCGCAAGCTGCAGAAGCGCTTTAGGAAAACTACAGACAAAAGGACCATAATAGGAATCAGAGATTTCCATACTCCCGGCGGTGATACCGCGTAAACGGACAGGGAGAATACCAGCGGCATGAAAAGGCTCCACAGGCATGAATGAACAGGTGTATCCGACGATTTTACCCCCGTTTTGTTTCCATTTTTGAACAGAATCAATCTCAATTTGTGTCGCTGCTTCAAGAAATTCACTTTTCAAAAGTTAGCCTCCTTGCCCATAATAAAATCGCGCAACATTTCTCTTACCTCGTCGATTAACTTGTCATTCCCATCATCATCTGCTCCATCATCCTCTGCTCCATCATCCTCTGCTCCATCATCCTCTGCTCCATCATCCTCTGGTGAAAGAGAACCGATGACTTCCTTTATAAGGAGAGGGCCCACCGATCGGATAATCGGGCGGATAATCGGGCGAAAGCCTTTTATGGTATCGGTGGTGATAGATGTCAGGCATATGAATAATTCATCCGTATCAATAGTTGATGTGAATTCTTCCGCAAGTTTTTCTAACTCCAACGGTGAATGTTCATTTATGGTATTAAATAGGGTGCATGCTGAATTTATAAGTTCTGCAAATTCATAGGTATTTAATTTTGAGATGCCGGCTGATATTGCCTTGGCAGCCTCCTCTTCATCAACCTCTTCCATCAGTTCAAATTTATGTTTCAAGACTCTTATTTTTGAATTATTACCATCAGATAAAGCTTCAAGCGAACTTAGAAAAAATTCAGGATTTTCACTGGCGATGGTTTGAAACGCTTTAAGCAAAACTTCCTTTCCATCCATAATAGCACGGATCGCTTTTGTTAAAACAACGGGATCAATTTCATTAAAAACCGCTCTTGTTTTTTTAAGGAGCTCAGTTGAAAACTGTGGTGTACCGGCTTCACCAATTAATGCACTACCCGTATGAACCTGTCTTATCATTTCGGTTAAATTATTTAAAAATTGTCCCATTGTTTTCCCATCCGTCTCCTTGAAAAAAGAGATCAGAATATCTGCAAGAATATCTGCTGGAAGGTCATTGAATCGCTTAATAAAGTCTTCAAGAAAGAATAAAACGTGATTTGATATACCGGGGATAAAAGAGAGCAACGTAACCAGTTTGGCTGGGTACTCAAACGCAAGATCAACGGTTCCGTTGATGATGGAGTGGATATCGTTTTTTGAATTATCAAAAAACGATTTTAGTTCACTGAAATCAGTGTTCTCAAGAAAGGACCTTAGACCGGGTATGACACTATCCGCCATAAACTTAGGATTTTTTTGATGAAGTGAATCTGCTGTTCTGGCAAATGAGGTAATAATCTTTCCAGCCTTTTCCGAGTTTATCGAGGCGAAAAAACGGGATAATAATTCGAGCTGTTTCTCTGCGGGTTTACTCTCAAGAGAAATAGCCATTGCATGTACTACTTCTCCAAAATTATTAATAATCCCAGGTAAAATTAAACTGGCATGTTCAAGCATATCCGGACGTTTTAGAATAGAGATCAGCTCTTCTTCATGCCCGTTAGATTTCTCTGAAAAACTTTTATTGATTACCCATTTTGCAGGTTTTGAAGCAAATTTTTTAGCTGAGCTGCCTTCGCCCCAAAGATTGATCACTTCTGTAATTCCAGAATCTACCGCATTTTTTACTTCCTTTGTTTGTAAAATTTCTGCAAAATAACCTGCAAATGAAAAATTTTCCGGTTCTCCTATAGGCATATAGTAACTCTCCTTGTGTCGTTATTTTGAAAGATGTTTTGCCAGTCGCTTTCCTAAACCCAATAATGTTAATGTGGGTGGTAATCCCCAGGCCTCAGGTATTACTGAACAGTCACAAACATAAAGATTGTCATGTCTGGTTTTAAGATCAGAGTCGATCAACTCTCCAATTTTTACCGTCCCTCCAGGGTGAGCGGCCAGTTTCCAGCCCTTAAATATTTTTTTTGCTCCGGCATTTTCAAGAATTGCTTTCCCTCGTTCATAGCCTTTGTTAAGCTTTGCATTGTCCTCTTTAGAGGGGCTTTTTCTTACGCCGCCGTTCCAGGTGATTCTTCCACCAAGATTGTCCTTGGCCTTAATCATCATCATCAACGTTTTTTTCCTTGAAAATGCACGGTGACCTCGGAATTTTAATGCACTATGGCCTGCAAAAACAGGGGTGGGGAAACTAAGATCCGTCATGAGATACCCTTCATCCTCTATGTGAATACCAGCTGCCATCTGAGGTTCGCCATCTGAATGAAGCATATCTACCGTTCCGAATACCATAATTAATGGATCATAGAAGAAATCATATCCCGCATTATATATACCACTTTGACGCAGTATCACAGGTGACCCGATACCCCCTGCAGCCACCACAATTTTATCTGCAAAGACTTTTAATGTTTTAAATGATTTTTTATATTCAACGCCAACAGCAATATCATTTTCAATAATGATCTTGCTAACCTTTGCACCATTAATAAGCGCAGCTCCATTATCAGTCGCCTGCTCGATATAATTTCTTGCCGTCCATTTTGCACCATAGGGACAACCGTAGGTACATTTTACGCAGCCCAACCGGCATTTATCCTGATATATAAATTTATTAAGTTTTTTCCATTCGTATCCAAGTTCAATAGCGCTATCCATCATCAACCTCGCCCCAGGGCCTATAAGATCATCTGACAAGGGGGCGATTGGAAGTTCTTTTTTTAGTTGAATGATTTCATCTTCAAGATCAATGCCATAGGAATTAAAGATTTTATAGGGGGGATCAAATGCGGTTGCGCAATAAAAAATGGAACTTCCACCGGTACATGTGCCGCGAACCATTCCCAATAACTTTTTATCTGCAAATAATAAATTTTTCCCTGGAATAGCGGCACTCGTAACAAATTGAGAGAGTGACCCTTTAACGGGTGCATTGCTACCCCATTCAAGGATTAGAACTTTTTTACCTTTCTCCGTTAGTTCTTTTGCAACGGTTGCTCCGCCAGGCCCAGATCCTACAACGATGATGTCATAATTTTTTCTGTCCATTGTGCTACTCCAAAAAGCGGTCGAATGTCATAATTTAAAGATATAAACGATTGTCGACAATCTATTGTTGATACTTATGAAGGTTTCTGATAATTGTCAACTTAAAAATATTCTTCTCATAATCATAAAAGGAAAATAATAATGGCGGGTATTATCAAAGCAAATCTATCCGACAATATCATAGAATATATTACGAATAAAATAATCAAAATGGAGTACAAACCCGGGGATAGAATAGTTGAAACGAAAATAGCCAAAGAACTTAAAATAAGTCACTCCCCAATCCGTGAGGCTCTTCGCTTGCTTGAAAGAAGCCGGCTTGTTGAACTGGTTCCCAAAAAAGGGGTTTATGTCACGCAACTTGTTGAGTCTAATATTGAATCTCTTTTTGAAATCATGACAGAATTACTGGTTCTTGTTGCGAAAAAAACTATCAAGAATGCTGATGATAATGATATAAAGCAAATAAATACAATTATTGAACATGCATTATCCGCCTCGAAGTTAAATGATAATGAAAATTATTATAACAAGGTGATTGAATTTGGTATTTTCTGTCTTCCTATTTGCAACGATATACTTCTCGAACAGATAATATATGAATTACTACCCAGTATTCAGCGAATTCTATATCTTTCATTCTCAGCGAATGGAAATAATTTGCAAACGAGTGCCACTTTTTTAGTGAAAGGCGCAAATGCTATCAGTGAAAGAATAGTTGAAAATGCAGAAAATCTGTTACGACAATGGCTATCATATGAAAAGTCAAATTCAATTAACGGTTTAAAAGCTTTGAAATTGTTAAAATAAAGTTTGGCTATCATTTACATGTTTACAACAAATTCTTTCGCTTTCATCATGTAATTATTAATGGTACTTTCCGCCATCTCAACGTTTTTGGACTGGACAAACTGATTTCCTAATAGAAGCATTTCCATATTTTTTTTTAGGTTTTCACCATTCAGGGTAAACGATGCATATAAAACACGTCGAACATTCGGCAAAAGCTCAACAACTAATTGTTCAAGAAGTTGGTTTTTAGAACTATGAAGGCAGGTAATGCCAAAATCAAATACTGCTTTATAATAACCATGCAGATCATCCTTAACGGCACATGATTGAACGGCTTCCGCCGCCTCATCAATTTTTTTAAAATCTTTAAGAGTTCCATTTTGTATACATTGGCGGGCTGTTAATTGAAGTAGTGACGTTAAAACATCGCACAAATCACCAATAAACTCCTTTGACATCTTTGTAACAGTTGCCCCCCGCCTTGGTGTCAGTTCCACGAGCCTTTTTTTTTCAAGTATACGAAGTGCTTCACGTATAGGGCTCCGACTTACATTGAGTTCTTCAGCAATAGCTGTTTCAAATATTCGCTCTTCAGGCTTTATTACCATACATATTATCTTCTCACTGATATATTCTGCAATCTGCTCTGACAAATTTGATTTATCACTAAACGTCATTCCCAGGATCCTTATAGTTTCAGATTAACCTTGACCACCCTGCTCTCGAATTAGATCATACAGTACAATGACAAACATATCACTGGAAAAGAGAAAAGAGCAGTTCATTTACTGAGGAGAGGTCACGCCAAGATGCTGAATTAAAGAGAATCACCTTTAAAAATGACGTTTTTTTGTCTTAGAGTGGGGATTTTGGTGGAATAATCTTCCTCATTTTCGATTTGAGCTTTTTCTTCATCGGACATAACGGTTACGGCCTGGGGGGTGTCTTGCTTTTCCGCTTCTGTAAGGGCTTCCTGCACATCCGATGGAATGTCGATATATTCCTGGTTGGCGTTGTTGTCCTTTCAATATTTACGACCATAGTTTTGAAACCATCATGCCCTATGGGGCTGGTTTGAACTTTTTTAAAAAATATTTTTCAGGACGAGTATCATTGATTTTATAGTGCCTGTAAAGGGAAGAAGGTGCAGGTCTTTGGGCGTAAAAAATCTATAATTCTTGTTCAAACAAAAAAAAAGTTGACATTATTTTTAATAATACATTACCGTATCAGACCTGACGAGTCCGGTCTGATACGGCAAGAAAATCAGTCTTTTTACCTTTATCCATTTTGATTGTCCCTCAAATCAAGCGATTGGTATACAAACGGCACACAATGAAAACATCAACAAGACTCATGATACGAAAACATGGCTGGCGCCTGGACAGGGCACTTCACAACTATGTCTATTTTGTCTTTTATTATCCATATGTTAAGACCATATTCAAGGTCCTTCCCGCACTTAAATATTTTAGGGGATTCAAGCCAATCGTTCCCCTCGGGAAAATGATATTTGACCGTTATCACTCAAAGGTTCTCTCCCTTGAAGATACCCGAAAAATATTTAAGATTAATAAGGATATTAATCTGACATCGGATCAAAATAAAAACATTATTCCATTTAAATATGCTAGAAACATTATTTTCCAGGAGCCTGAATTCATCGCCGTCATGGACTGCCCATGTAAAAAAGCGGCAAATGCCCAGGATTCGACAGTCTCCTCATGCATTGCAGTGGGCAAACAACTTGCCTCCTTTTGGCTCGACCATTGCTCAAAGTACAACCCAAGGAAAATATCCCAGGAACAGGCCCTGGAAATTGTGACCACACTCAGGAACAAGGGCCATATCACCCAGGCCTTTTTCAAGGTCGCAACCGGCGGCTGTACAGGAGTGATCTGCAACTGCCACCCTGAAACCTGTGCAAGCCTTCAGGCAACCATGTATGCCAGGCAGATTGACATTGGATTATCAATGAATGCGCCCTCTGGCTATTCTGTTACCCATGACCCCAAAAAATGCAGCAAATGCAAGGCCTGCGAGTCCATCTGCCACTTTGACGCCCTCTGTTTTACAAACGGGAACCGGAAATACTCAAAAGATTTGTGTATGGGATGCGGGCTCTGTATTGAAAACTGCCCTGAAACGGCTCTGTCAATGGTTATCGACCCTGACAAGCCCTATCCATTGGATATTGATATGATTATGGAAAATCAGGAGAAAATATGACAAAAGAATTCGATGTGATCGTCGTCGGGTCAGGACCAGGGGGGGGGGGGCAATGCTCAACCCAGGGGGAACACCTTTTCCATGATGCGTATTCTGGAAAAATCCGGCCTGACCAGGAGCAGGGAAAA
>Ga0075111_1000742_pt1 | contig 15046 bp, 19 predicted proteins | sample AntAceMetag02UKK_FD_69787 | JGI IMG/M metagenome (GOLD analysis project Ga0075111, IMG submission 69787) | Saline lake microbial communities from Ace Lake, Antarctica - Antarctic Ace Lake Metagenome 02UKK | ecosystem: Environmental > Aquatic > Non-marine Saline and Alkaline > Saline | place... | reverse complement strand
CAGCAAAAAGGACATGGAAAAACTGACAAAAACCGTACGAACCTTGAATACCAAGCTCAACACCCTGAGCAAGCAGTGCGCTGCCTGATATTACTCTGATCTTCAGGCCGACCCTTCATGGGGTTGGCCTGAAATCGGTGGTCTTTTATCTCAGGGAAACCCCTGAACGTTCAATCAGCATTGGAGGCAGTCATGCACAAAATCAAACGATATGCAAATCGTAAATTATACGACACAAAAACTAAGGAATACATCACACTGGACAAAATCGCAAAGCTGCTCAAGTCAGGCGAAGAGATATCCGTTATGGATAACGAAACCGGGAAAGATATCACAGCTGCCACGGTTTCCCAGATTCTTGCCCGAACCAAAAAAGGACAAACGGATAATGGCGCATCCAACGTCATGATCCAGCTCCTTCGAAAAGGTCCCGGGACACTGGTGGACTATGGGAAAAAATATATCTCACTGTGGGATCGGGCGCTCACCATGGCCGATGAAGAGATCGACAGGCTGGTGGAAAGGCTCGTTAAAGAAAAAGAAATCACACCGTCCGAGGGCAGCAAACTCAAAAAAGATATGGTGAATCGGGCGGAAGACATGAAGAAATGGATCGCGGAAAAGATCGATCAGAGGGTCAATGAAGCCCTGGATCTCATGAACCTGGCCAGCAAGGAGAAGGTCTCTCAGCTCACCGGAAAGATCGATACACTGACCCGTAAAGTCCAAAATCTTGAAAAAAAGCTGGCGCGAAAAGCCAAAGAAGACGCCGCCAAAAAAGAGGCGGGTCGCCGCACCAAAAAAGCCCAGGCAAAGGTGATTCCCCTGCCAAAAGACGATCTCAAACCGGTAAACCTGCCGGAAGCGCAAGAGGCGGAAACCCTTTAGCCTTCAGAAATTACAGACCATCCGGCTGTGAAGCGATTTCATCCTCTCCTGACTGAGCACATCCATTCTTAACACCATGAGCGGCAATGGGCTGAGATTTTCTTCGGCTCAGCGCCGCGCCCATAAGCCAAAGTCAAAATAGACCGCTGTACGCAAAACGGCGCAATTACTGTTCCAGAACCTGACGTATGGTAACCAATAAATTGCTTATGGAGAAGGGTTTTGACACAAACCCGGAGGCCCCGGAAGACAAAATATCCTGCAAAGGACCGTCCAGGGAGTAGCCGTTGGAAATGATAATCCTGGCCTCGGGGTTAATCTTCAGAGTAGAATCTGGGGAACAGGGATGATATTATGACTTTTAATCTCCTAAGGCGAGGCCTCTGAGCCTCGAGAAATAACGGTTATGCCCAATCAAAAACAAAAGCGATTTTCCTGGCGCGGTCGCTGGGCCGTATTCGGGGCCATCGCAGCCGTCTATTTCTTCGCCTACTTTCACAGGGTCTCCACATCGGTTATCGCTCCGGACCTCCTGGCCACGTTCAATGTCAATGCCACAGTCCTGGGATTCATGTCTTCCATGTATTTCTACCTTTATGCGCTTGAGCAGCCGGTGGTGGGTTATCTGGCGGATCGATGGGGGCCCCGATGGGTCGTAACCGTGTGGACCCTGGTGGCCGCCCTGGGCTGTTTCGTCTTTGGGGTGGCCCCCAGTATTGAATGGGCTTCGGCGGGCCGGGCACTCATCGGTTTCGGTGTGGGAGGGGTTTTTGTTCCCGGCATGAAGGCCTTTTCCCAATGGTTTCGGGAAAGGGAATTTGCCACCCTGACCGGGGTCCTTCTGGCATTGGGAAACCTCGGGGCCATTGTCGCCACCACCCCCCTGGCCTGGGCAGCCCGGATATGGGGCTGGCGGGGGACTTTCATGGTGATCGGCGCCATTACCGTGGTGCTGGCCCTCGGTGCCTTCATTCTTATCGAAAACCCTCCAAAAAAGGACACACCGATCCGTCAAAAGGGCACTTCATCCGAGAGCGACAGCGCCGGTAATCCTTTGAAATCAACCCTTCAAGTTTTGGGATCCCTTCGTTTCTGGATACTGGGGGCCATCTTCTTCGGGGCCTTTGGAAGCTATCTCACGTTTCAGGGCCTCTGGGCGACCACCTTCCTCATGTCCCTACTGGGGGTGGACCTTTTTCACGCCAGCCTGTTCAACATGCTGATCCCCATTGGCCTGATCCTGGGCGCCCCTTTCACGGGGTGGCTTTCGGGCCGGTTCAATCTCAACAAAGGGCGGGTGCTCATCGGACTTCTAGCCCTGGAGACAAGCCTATGGGCATGGATGATATTCAGCGGAAAAAACCTGGGGATCATTGGCATACTATCTATTATGTTAATCCTGGGCGGCGCTTCCGGGGGGTTGGGCGCCATCCTTTGGGGTCTGGTGAGAGAGGCTACCCCGACGCCGATCCTGGGGCTTACCACCGGGCTTCTGAACCCCTTCCCTTTTGTGGGGGTAGCGATTTTTCAGGTATGGACCGGTGCCATTTTGGACCGCGCGGGCAGTGTTAACGGCGTCTATTCCGCCTCGGCCTATCAAGATGCCTTTCTTTTGTGCTTTCTGGCGGTGGCCATCTGTCTGGGTCTTGCCCTTTTCCTTCAGAAGAGGCCGGCCGGCAAAATGAACGCCCCTTGAAATGAGAAAAGCGGGACCGCACACAAAATCTGTTTGCTTTCGGGAACAACATCATCAAATAATGGCTTCGGTCCCTGAAGGTCTGAGCTGGATACCAGTTCCATATATGTAACAACGGAGATAAAGAAATTCTCAGAATTCCATTGACAATCTAACCATTGGGATGACAATATATTTGAAAAAATATGATTTATTGGGGGATTTTTTATGGGATATTCGAAGCTCAGCGTAACAATTCCAGATCAGACATACAGGCAAATCAAGGAACTGGCGGCTGGAAAACACATCAAATTAAGCCATCTGGTCGCGGAAGCTCTTTCAGAAAAGGTGCGGAAATTGAAAGAAGAGATCCTCCTGGAACGTATTAATGCAGCTTTTTCTGATCCGAATATAAAGAGGGAACAGAGGCTTATGGCCGAAACCATTGCCGAAAACACCAATGTGGAAGAAATGCCATGGTAAAGGCAAGACAGGGGGATATCTACTGGGTCAGGTTCGGTCCATCCGGCAAGAGACCGGCGGTTGTTGTTCAAAATGATTTGTTAAACAAAAGCAAGATTCAAACGACCGTTGTGGCCCTAATCACCTCTAACCGAAAACCGGCTCAAGTACCGGGAAATATTCTTCTGAAAAAGGGAACCGCCAATCTTTCAAAAACCAGTGTCGTGGTGGTAAGCCAGATGGCCACCGTGGATAAAGGCAGGCTTCTTGAAAAAATCGGAACAATCCAGCATGAACTGCAAAAAGAGGTGATTGAAGGATGCCGATGGGTCATCGATGATGTCACCTTCTGAAGTCCTGCGTTCCCGCGCTGGAGCTTGGGAACGTACTCTACATTTGCTAATGGGCACCCAAACTTCGCTGTTCATCCGGACAAGCCGTTGAACTCTGACCATGCTCAGAGGGCATGGTTTTCAACTTCGAAATAAACTTGTGCCTAAAGAATCCGGCGGAGAATTTCTGCTGTATCAGACCGAAGACGGACAGGTGAAGCTTGATGTGCAGCTGCAGGATGAAACCGTCTGGCTGACACAGCCTTTGATGGCTGAGTTGTTTCAGACCACCCAGCAGAACATCAGCCAGCATATTCTGAATATCTTTGATGAAGGGGAACTCACCCAGGAGGCAATTCACAAGAAATTCTTGTCGGTTCGCCGGGAAGGAGGCGTAACATGAGAATCGCAACACCCGCTGTAATTTTCGCTGTTCTTCTTTTTTTTCTGCCGACAGTACCCTACGCCGCTACTTATTATGTTTCACCCCTGGGAAATGATTCGTCCGCAGGGTCTTCCGCTACCCCCTGGAAGACGTTGCAGCATGCAGCAATCAGTGTAAACGCCGGGGACACAGTCCTTATTGGAAGCGGCAACTATGCCGGATTCCGTGCTGCAACAGGTGGTTCAGCAGGTTTGCCCATCACCTTTCGGGCGGATACAGGGGCCTCTGTTGTTATCAATTCGGCGAGCCCCGAAGGCATAAAGGGGAGTATCATTGAAATTGAGGAATACGACTGGTGGGTACTGGATGGTCTTGAAGTGACCGGTGCATCCCGGAACGCGGGGATTGACATTCGCGCGGCGGAGCATATTACCGTTCGGGATTGTTACTGCCACGACAACCAGAAATGGGGGATTTTCACAGCCTTTACCGAAGATTTCACCGGGGAATATAATGAATGCAGTCATGCGGTGGAAGAGCACGGCATATATCACAGCAACAGCGGGGACAGGGCCATCATCCGCTACAACACCTGCCACCACAACGCAGCGTGTGGGATTCAAATCAATGCGGACCCTTCCATGGGAGGCGACGGCATCAGCAGTAACTGCATTGTCACCCACAATATCCTATATGAGAACGGCGCCGTGGGCGGGGCGGCCATCAACCTGGCTTCGGTTCGCGACAGCCTCATCGGCGATAATTTGATTTACAATAATTACGCCGGCGGCATTGCCGCATGGGACGATGGTCAGGGCAATCAATGGGGCAGCAAGAACAACCAGTATTACAACAACACCGTCCACATGCCCGCAGAAAGCCGTTGGGCTGTCAACCTGAAAAACGGCAGCACCGGATCCAGGGTATGGAACAATCTGCTCATTCATGAAAACACCGCCAGGGGCGGCCTTGAAATTGACAGTTCCAGCCTTACGGAATTCTCCAGCAACCAAAATGTCCTGACCCGGATCAGCGTTGATGATACTGTTATGGATCTCTCCGGATGGCAAAACACACACTCCCAGGATACCCGGTCGTTCAGTCAAACGGCTTCCCAAACTTTTGTTTCCGCCGGCAGCAACTACCATCTTCTCGAGACGGCGCTGGCCATTGACGCCGGCGCCACCCTCTCGGAAATCACGGACGACCTGGATGGAATTTTAAGACCTCAAGGTGCTGGCTACGATATGGGCGTATACGAATTTCTTTTCGCCCAATGTCCTGACTGCTCAGGGGATGCGATTGTTCTGGAGCACATCACCTTCCCTTCCAATACCACCTGCGAGTGTGTTGGCGAACAATTCATCATCATTGGCGCAGGCGTAGTTATTGAACCCGGCGCCATCGTTACATTCAAGGCGCCGCTCGTGAAAGGGGAGGATCGATTTCGGACCACTAACAGCGCTACCGTTTATATTCGACAATAGAAAACAAATGTAATTGATGCACGACAAGGCCCTTACCACCCGTAAAAAGTGTACCCCAGTTTTTTCCAGTCCCCTTCGGATCTGATCACCTTTTCTCCCTTGAAATAGACCCAGAATACCGGTCTTCTTACAATGGCTCCCATGTCCCGTTCCCGGTTGACGCCATAGGTCCATTTTTCTTCGTTCCCCTCCTGGTTTATGGAATCCGGGTTTCCCAGGGCAGCCACTACCATTGGCTTGTTCATTCCTGTGGCGACTTTCCTGGCAGCCACCGCCTGCACCGTCGCCTGATCCCATGCGGGATACTGACTTCGGAGTTTGTCGGCACGGCGATCCTTCATACCGCAACCGACGGCCACAACACTCAGCAAAAGCAAAGTAAATAAAAATTGTATCTTTTTCATGATTACCTCCCGGCGCTCTCTTTTTCTGCCTAGAATTAAGAGATTAAATTGAATTTCACCCGGAATCAAGGATATTATGGAATGGCAAGGGCTCATAGGCAACGTATCACCTCACCCTATCCGCCACAAGCCGCGCGACTGATTAGCGATCGTTATTCAAACCAATATGTCCATTCAGGAATGTTTCTGAGGGTCATCAAATCAGAAAATTCATACTCAGTGTACCTCCGCTATCTCACCTTCAGATGCTCCTTAACTTCCTGCTCCCATTGTGCTATTTAAGGTGGACCCCATTGTTTGGACACCCCCGAAGGGGAAATAAGCTCTGATACGGTATTGATATTATCCTTCTTACTGCCTCTTTTTAGCTGGGGGGCCAATGTAAGGAGCCCGTAGGGCGACTGGAGTTGGCCCCCGGCGGCGATCATTTTTTATGCCGCTATCAGCAATTCATGCTCTTTGAAATAAACTTCATCTGGGGTCATATCACCAAGTGATTGATGAAATCGCTCCTGGTTATAATACTCAAACCAATGTTTCAAGCCATTTCGGAGATCCGCCCCATTTTCAAAAACTCTCAAATACACGTAATGGTGTTTCACTGTCCACCATAGCCGTTCGATAAAAATGTTGTCTTGAAAACGTCCACGACCATCCATGCTGATTTTTATCCCATGCTCTATCAATACATCGGTAAAATCTTTACTTGTAAATTGGCTTCCCTGGTCTGTATTGAAAATATGAGGGCAACCATGGCTGCGAATAGCCTCATTCAATGCCTCAACACAAAAATCGGCTTCCAGTGTGTTTGAAACGCGCCAGGACAATACTTTGCGACTGTGCCAATCTATTACCGCTACGAGGTACATAAAGCCGCGTTCCAATGGAATATACGTTATGTCTGCCGCCCATACCTGATTCGGGCGGTCAATTTTCAAGCCCCGGAGCAAATACGGATAGATCTTATGCTCGGGGTGAGGTTTACTTGTTTTCGGCTTCGGGTATATTGCTTCAAGACCCATAAGTCGCATAAGACGTTGAACTCGTTTGCGATTAATTGTATTATAGCCCAGCCTCCGCAAATAACTACGCATTGATCGGCTCCCGTAGACCGGCGTTTTTAAATATTGTTCGTCAATGATCCGCATCAGTTCAAGACCCTCTTTTTTGACCTTCTTGCATTTGTAATAAACAGAGGATCTGCTGATATTCAGCATGTTACATTGTCGTAAAATGCTGACGTCTGGATGTTGGGAGTCAATCATGTCTTTCCGCTGCTTGCGCGTTAGAGACTGAGCTTTTTCGACAAAAAATCTCGTTCCACTTTTAATTGGCCAATGTGGCGATAAAGATCTTCAATTTGGGCCTCATTTTGTTTACGAGTTTTTTGACCCTTATCGAAAATATTTGCGGCGCCATCAAGTAAAGCCCGTTTCCAATTGTTTATCATTGTGGGGTGAATCCCAAATCTGGCAGAAAGCTGGGAAACGGTTTCTTCGTTTCGTAGTGCAGTCAGGGCCACTTTCGCTTTGAATTCCGGTTTGTACTGGGTTCGTTTCTTGCTCATTGTCATCTCCATTCAAGGGTTGACTCAGAGCTTAACACATTGTCCGAATTTTGGGGACCACCTCAATTTTTACATTTTAAAGGGTTTATCGCTCTAAACAAAATAAGCTTTGAGCATGTTACGAGGTGAAATAATGGGTTTGACCCAGACCAGTTATGAAATTGACAGGGGCATAGCAACAATAACACTGCATCGACCGGATAGGATGAATGCCTTTACCCCCGTGATGCATGATGAACTGATCACCATTTTCGCAGAAGCAGATATGGACGATGCGGTCCGCGTTGTGGTGGTAACCGGCGCCGGAAAGGCTTTTTGTGCCGGGGCGGATCTTTCAGGAGGCGGTTCTACCTTTGACCGATCCGAAAAAACCACCATCAGCGACCATCGTGACGGCGGAGGCCAGGTGGCATTGGCAATATATAAGTGCCGAAAGCCCGTTATTGCAGCCATTAATGGACACGCAGTTGGAATCGGCATAACCATGACATTACCCATGGACATGCGTATCGTGGCCGAAGACGCCAAGATCGGCTTTGTATTTGCAAAACGCGGCGTCGTTTTAGAGGCCTGTTCCTCCTGGTTTCTGCCCCGTATCATCGGCATCGCCAAGGCCACTGAACTGGCCTATACGGGACGTGTATTCCGTGCGGTTGAAGAGGCAGGTTCCGGACTTTTCAATTATGTTTTGCCGAAAGACAGAGTGCTTTCAAAGGCCATGGAAATCGCAACCGAAATCGCAGCCAATACCTCGGCAGTTTCCGTAGCACTCAACAAGGCGCTTCTCTGGCACGGGCTGGGCGAAGATGACCCCCAATCCGCTCACCTTGTGGATTCGCGCTGTTTCTACTGGGCGGGAAAGCAGAAGGATGCAAATGAAGGCATCTTAAGCTTCCTGGAAAAACGGCAACCGAACTTCACCATGAGTTCCTCAACAGACATGCCGGACTTCTACCCCTGGTGGAAGGAGCCCAAGGTTTAGAGGCAGGTTCCGTGGCCCTAATAGTCTGTCTTGGCTGGTCATTGGGTCGTTGACGTCACGTCAATCGAATCCTCATTGGAAATTCCAAGGGGGAAATCCAGGAATGTGCCAACGGGATTGGCGGAATTTGAAGGATCACCGGCAGATCTCCAGGCCATGTATTTCGCAGTAATGAAAAAGGCGTTCCTTGTACCATTTCACCGCTCGGTAGTAGCGGTACCAGTTGGATTGAAGGAAGTTTGGGACCAGCTTTGCACCGACCACCTTTCGCTGATCGAATATCTTCCCATCAAAGTTGGAAAACGCGTCATCGAGCCATCGCCCCGCGTCATATTCAAGTGAATCATGATCATCCGGGTCCAGTAGTCCCTGTTCCACCAGGACCTTTTGCCAGTTCCGAATCCTGCCCCCGTCCATTTTCTTTATGAGGAGGGCGTCAAAGAGTGCGTGAAGGGAATCGAGACGGATATCTTTTCCTCGGTATTGTTCATGATCCCGCAGATAAAGGGACAGGCATTTTGAAATACCCTGAAAGGCCCGTTTAAACCGCTCCCTGTTATCGATGATTCCGGAGGATTTAAGCGCCATGGAAAACTCATCGGTGTAATCATAGGCGTACTGCCAAACCAGATAGGGAAGATCCGGGTAGACCATGGCCTGGCCGTGTCCGTAGGCGGGGATCAGCAAGTCAAACTGTTCGGAAACAGCATCCTTGAGCCACTTCAAAATGAATTTGAATTTATCGACCACAATCCCCGAACCGTTCAGAATCTGAACCTGTTCGATATCGTTAACCTTGCTTAACAGGCCCGAAAAGCCCTGATGGGAAAAGGTATCCGCATAGGCATGAAGCACGATGCCCAGTTTGACGAGATCCTCCTCCAGCATGGCTTCCTGCAATATGCCGGTGATCACCGGACCTTCTTCCGTGCATCGCAACTGTTTGACGAAATGGTTCCCGTTGCACCCGGGCACAAAGTGAAAGGCTGCGGTGTTGTTGATCATGGCGCTGTAATTGAAGGTTTTGATGCGGATGTAGGAATGGCAGGTGGCCATGTTGAAAAAGGACGCTTTGCCCTCTATGGTGTCATATTGGATATCATTGGGGATATCGCCTTCAATGACCACATAATTGATCCTTGCATCATCTACGAACTGTGAGGCATAAGCGATGGTGCGAGCGCTCTCCCTGTTAAAACCGATGGCGAGGGCGAAAGCCAGGACGGCATAATAGTGTGCGTCGATTTTCATTCGATCATCAAAATTCCTTTAGCTTTTTATAATTGACGGCGGACACGTAATCGATGAGATCCTGTTCGCTTACGTCTTCGCCTTTAATGGAGAGAATACATCTGTTTTCGACCATAACAATGATATCCCCTTTACAATTGGAAGTTGTACCGTGTCATACCGTATACAGCATTACCAGGCAGCGGGTGGGTTCGTTGGACAGGCTTTTCAGCTTGTGGGGAATGTCTGAATTGAAATGGATACTTTCCCCTTTCTTGAGCACATGGGGCTTTCCCCCCAGAACAAATTCCAGGTCCCCTTCCATCACAAAGATGAATTCTTCTCCTTCGTGCCGATATTCCACCGGTTTGTGGGCGTGATGGGATTCGATGGTGACCATGAAAGCTCGAAGGTGGCTTTCTTCCGCACCCGGCGTCAGTGTCTCATAGGAGTAGCTTTTTGTTCTCTTGATAAAGGCCTGGGCACGCTGGTCCCGAATTGCGGTTTGCTCTTCCCGGCTCAGAAAGGTCCCCGGATCGACCCCCAGGGCCCCGGCAAGGCGGAGCAGGAAACTGACGGGCGGGGACATCTTGTCCGATTCCACCATGGCCATGAATTCCGGCGTCTGACCGGTGGCCTTGGCCAGGGATTCCACGGTCCAGTCCCGGGATTTTCGAATCTTTTGAATTTTCGCGCCGAACCCTCCTGCTTCACCCGAGGCTTTCTTTGTATCGGATAACACGTCGGCCAGCTTTCGCATAACCACCTGCTTTGCCCGTGCGGTCAACAACGGCAGAAACGTCTTTGCATCCGCCACAATACCAATATCCGCCACCTGGAATATGGGGGCGTTTGCATCGCGATTGATGGCCACAATGGTCTTTGATTCCATAATGCCGGCCGTGTATTGAATGGCACCGGATGTTCCGATGGAAAAGAGCAGATTAGGGTGAACGGCTTTTCCCGTCTGGCCGATGAGTCGATCCTCATCCACCCAGTGGTGCAGCACGGGGGGCCGGGTTCCCGCCACCTCTCCGCCCACGGCCACCGCCAGTTCCCGAACCAGACCAAATCCTTCCATATTGCCCAACCCCGCGCCGCCCACCACAACGATCTCGGCTTCTTCAAGTTTCCGGTGTTCCGGGGGCTCAGGGGAACGGGAAAGCAGCCTGGGGCGATTGACGTCGGGATCTGTCTGAACGGGGATCCGTTCAACCGTACCTTTTGCCCCGTCCGCTTCCGACATTTCTTTATCATCGGTCTGAATCTGGGGGTGCACCGTGGCAAATCCCGTACCATGACCGTCGGCATACGTGATTTCTGCCATGATTTCCCCACCCCAAGCAGGGCACAAACCCACGATCTGCTGACCCGTAATGCGAAGATCGACGCAATCGGCCATCAACCCGGCATTGCAGATGCGCGCAGTCCTGGATGCCATTTCCCGGCCAAAATCCGTGAGGGCGAAGAGCATGAGCATGGGCGCGTGCTGTTTCACCGTGGCCGCCAGGGCTTCCGCGAAAACATCGCACAGGGGAATGGTGAAGTGCTCATTTTCGAGAACCAGGACTCGATCCGCGCCCGCGGAAAAGGATTCCCCGTAAGAGCTCTTGAGAGAAACGGCACCCACATGATCCCCGGGTGCCGTGTCATCACCGGGAACACCCGGGAACACCATCACCGCTTTTCCGTTTACGGACCGGGCAAGGGCCCGTGCCCTGGCCAGCACGTTCAGGCTGTACCTGAAGAGCCGCTCGTGCCGCAAATCACCGAATACCCAGATTTCATCGTTCATTTTTTCTTCCGATATATCTTGATCAAGCCCCGATGGCACCGGATTCCGACAGGCGCTTCATCAGCTCGTCCGCCTGCTCCCGGGCGTCTCCCTTGAGGAACTCGCATTTCTTTGTTTCTTTAACCCGCATCATGGAAATCACCCGGGTGGGGGAACCCGCATCGCCCACACGTTCCGGCACAAGCCCCAGATCCGACAGGTTCCAGCGTTCAACCCGCTCTGATTCAAATGCCCGGCCAATCCCTGAAAGCCCCAGATCCCTCGGCTCAAAAGCACCGGGATGGATCGTAAATGCCACCGGGCTTGTCACTTCATATTCTTCCAAAAAATGATCAGCGACTCGTTCCACCCTGAATACGTCCTTCTGCCATTCTATACCTGATACCATACTGATAAACGGGATGCCGAGCTGTACCGATGTCTGAGGCCCCACCTGACCGGTATCGCTGTCCGCTGTCCGAACGCCGAAAAGCACCAGGTCAAAGGGGACCAGCTTTTGAAGGCCCGCCCCGAGGACCGTTGAGGTGGCCAGGGTGTCTGAACCGGCAAATGCCGGATCAGAGATGAGGATCTCCCGATCCACCCCCATGGCCCTGGCCTCGGAAAGGGCTGAAAGGCTCGCTTCAGGGCCCATTGAAATGGCCGTCACACGGCCACCGTGAAGTTCTTTGAGGCGAAGGGCCGCTTCCAGGACCGGCCGGTCGAATGGATTGAGCTCCGAGGTATCCTCGGTTCGAACCACCTGTTCCTCGGGCGCCGCCAGGATGACCGATTTAATGCATACCACAATATGAAATCCCATTATTTTTTCCCCAGGACCCCTCTGGCAATCACCATCCGGTGCACCTCGGAGGAGCCCTCGTAAATTCTCGTTACCCGGGCGTCACGGTAGTAGCGTTCAACGGGGTAGCTCTTGGAGTACCCATATCCACCATGAATCTGTACCGCCATATCCGTCACCTTGCAGCAGGCCTCGGACGCAAAGAGTTTTGCCATGGCCGATTCCTGGGAAAATCTTTTTCCGGAATCTTTAAGGGCGGCGGCCCGATATGTCATGAGGCGGGATGCTTCCACAAGGGTACCCATATCCGCAATCATCATCCGGATGGCCTGGTGTTTTGAAATGGGAACCCTGAACTGGCGGCGCTGCCGAGCATACAGAATCCCCTCTTCCAGCGCGGCCTGAGCAATACCCAGGGCCTGGGCCGCGATCCCCATCCGGCCCGTATCCAGGGCCGCAAGACCGATTTTAAGCCCCATGCCTTCCCGGCCCAGGAGATTATCGAGCGGCAGGCGGCAGTCATAGAGCCGTATGGAACTGACCGGGTTTGCCCGCATGCCGCAGAGGTCTTCCAGGTCCCCCACCACGAACCCCGGGGTTCCCCGTTCCGCCACCACCACACTAATCTCCCTGCGGTCACCGGACGGGTTGGTTTTAAGGAACAAGAGGCATATGTCCGCAACCCCTCCGTTGGTCACAAATACCTTGTTGGCGTTGACCACATATGCGTCTCCATCGGAAACGGCCGTGGCCTCAATGCCCGACGCGTCTGACCCCGCGTTGGGTTCCGTCAGGCAGAAAGCACCGATCTTCTCCCCACCGGCCAAAGGCTTTGCCCACTTTTCCTGCTGGGCCTCTGATCCGAACGCCAGGATGGGGTACAGGGCCACACTGTTATGGACCGTCACACAGAGCCCCAGGCTGCCGCTGGCCCTGCTGATCTCCTCAACGATAATGGCATAGCTGACGGAATCCAGATCCGCGCCACCCAGTTCTCGGGGTGCCTGGATACCGAAATATCCGAGCTTCCCCATCTTTTCCACCACTTCCCAGGGAAACCGAGCCTCTCGATCAATCTCACCGGCTATGGGCCTGATTTCCCGATCACAGAAGGAACGAACAGATCGCCGTACGATACGATGCTTTTCAGATAATATACCGTCCATAAATTCTCTTTATTTCAAAATCACAAGAAACCGGTTGAGACCTCAGGTCTCCGGTAAAGGTCGGGGTTAGAGTTGCTCGGGGAGATAGCATTTAAAGGGGCAGGAGTAACAACTGATTCGGTTAGGCAAAACACCTTTCTCTAGGAGATGCAAGCCTACTTCTTTGTATACACTCCCTTGCTGACACTTTTGATTTTTTTCTTTTTTCTAAGCCGGTAGATGATGTTGTTCAATTTTTTCGTGTTAAAGCCTGTTTGCTCACCCAGTTCATCCATTGTAATGGGTTTTGTCGCAGTGACGATCACTTCGTAAACCACCTCCGTTGCGTTGACAGCCGGCTTTTTCTGAGAAACCGTGTTATCGGGAGTCTCTTTTGGTGCCTCGGGTGGGTTGTAATCATTCGCTGCGGGCTCGGGTTCGAAATCCCTGTCACCGCCTGACGAATCCACATAACCGTCCAGCTTATCCGCGATGGTCTGCACGCCCTGGGCCAAGGTCCTCAACCCTTCGCCAAACGCTTTTACAAATGTTTCCAGCTCTTTCATTGCACATATCCTCCTGCAGTATTTCACCATTCCCTTTATCTCGAACGTCGGGTACCCGCTGAAAAATCAGTCTTACCCTGTTTTTTATATGGTTTCTTCATATCAGGTAAATCTTTGCTTTTCAATGAAAAAAGGTATTTTCAAAATTATTTGACCCGAATCAAGGGAACGTGGTAGGTTTGCTCCTAAAAAAACAATGAGGATCAGTTCCTGAAACACCGACCGGGAGTCAACCTGAATGACGAGTGATTTAGACATCATTTCAAGCGCCCTTATCTTTGATGGGCTTCCCAAACAACACCTTGAACAGATCCAAGAGGTGTCGGTCTCAAAAAACTACCATAAGGGTGAAATGATCTTTATGGAGCAGGACGAAGGAAACGGCTTCTACCTGGTGGCGGAAGGAATGGTAAAAATTTTCAAGGTTTCACCGTCAGGCAAGGAACAGATTCTCCACGTTTTCGGCCCCGGAGAACCTTTCGGTGAGGTCCCGGTATTTTCCGGACGTCGATTCCCCGCCAATGCCGAAGCCATTCGAAAATCGAGGCTTCTCTTTTTCCCGAGAACCGCATTCCTGGGGCTGATTACAGCCCATCCATCACTTGCCTTGAACATCCTCGCGGTGCTGGCCATGCGGCTTCGGCAATTCACCCAGCAAATCGAAAACCTTTCCCTGAAAGAAGTCCCCGCCCGCCTGGCAGCGTATCTGCTTTATCTATCTACGGAACAGGAAAGAGAGGATTCCGTCACGCTCGACATTTCAAAGGGACAACTGGCGAGCCTTTTGGGAACCATTCCTGAAACCCTTTCCCGGATCCTGAACCGGATGAACAAGCAGGGCCTCATCGAAACAAAAGACCGCACCATCCGGTTGCTGAATCTTGAAGGGCTTGAATCCCTTTCCATCGATGGGGAAAAAAATGAAGCAACATAGAAAAGTACTTGATATTTCAGTCAGGAACTGTTAAAAAGACGGATTATCATAATGTCCAGCAGGGAGGAAACATTCAAATGTCAAAAGTATGCGATATCTGTGGCAAAAAACCGCTTGTCGGTTATAGCGTCAGCCACGCTCACAATAAAACCAAGAAACGATGGTACCCCAACCTTCAGAGCGTCAAATGTGTCAAAAACGGTCAAGCCGTAAAAATCAAGGCCTGCACCAGCTGCATCAAATCCGGCCTTGTGGCAAAACCCGTGAAGAAAACCTTTCAAGTTTCCTGAAGCCTTTCAACCATCAGCACGTTTCTCACCTTTTTGATGGAACGGATTATGTCCTGAAGCTGGGCATAATCCTCCACCTCAATCGTAAAAAGAGCGATGCCTTTATTGTCCACCGTGGTTTTC
>Ga0075111_1000740_pt1 | contig 15050 bp, 13 predicted proteins | sample AntAceMetag02UKK_FD_69787 | JGI IMG/M metagenome (GOLD analysis project Ga0075111, IMG submission 69787) | Saline lake microbial communities from Ace Lake, Antarctica - Antarctic Ace Lake Metagenome 02UKK | ecosystem: Environmental > Aquatic > Non-marine Saline and Alkaline > Saline | place... | reverse complement strand
TTGGGGTGATCGACAGTATGAAAATTTAATTGAACAATCCATTATTACTAAAATGCTGAAAAAACCAGTTGAGAACTTTATCGATTGTGGTGCTGGCTTTGGTCGATTAGTTCCATCATATGAAAAGATAATTGAGAAGAAGATGGTGCTGTTCGATTATTCAAAAAAACTGTTGGATAGTGCTAAAAAGAATTATAAACAGAAAAAAAATATCGAATACGTACAGGGTAGTTTGTATGAAATTCCATTTGATGATAACTATTTTGATGGTGGTGTTTCCGTACGAGTACTGCATCATGTAGAAGATGTGCCGAAGTTTTTCAAAGAGTTAAACCGAGTGTTAAAGGATAATGCAACATTTGTCCTTGAATATGCAAATAAACGCAATTTATTAGAGATTTCTAGATTTTTGTTTCGCAAGAACCAATTGCATCCTTTTTCAAGAAAACCTGAGAACAGGAGTGACAAAGGCTTAACATACAACTTTCATCCAAAGTACATAAAAGAAGAGCTCTTGAAGCATGGCTTTATTATTGAAAAAAAAGTAGCATCTTCATTATTTAGATTAAATATTTTAAAACGAATTCTTGGACAGAAAAATTTATCTAAGTTTGAAACACATGTGCCGTTATTTATGAAACGGTTCCTAATAAGTCCGAGTACATTTTTAAGAATAAGGAAGGTGAAAAATGCCAAAAAGAACTGATATTAAAAAGATTCTTATTGTTGGATCTGGCCCTATAATAATTGGTCAGGCGTGTGAGTTCGATTATTCTGGAACACAGGCAGTTAAAGCTCTAAAAGAAGAAGGCTACGAAGTGGTGTTGATAAATAGCAACCCAGCATCCATCATGACGGATCCGGAAATTGCAGATAAAACCTATATTGAACCTATTACTCCAGGTATTGTAAGGAAAATAATAGAAAAAGAAAGACCAGAGGCGTTATTACCAACAATGGGTGGTCAAACTGCACTTAATATTGCAATGGCACTTGCTGAAAATGGAACCTTGGATGAATTTAATGTGGAGCTAATTGGTGCAAAACTTGAAGCGATCAAAAAAGCAGAAGATCGAAAGTTATTTAAAGATGCGATGATTAAAATAGGGGTTGCAACTCCAGAATCTGATCTAGCGTATTCAGTTGAAGATTCCTTAAAGATTGCCGAAAAAATAGGGTACCCACTCATTATTAGGCCAGCATTTACCCTAGGTGGCACTGGTGGTGGGATTGCTTATAATAAAGAAGAATTAATTGCAATCGTCAGTGATGGTGTTAACGCAAGTCCAATTAACCAGGTGCTAGTTGAACAATCAGTGCTCGGTTGGAAAGAGTACGAGCTAGAAGTAATGAAAGACAAGAACGATAATGTCACCATTATTTGTTCAATTGAGAATTTTGATGCAATGGGTGTTCATACAGGTGATAGTATAACGGTAGCACCAGCCCAAACATTAACAGATAAAGAATATCAACGGTTGAGAGACTATTCAATTGCGATTATGAGAGAAATTGGAGTAGATACAGGTGGTAGTAATATTCAATTTGCAATTAATCCTGAAAATGGAGATGTCATTGTTATCGAAATGAATCCACGAGTGTCTAGAAGCTCTGCATTAGCATCAAAAGCAACCGGGTTTCCGATAGCAAAAATTGCCGCTAAATTAGCAGTAGGCTATACTTTAGATGAAATTCCAAATGATATTACTCAAGAAACGCCAGCGTCTTTTGAACCAACGTTAGACTATGTTGTTGTAAAAGTACCGAGATTTGCTTTTGAAAAGTTTCCAAATGCGGATAGTAAACTTAACACAGTAATGAAATCAGTTGGCGAGGCAATGGCCATCGGCCGTACCTTTAAAGAGGCTATGAATAAAGCGATGCGTTCACTCGAAATTGGCCACTATGGGTTTGATGAAGCAAAAGATGTTGATATGAAAAAACTTCGAGATAAATTGATTTACCCAAATGCATCACGCATATTCTATATCAAGGGTGCATTCAAGGCAGGTTTAACTGTGGATGATATTTTTGATCTGACAAAAATTGATCGATGGTTCTTACATCAACTTTTAGAAATTTATGAATTTGAACTGGACTTAGTTAAAGAAAAAAATATTTCAATGGAAACACTTAGAAAAGCAAAAGAATATGGCTTTTCTGATCGATTCTTAGCTGAGTTGTTAAACAAAACAGAGCTAGAGATAGTAGATTTAAGACTTAAAAATAAAATAGAGCCAGTATACAAAATGGTTGATACTTGTGGAGCAGAGTTCGAAGCGAAGACCCCTTATTATTACTCATCATACGATTCAGAAGATGAAGTAATACCGAGTGATAAAGAAAAAATAATGGTTTTAGGTGGCGGACCGAATCGGATCGGACAGGGAATCGAATTCGATTACTGTTGTGTACATGCATCACTAGCCATTAGAGATTCAGGATATGAGTCTATTATGGTGAATTCTAATCCAGAAACAGTCAGTACGGATTATGATATTTCAGACAGACTATATTTTGAACCACTAACATTTGAGGATGTCATGAGTATCATCCGCAAAGAAAAACCAAAGGGAGTCATTGTTCAGTTTGGTGGACAGACACCTCTAAAATTGGCTGATAGTTTACTTGCAGCTGGGGCTCCTATCATTGGGACATCACCAAAATCTATTGATATGGCAGAAGACAGAGAGCTCTTTGGTAATTTATTAAAGAAACTAGATTTCTTGCAGCCAGAAAATGGGATTGTACGAAATACCGAAGAAGCAATTGAGAGTGCAAAACGAATTGGCTACCCAGTTGTTGTAAGACCTTCCTATGTACTCGGTGGACGAGCAATGGAGATTGTATTTGATGAAACAGATTTGAAGCGCTATATGACAGAAGCAGTAATTGCATCTGAAGATAAACCAGTTTTAATCGATAGGTTTATCCAAGACGCTACAGAAATAGATGTTGATGCGGTATCGGATACAAAAGATTGTGTGATAGCTGGAATCATGGAACATATTGAACAAGCAGGGATTCATTCTGGTGATAGCGCATGTATGTTGCCTACACAAAACATTTCAAAAAAGATATTAGATCGAATTAGAGAAATGACATTTGTATTAGCAAAAGAATTAAATGTTATTGGACTAATGAATATTCAGTATGCGATAAAAGATGACCAGGTTTATATCCTAGAAGTAAACCCGCGTGCATCCAGAACCGTTCCATTTGTTTCAAAAGCAACCGGTATCCCCTGGGCGAAAGTTGCAACTAAAGTAATGCTAGGTCAATCATTAAAAGACTTAGGTGTAAAAGAAATAATAACAGATCATATCGCAGTTAAAGAGGCGGTATTGCCCTTTAGTAAGTTTACAGGGCAAGATACTATCCTGGGACCGGAAATGAAGTCTACAGGCGAAGTAATGGGTATTGCAGATAGTTTTGGCAGCGCCTTTGCAAAAGCACAAGTTGCAGCAGGAGAAAAGTTCCCATTAAAGGGATCTGCGTTTGTGTCTGTGAATGATAATGATAAGCAAAAAGTAGTTCCAATCGCAAAAAAATTAATTGATTTAGGATTCAAAATAATATCGACCTCAGGAACGGCAAAAGTTCTAAAGGATAACAACCTAGATGTTCGGGAAGTAAAGAAGGTTAATGAAGGTCGCCCGAATGTAACAGATATAATTACAAATGGTGAAGTGGATTTAATTATCAATACACCACTTGGTAAGTTTTCGCATTTAGATGATAAAGAGATTCGCCAATCTGCGTTACTCTATAAAGTATTTACCATTACAACACTAGCAGCTGCCAATGCTATGACTGCCGCAGTTGAGCAAGCTCAAAAAAAATCATACACTGTTCAAGCCATACAAGATTACTATAAAAAATAACATCTATCATCTCGATACTATTTCGTTGAAATCACTCGATGATCTTCGGTCACTGAGTTTTTTTCGATGAAAAAAGTATCGAAGTGAGCATAAAAAAAGCCGGGCATTCGCCCGGCTTTTTATCTAAGATTCATATTAAGTTAATAAATAGGTGGTCTTGCTTCCCTTTTAAGTGTATTAGAGTTTAATAAAGCATCAATATCGATTAGCTCTAGTTTTATAAACTGCATTCTTTCAAATAAGCATTTCAGCCCAATCTCTTTATCGACACCACTATTAAATTTAATATCTACATTACCATCTGAAATCTCAATTTTATCTACTCCACAAGGATTTGGATCCTCGTTTATACTATGATGTATTTTCGGAATGAGTGCTCCTGTCGTTTTTGCTATCTCCTCGTTTATTGCTGTTTTTCTTTGTGTTGTTATTAGATTTGGTGCCTTTTTTGAAATATTTGTTCCTACTGGTTTTAAACTTTGCGGATGTGCTTTTCCATAAAGTCGTGCAGAATTATTTGCATTTATTTGTGAAATGATTGGTGAAGTGATTTTTGGTGCCATTTTACTACCTCCTGTTTTTTATTTATTTTTTGGAAGATTGTAAAGCTAGTTTTCTTCCCCCTATATTAATACATCGAACACTTTTGGTATTTGTCCCAAAACAACTATCGAAAAAATATTATGTTTAAGTTTTTATTAACATCCCCCTTTTGTAGCCTCCCATAACAGGGGAGGGGAGAATCTAATATTTGAGCAGGCCTCCTCTCTACGAGTGGAGAGGGGGTGGCCGTAGGCCGGGGGTGAGGCTATAATATTCCCTATGAAAGCTGGTGTAGAGAAACGACTAAATCGAAAGATCGGGAAACTGATCATGGAGAAAGAGCTGATCAAGGATGGCGATCGGATTCTTATTGGTCTTTCTGGTGGCAAAGATAGCTGGTCACTGGTTCACTTCCTACATGCTTTCCAACGTAAGGCTCCAATTAAGTATGATATTAAAGTTGTAACTCTGGATGTAATGCTGAGTGACTATCAGAAGAAAAAGCTTAAGAGAGGCATGAAACGCTACGACTTAGATTATTACGTATGGGAAAACAAGATAGAGAAAATTATCGAAGAGAAACGAAGACCAGGTTCTAGTTATTGTTCCTTGTGTGCCCGAATGAGACGAGCATATCTATATAAGGCTGCTTCTGAACTAGGGTGCAACAAAGTAGCCTTAGGTCATCATATGGATGATTTACTGGAAACGTTATTGATGAATATGTTTTATCATGGAAATATCAAAGGCATGCCGGCAAGCCTGAGCGCCCAAAATGGTATTCACGAACTTATTCGTCCAATGTTATATTGTGCGGAAGCTGATATTGTTGAATTTAACGTCGATCATAAATTTCCTATCATACATTGTGCATGTACAAAGAGTAAAAAAACAGATATTAAACGAAAATATATAAAAAGTGTTCTTAAAAATTTAGAAAAGAAAGATCCGGGACTGAAGAAAAGTCTATTAGCTTCTACAAAGAATGTTACAAATAATCATATATTTTAAATGATGAAGATAAATTTTATTGATAGATGTCCTGAACATTATTCATAACTTTTTTAAAGAATACTTCAAGCTTTTCTTTTTCTTCTTGAAAAATTTTAAAATAATCACTTAGTTTGTCATTATCATTTATTTTCGCAAATGATTCTAATTCTTTAGCAGCGTCCATAAGCATATACGCATAGATGTTCCCGGCACTGCCCTTGATTGCATGTGCGATGTCCCTAACTGTTTTAATATCTTCTTGCTTGATAGCTGTTCTAATCAGTTTTGTTTGGCTATTCAAGAGTAAGAGAAATTTTTGCACAATATTAAGAAACAATTCTCTATTATTGTCGAAATCATAAAATGCTTTTTCTAAATCAAGAGGCTTGCTCGCACTGTCTCTTGATTCTAGCTTTTCTGGTTTCTTTCTTGCGTTTTTTAGGTTTCGAGGTTGTTTTAAATTGGTTCTGACTATATTAAGTAAGCCCTCTCGATTGATTGGTTTTGGTAAGTAATCACTAAATCCAATATCTAGATAATATTGTTTATTTACCATTTCAGTGTCACCTGTTAAGACAATGATTGGAATCGGACTTGCTACATCTGCTTCTTTTTCAGCAGAACGGATTATTTGAGTTGCTTCTGCTCCGTTCATTACAGGCATGTGAAGATCCATAATGATTAAATCAAATTTATTTTGCTTATGAAGATTTATTACTTCCTGTCCATTTGTTGCTTCAACAACGTCATAGCCTTCAAAAGAAAGTAGATTTGTGTAGATTGTCCGATTAACAGGGTAGTCATCTGCAATTAAAATCTTATATGAATGTGCGGTCGTTATATTTTCCATGTGAGCCTTTAAATATATAGTACATAATTTTTCAATTTATTTGAATATCTAATTTGCATTCAGGGGAAATAAAATGTTTAAAAGCAATTTATCTGGGCATGCTATGAATATAAATAAAAAATTATGTTAGACACGAAAAAAAGGTGAAACGTAATATTTTTATTGAATGTTTAGAAATTGGGAAAATGGGAACAATATTTATATAAGTACTAAAGGGAGGAATAAGTTATCATGGATGAACAAGAACTACGGACTATAATCGAAAAGGTGAATCAGCTAGCTCCTGAGGGGGATGACAAAATACAAAAAATAGAATATATGATGGATTTTGGTAGTGTCGCAGTATTAATAAACGTTAGCTTAAACTAGTTACTGGTTTTAATAGTAAAAGAAATTGTAATAACTTCATTCCCTGGACAGGTAAAAAATAGTGACGAGTTAGATAAACTTTCGCTATTTATGGGCGGAAAAATGATTAAGCCCTGGTTAATTCCTTGTGAGTATATAATCTGATCTTTAAACGCATGTATTTCCAATTTGTTTTCAAGTACTTTCTCTCGACGTAATAATTCTTCTTTAAATAATTGATTTTGTTCAATCAAATAAATCTTCTCTTTTAAATCGTTAAGCTCAGATTGGTAATAATCAATATTTTCTGTGCTTAGTCCTTGATTTAGCAATAAGTCAGTTCTCATTTCAGTATTTTTTAGCTCAATATAGGAAAGCTCTGAGAACTGGTTCGTTTTTATGGCATCCTTCACATACATAAATGGATTTTTAATTGTGCGATATTGTTTATTTTCAATATCCTTAAGAACAAATGTTTCTTTGAGAAATGTTTGAACTGGAATATCACTTAAGTTTGTAATGGTAATTAGAAAGGCCGTGTTTAAGCTTAATTCATAAAAAATTGGATCAATGTTCAGCTTTTGATGAAGTTCAGGTGTATAAGGCTCTACTTTATAAATAATGCCATTCTTTGTAAAACTAGTGGGGCTTGTGGCTTGTAAGTAGATGTTTTGACAGCCAGAAAAAATGAATATAGATATTAGGGTAAGAAGTATGACTAATGTTTTCTTATGCATATTTAGACCTCATTATTCCGTGTTGACCTTGTTTAAATGTTGAGGCATGAGACATCCCTTTAATTTCAAGATCAAATTTATTGATTTTTATTGTAACACCATTCCAGATATTCCCAAAGACAATAATCCTATGTGCCTGCGTATCTTTTAGAAAGGCTTTTAGGCTACTCAGTTGGTTATTTAAAGAATAGACTTCTTTTGTAATAAGTGCTTCTATTTCTTTCATTTTTAAATATTTTTCATCCTGATTAAATTCTTTTCTACGATGTGAATTTCGAATTTCGTAGCGTTTAATTTGAGTATACATATCTTTTGCTTGTTGTTCGTAGATTTTGCAAATATGTGACAATTCATTGTATTGTATTTCTTTTTTCTTACTTGTTTGTATTGCCAGAAATGTTTCCGTGCTAGATCTTTCACTGCCAGCGGTATGAATTTTAATACTATTTGCAGATTCGACTTCACCTCCAACAACTTTGCCTTCAACAACAACTGGTCCAAATGCTTTGATCTTTGCATTCATCGATTCGTATGCGACAAATATGTTTCCTTCTGTAGATTCAAGCTTCCCATGATAAATGAAGGGAGTAAATATGTCATAAGTGGATTTAATGTGAGATCGTTTCCCTGCAACCCCAATTAAACAGTAGACAAATCCAGCACAGTTAATGACTGTATCCTGAGCATCACCACAAATGATTACATCTCCGCTTGCTGTAATGGTGCTATTGGTTACGTTGTTGTCTAAAATAATCGTTCCATCAAAATCGATAACTTTATTAACGACTGCTCGATTTTTAAGAAGTGTTGGCAATACCGTGATACATTCTTTATTAAATTGAACCATTCCGGATTTTGAGGCATATACAGCCCCTCTATCCTCATAAACATTATTTCCAAGAATCACATCTTCCTTTTCTTTCATATCAATTGGGACAATATGACCAGTAACAGAAAAGCCGTTTACACTTTTGCATTCTTCTGAGAAGGTTGCGAGTTTTCCCCCTGTTGCAACTCTGTTTTGAATGCTCAGATCTAGAAAAATGACACGACCCTTTTGCTTCAGCGGTAATGGTTTTATCCGTTCTGTTATATAGTCAAAATCGTACTGGCGCGGCATATATGGAATTGGGACCGCTGCACGGGCGACAACAAATATTTTGCCGTCAGGATTTTCAATTTTTTCATTAAGCATAAAATCATCGATGCCACTATTAATATTCAAATTTTCTAATAGGGACATGATACTTCCAACTGTAGCTGTCGGAGATAGTAGAATATCGATATTCATCTCATCCTTGTATATTCGTACTAGTGCATCGTTTGATAGGTATTCAATATAGTCCGAGCTGATTTGTTCATTATTAAACAAAAAGGATTTGCTTTCGTCCGGGACATTATGCGTATTGATTAAATTGATAAACGATTCAAAAGATTCTGGTACGATACATTGGTCTGTTCTCATTACCCGGATTAATTCCATGGGATCCAGTGTAATTGATGTTTTGACAGTAATAGTACCTGTCTCCCAAAAGGAGAGCTTATAGTCAGGATTTACGATGTTTTTTAAAAGTTTTACCATATTATTAATCCAATTCCTTATATATCTCTATATGTCTATTATGTTAAATGATTTTGAAAATGTAAATTATAAATCCGATGTATTATGCTCTTCCAATGCTATTCTATAGCATATATAATGAGATATATAGATTTATTGCAGATACGCGCAACACAATAAGACGTATTCAAAAGTGAGAGTAAGGTATGATAGAGAGAGTTTCAACAGGTATTTCTTGGTTCGATGAGCTAGTTTCAGATGGTTTGCCAAAAAATAAAGTAACAATGATTTCTGGAGAGTCAGGAGTTGGGAAGACCCTGTTCGCTTTACACTTTATTAAAGCAGGCTTGTATATGGATGAGAAGATTATCTATTTTACAGCAAAGGATTCACCAAAACAGCTATTGAAAGATGCACTATATTTAGGTTGGGATCTTCAGTGGGCCTTAGATCAGGAGCGTCTTCTTCTCATCGATGTAAAAGATTATTTTTGGAATACGACAGAAGAGGATCTTCAATCCTCTCTGATGACCAATTATATCCAGGAAGTAAGAAGCATTATAAAATCAAATGAGGCAAAGCGTTGTGTTTTTGATCCGGCGATCCCGTTGCCTTTGATGGCGTTTCCCAGTTATTGTTCAAAATTTATGAGTGATTTAGTTCGAGAGTTGGAGCAACCGTCCTTAAATGTTTCGACGATGTTGATAAACAACCAAGATGAGCATCATAAGTTACTTAATAGTAACTTGGCTTCAAATGTTGTTAAGATGTTTTTTAAGAAACAAGAGGATTCGTATAAGAGAACAATCTTTATACAGAAAATGCAAAATACTTACTACCAACCCAGAGAGTATTTTTTTGATATAATACATAATGACGGAATCGTACAAAGGAATTACTAAATGACGAAGAAAAAGATATTAATTGCCGATGATGAACCCAATATTCTAATGCTGACAAGCATTATGTTGGAAGATGCGGGATATGAAACAATACTGGCTAAAAATGGGGCACAGGCTATAGAGAAAGCCATTAGCGAAAAACCCGATTTTATTATTACAGATATCGTAATGCCGGAACGTGATGGGTTTGAAGTGTGCAAAACATTAAGAGCCAGACCAGAGTTTGCAAATATCCCAATTATTATTTTATCAGCAATTGGTGATGAATTTAATAAAATCACCGGATTTGAAGGCGGTGCAGATGATTACATTACTAAGCCTTTTAATCTTGAGGAACTACGTAATCGTGTTCAAACACTACTAATGAGAACCACTGAGAATACAGTTCAGCAAGTTGAACCGCCTGCAGAACAAGAAGAGAGGGTAGTCGATACAGAGAATCAACAGAAACCTGTTCCGAATCAATCGAGTAGTGTTGAGTTTGTGGATACGGGTGTAAAAGAGTTGAATGGAATTCTTCATGGTGGTTTGCCAAGCGGGTCCAATGTTCTACTGATAGGCCCTTTAGGCTCAGGAAAATCATCGATACTCAGACGATACATGAGTGCAGGTTTAGATAAAAAAGAACGGACGATGTATATTACCTTGGATGATTCACCTCAAATGATCCGGAAAAAGATGAACAACCTCTTGGCAAAAAGAATTGAAGAATTTGAAGAATTAAATCTCTTTAGCATTGTTGATGTTTTTTCGTGGTCCTCTGGCACTAATTTGAAAAAGGAAAAATACTCCATTAATGGGATATTGGATTTGAACCAGTTATCAATGGTAATTGCAGATGCTGGACAAAGTATTGGCCAATCAATTCAGAGTAAATTAGGTGGTAGACGAGTTGTCGATTCTATTTCGTCACTCTTAATTAATTTCGATTTATCAGTTGTACAGCGATTTTTATCTCAATTAGCTCGGACATCAATCCCGTTTGGCATGGTCAATACGATGTTTGTTATCGAAGATGGTACAGTATCTGAACATGTGCTAAATAATATTAAATATATAATGGACGGAGTAATAGAGACAAAGCAGGTAGGCGATGATTTTTTTATACGAATCGTCAGTATGAAATGGATTGATTATGAAAGGGATTGGGTGAAAGTAAAATTATGATAGAACGTATACCAACAGGAATAAGTGGCTTGGATTCCTTAATTGAAGGTGGTCTTCCAGCGGGACGAAATTATATAGTTTCAGGTGCTGCTGGATCTGGAAAAACCATATTATCATCCCAGTTTTTATATAATGGTGCTTATAAGTTTTCTGAAAAAGGTCTCTATGTATCATTTGAAGAACCGGTTGAAGACATTATTGAAGACTTGAGTCGTTTTGATTGGAAGAAGATGGATGTGCTTTTAGAAAAGAAAGATTTGCAGTATATATATTTGCCGATGTTAAAGTCTGAGTATGAAGAAAACATATTTAATATGCTTTCAACCGTTGTAAGTGAAGTTAAAACCAGGGGATACAAACGATTAGTTCTCGACTCATTGCCAGCCTTAGGATTGCTGTATAAAGATATTAATAAACTTCGAAAAGACATCTATTTAATGTTACATGAAATAAAAAAAGCTGGATGTACAACGTTTATTATTACAGAAAAGTCTTCAACCGATATGGGATTAACACGCTTTGGAATCGAGGATTTTTTAGGCCATGGGTTAATTATTCTATCGTTAAGCCATACATATAGAGGTATAGAAGTAAGGAAAATGAGAGGAACAAACCACAGCACTGATATCAACAGAATGCGTATTGCAGAGTCTGGTATTACAGTGTATCCTGGGGATCACCCTTATTAAAAGTAAAGGATATTAAGAATGCTACATGGATTAAATGAAATATTACCAAATCAATTAAGTAAACGATATGAGATACTTAATCAAATGAAATCGTGCTTGGAAGAGTTCGATTATCAACGGATTACAACGCCAACCTTTGAACCATTTACAGGTTTAGCCGCTGGTTGGGATGATTACTTAAAAGAAGAATCGATACAGTTCTTTAACAATCAAGGGGCCTTAATGACAATGCGTCCGGAGATGACCTCTCCGATTGCAAGACTAGTTTCATCTAGAAAGGATCAGCTAGAGACGCCATTAAAGCTTTTTTATACAGAGAATATTTTTAGAAAGTCGCATATTTTAAGAAAGCAGGAGATATTTCAAGTAGGCATTGAGTATCTAGGTGAAAGTTCAATAGATGTTGATACTAAGGTAATCGAAGTGTTAATTGAAATGTTGAACCGAATTAATATTAAAAATTTCAAAATCGAAATTGGCCATGTGGAAAATATCGCTAATAAAAGCGATCAAGATATTGAGTCAATGATTCACGGAGATTATTACAATCTGTCTGAACTGCCTGCTATTGGTAGTGACGAAATCCTAAATAAGAATACATATTTAAAGCAATTTTCTGAAAAGATAGATAATAAATATAAACCATACATCCAATATAACTTAGGATTAGTTAAAGAGATTTCCTATTATACCGGTATTGTATTTAACATTCTGGTTGATGGTGTCGGATATATCATCGGAACAGGTGGCCGATATGATTCATTAATAAAAAAATATGGTTGGGATATCCCTGCAATTGGTTTCGCAATCGAATTTGATAAACTGGCATTAGCCCTTGAAAAGGAGCAGTAGATTGAGTAAAAAAGTAATCACTATTGGGGTTCCAAAGGGATACCTAATGAAAGAAAGTTTAAAATATTTTAGCCAATTTGGTATTGAAGTGGATGAAATTCCGGCTAGAAAGCTAATATTTTTTGATAAAAAGAAAGAGTTCCGATTCATGATTCTTAGACCGACGGATGTTCCAGTCTATGTAGAAAATGGTGTGGTTGATATGGGTGTTACCGGAATGGATATCATTCGTGAACGAAAACCAAATATTATAAAATTAAAAGATTTAGGATTTGGTTATTGTCGATTTGTTATTGCCGCAGATAAGAATAAAGAGATAAGTGCTTATCAAAACGGGATGAAAGTTGCGACAAAATTTATTAATTGTACAAAAGAATTTTTTAATGAGCGCGGTATTAAAGTTGATATGATTAAACTCTACGGATCAGTCGAATTGGCTGCTATAACAGGCCTTAGCGATGTTGTTGTCGATTTAGTTGCGACAGGAGATACGCTTCGAGAGAATAATTTAAAAGAAATTGAAACCATATTTGAATCGACTGCTTACCTAGTTACAAATAGTGTGTTTTATAGTTTAAATACAAAGCTTATTCAACAATTTGTATCTTAAATGAAATCTGTAAAAGTTTGCGGTATAAAAGGCTCTTTAAAAAAGACAATCACCGTCCCCTCAGATAAGTCTATCTCGCACCGATCTATTATCTTTTCTTCTCTCGCAAGAGGGAAAACGCTTATACAAAATTTCTTAATGGCAGAAGATACGTTAAATACGGTAAAAGTATTTCAACAGCTAGGTGTTCCAATCACTATAAATAAAACGGAAGTCATTGTTGACGGTGTCGGAATGTATGGATTAAAAAAAGCAAAAGATACCTTATACGTGGGAAATTCCGGTACAGGAATTCGGCTGATCCTTGGCGTTTTAGCTGCACAGAAATTTGATTCAGTTATTACGGGTGATGAGTCGATTCAAAGTCGACCGATGAAACGAATTATTGGACCTCTTAGTAAAATGGGCTGTCAGTTCTACGTAAAAGATGTAAGTGATAGCTGGATCAATGCCAGCGATTTAGATAAAGCAACGGCACCAGTATTAGTTAAGAAAACGGATGATATAAACGCAATCGAGTATCATATGCCAATGTCATCTGCCCAATTAAAGAGTTCAATATTGATTGCAGGTATGTATGCAGAAGGTACGACAATTGTTCATGATCCTGGGTATTCAAGGAATCATACTGAGAAGATGCTGATAGATTTTGGTGCTGACATTCAGATTAATAAGCAAACGGTATCATTGGTTCCACCAAAGGAACTTGTTTCAAGTGGTCGCATAAATGTTCCAGCAGATATTTCGTCAGCTGCTTTTTGGATGGTTCTCGCTGCTATACTGCCAGATTCAGAAATAAAAATTAAAAATGTCGGGATTAATTCAACACGAACTGGAATTATTACCGCACTTGAAAAAATGGGTGCTGATATATCATATGAGAATGAACAGAAAGATAGCGCAGAACCGATCAGCGATATTATAGTTAAGAGCAGCAATCTACAGGGCACTGAAATTTCAGGTGATTTGATACCACTCTTAATAGATGAAATACCAATACTTGCAGTCGCTGCGGCATTTGCAAATGGAGAAACTATTATTAAAGACGCAAAAGAATTACGAGTGAAAGAAAGTGATCGAATAGAATCAAGTATTTCATTTCTAAGATCTTATGGTGTAAGTGTGACTGAGACGGATGATGGGATGATAATTAGTGGTGGACAGCCTTTACAACCAGCGAAGACAAGGTCTTTTCATGATCATCGGATAGCAATGAGTAGCGTTATTATGGCGTTAGCAATTCCAGGAGATAGTTGTATAATGAACGTAGAGTGTATCAATACATCATATCCTGGGTTTTTTGATATGTTAAAAGAGCTTACGAAAGGGAGTGTTTTAGAGTGATAAGTATTTGTACTGGTGGATTCGAGGAAAGAATAAAAGCGATTCATAAACGAACATCGTTTATTAACCGACCAGAGGCCGATAAGGTCAGAGCGATAGTTAATGATGTTCAAAGTAATGGTAATAGCTCCCTATTAAAATACCTGACTCAGTTTGAATATCCGGTGAATCTTTTTAGTGAAATAGTTGTGAGTAGAACAGAAATAGATTTGGCTCATTCTAGAGTGGAGGAAGAGAATTTGCAGATCCTTCGAAAAGCAATAAGAAATGTACAGAGATACCATGAGAAATTTAAATTAAAAACTTGGACCGAACCTGTCTTCGACTATTCGAGTTATGGGATGAAAGCGACTGCGGTAAGAAGAGCTGGCGTTTATGTGCCAGGTGGCACTGCGGTGTATCCATCAACTGTTATTATGAATGTAGTGCCTGCAAAAGTAGCGGGAGTAAAAGAGATTGTGTTGGTATCGCCCTCTAACAAGGAAGGCAAGATAGATGACATGATTTTGGCTGCGGCAAAAGAATTGGGTGTGACTGAAGTGTATCGAATGGGTGGCGCTCAAGCAGTCG
>Ga0075111_1000738_pt1 | contig 15062 bp, 9 predicted proteins | sample AntAceMetag02UKK_FD_69787 | JGI IMG/M metagenome (GOLD analysis project Ga0075111, IMG submission 69787) | Saline lake microbial communities from Ace Lake, Antarctica - Antarctic Ace Lake Metagenome 02UKK | ecosystem: Environmental > Aquatic > Non-marine Saline and Alkaline > Saline | place... | reverse complement strand
AAAGAATTCTTTTACTAAATCATAAATAGATTGAATGGAGCTTTTAACAAATTCTTCACCCTTCAAATCTGGATTAATATTTTTCTTTATTGTGGAATAATGCCAACGATCAGCCTGCCACTGTTCCATTTTCTCCGGATGAGTTTTGCGCTCACCCCAAGGCATTTTGCCTTCCAGAGCCTTAAAAGCAGCTGCTGCTGTAATAAACTCCTCTATTTTTTTTATCTGATCCCCAATGTTCAAATCACTTAAACTCTTCTCAACTTTGCTGAGATTGTATTCAATAATTTTTATAAAAAGACGGAAACTATTTAGCATATGCTCATCAGCATAGTAACCATACTGAATATGTTTCATTAAGCTTTTTTTTGCATGTTCAAATGCGTAGGTATTAAATTCGTGCAGATGATTATATACATGACTTAAATGATAGTGATTAGTAATACTTGTGTGAAGATCGAATATCGCATTCCAGATATTATCGAATTTCTCAAAATTATCGTTATTGATCAGCTCCTCAAACATATTTTGTCTTTCAAGTATCTCCTGGCTACTCAAAACCGGACCATTTAGAATCATAGAACGAATTATATCGGCCACATCCTGGACATCATCTCCATATAGATGAAAATAATTAAAATCTTCATCACTACTACGATTAAAGAAAAAAGGCATATATTCTGGACGTTTCCTTAAGTCATTTTCTCCTGGATGCAAATCTCGATAATGCCAATACATTTGAGGATACTCAATTTTCACATCCTCCCCAGTGGAGTAATTATAATTTGTATCTTCGACCATGTGCACCACTACCTCATCTAAGTGTGGCATTATGACTCGGAAGCTACTAGGCAGTTGTTTCATTTCTTCTCGCTCTGCATCAGTATATGCAATAACGGGTGTGATACTTAGCTCGGGCACATTAACCAGGGGGATATTTTTACTATAATAGGCGCTAATTAAATCTATTATTCGACTTGGTAGCCCTAATTGTTTGGCAATTTCAATATTATGGGATGGAGCAGTCCCCTGCATTAACTTATGAAGCCAATTAATTTTCCCATCTGTTGGGTCTTCTACTGCCATGTGGTATAAACTTTCAGGAGCAGTTTTCTTCATGTAATTGATATAGAGATCGTTATGTGTTGCCAAAGTGACACGTGATTTTGTTTGGCTAAGTATCTCATAAAGCGTGATGATCAAATAAGCCTGGTCTTCCGGTGACGTAGTGGAGCCCCACTCATCTATCGATAGCTGAACATCCTGCCCCTCATATTTTTCAAGTAGATCGAATAGTTTCTTCAGGTTTAAGGCATCTTCGGCGTAGGCACTTCGACTGTTTGCTGCATCTGTGATAGCGCGATCAATCTTTATAAACGCCGCCTTTAAATGGAAGTTTGCATCTTTATCACAAGACGCAAAGCCAATAGACTGAGCCATAGATCTTAAATCGATATCCATTTCCAGATTAAATGATTTTCCAGACATCATATCCCCGGTTAGAGTTACTAGCCGTATGTCTTCGGGAGAATCATTGGCTATTTGAGTAAATTCGTCCCTAAAACTGCTTTTTTTTCTTTCACGCTTATTATGATAGGCATTTTTATACACTTCCTTTTGATCTACTTTAAATGTAACCTCGTTATAGAGCCCCTGCTTTACAAGTGACGCAATCATCACTAGAGCTTGAATTTTGGGAACTATATCATTAACTGCCTTTAGAATTCTCTTTGAGTCTTTAAACGCATCTAAATCTCCTTTGGATATTCCAATCAACGCCTGTCTTAAAAGAGACTTATACTGAAATGAATCTAACTGTTTTGCTAACACATTAAAAACTGGATCCTTAATCTCGCTCATTGCATGACTAATTTCTGAAATAACGTCAATCTGCTTCACACAATTCATTAGTTTTTGATGGCAGTTATTTAAATAATCATCATTAAGCTTAATTGCAGGCGGATTACTTATAAATTCAGATAGATCCAATCCTTCAGCTTTATAAAATTCTTGCAATTGTTCAATTCGTTTAAAAATTGGGCCCTCATAGGTCGGGTCATTCTTCTTTTTCTCTTCATAAAAATCAACCTTCAGTAGATACTTAAGATCTTCAGCAATTATGATTATCTGATCCATTTTCTCGTTAATTGTTTGTCGTTCTGTAGGCGCTTTGCTTAAATTAAGGAGTGTTTGTCGACGTTTATTTATTATTTGAACATCTGAAGTCGGACTGTTTAGAATTGACCAGAACGAACTACTAGCATTATGTGACAGTTTAGGGTTATATGCTTGCCCACTTGGAATTCCAGTGCTGTTATCAGATAAAATATGAACACCAACAGCAGAATCTCTTGAAGAGAAAACATTTAGGAAGTCACCTATTTTATTTATATTTGTAGCAATAAGTTTAGTATAATACATATTAGTTTCCGGTTAGCACTAATATGATTATCGGATAGACTTTAGTGAAATTTCAGTTAATTTGATTGAGACCAATACTGTTATTATTTTTTGACACACGATATTGTCAATCTAGTTCCACTTCGAAACAATTACTCGCTAAGTTTTGACCTCTGTTGCTTTTCTAACTATAATTAACCCATGCATACAATTAAGATTCAAAGCACAGAAAGAAACCAAATAATCGACATCACTCATCAAATAAACAATGTTATTCGGGAGCATAATTATGAATCGGGACTCATCGTTGTATACTCCCCTCACACAACAGCAGCAATTACAGTAAATGAAAATGCAGATCCAGACGTTAAAACAGATATGATTTATGCATTCAATCATCTAGTACCAAATGACCCAAAATTTAAACATATGGAAGGAAATTCAAACTCGCACGTTAAAGGTAGCATGATCGGATTTTCACAAACGTTTATTGTTGAGGACTACACGATTCAACTTGGAACATGGCAATCAATTTACTTCATAGAATGTGACGGACCCAGACATCGCAAGGTTTGGCTACAGTTCATTTCTGCTTAATAACAGGTAGTTTATAAGCCTCTCTTTCAGGAGAGGTAACGACACCACATCAGATTCAATAAAACACCGGAGATTACGTTGGTGAGGCCAATAGTTTTTAGAACAAAATATTATCAATTAGCCTAACATCACCGAGGTAAACAGCTACACCAATAAACATATTACCTTTCTCAAACGACTTAATTTCCTCTAAATTTCGATTGTATATTTCTATATATTGAACTCTAAACTTGTCTGATTTTAAAGACAAATATTCAAAATATATTTTGGACACATATTGGACATCAATATTCTCATTTACCTGAGCCACTACATACAGCAAACCCTCTTGTATACAAGCAGCGAGTTTTCTATCACCGCTGCTTAAATATGCGTTACGCGAGCTCATAGCCAATCCGTTTATTTCACGAATAATGGGCATTCCAATAACTTTAATATTTAAATTAAAATCTTTAACCATTTGTTTTATTAATTGATATTGCTGATAATCCTTTAAACCAAAATAAGCATTATTTGGCTGTATAACATTAAACAATTTTAAGACAATCAACGCAACACCTTCGAAATGCTGTTCGCGATATCTACCACAAAGTCTATTTGTATACACATCATTTATTGAAATATCAGCAACATTCCCAGGAGAAAACATTTCATCGGTATTCGGCATAAACAAAACGTTTACCCCTTCTCGTTCAAGAGACTCGATGTCTTTATCTATATTTCGAGGATACTGGGATAAATCTTCATCTGGAGCAAATTGCTTTGGATTCACAAAAATACTAACAACTGTAATATCATTATTTTTCACAGACTCTCGAACTAGTGAAAAATGTCCCTCATGTAAAAATCCCATAGTAGGAACAAATCCAATTGTTTTAGTCTTAAATTCTTGCTTGTATACAGATCTGTAAGCCGAAATGGTTTTGAGTATTCGCATCCTAGCCAAAATTTGTACGTGCGATTAACCACATAACAATCGCGAGGAGAATAGACAGTAGCTTTAAGCTGATATTTTTAGTAATCAACCTACCAAAGCGACTGTTTTTCTCGATATTTTTCTTTATTTTATGTCTTCTCTTTTCCATGCTGCAAAATCACATTTCGGATATGCATCACACCCGAAAAAGACCTTTCCTCTTTTTGTACGTTTTTCCAAGACATCGCTGTCACATTTTGGACATTTTACACCTTCAACGATTTTTTTCTGTTTCTTAATATGCTTACACTTCGGGTAATCGGAACAAGCAATGAACTTACCATATCGCCCAGTTTTGTAAATCATGTCACTTCCGCATTTTGGACACGCTTCCCCAGCCAACTCAGGTTCTTGCTCCTCTTTATTTTCTGGATCGCCAACATTACGAGTATACTTGCATTCAGGATAGTCTGAGCAGGAATAGAATTTCCCATACTTACTCATACGAATCACAAGTTTCTTCTTGCAATCCGGGCAAACCTCATCCGTCTCTTCAATATACTTCTGTGCATTCTTGTAAGAAAAATCAAGTTTCTCACTAAACGGTTCATAAAAATCTTTTACAATTTTTTTCCAATCTTTATTGCCAAGAGCAATTTCATCGAAACTTTCTTCAAGATTTGCTGTAAACTTATAATTTAATATATCATCAAAATATTCTAGTAAAAATTTAGTAACAATAATAGCAAGCTCAGTTGGAAAAAGGTGTTTTTTATCCTTTTCAATATATCCTCTTGCGATAATGGTAGAAATAGTTGGTGCATATGTAGATGGTCGTCCAATTCCTTCGCTCTCGAGCTTTTTAACAAGAGATGCCTCCGTATAACTTGCCGGAGGTCGGCTAAACTTCTGTAGAGCGATTAACGTTTCTAAATCTAGCACCTCACCCTCTTCAAGTTTAGGAAGTCTTGCATCATCCTCTTCATCTTTCTCGTCATCAGTATCTTCAATATACAATTTCATAAAGCCATCAAATTTAATGACTTCTCCTGAAGCTAGAAATTCTACTTGATTATTTTTCTCAAGCAATAACTTTATCGTTGTATTCTCTATTTCAGCTTCTTTCATTTGAGTCGCAATCGTTCGTTTCCAAATAAGTGTATATAACTTTAATAACTGTGGTTCTAATTCGTCCTTTAGCATTTCTGGAACGATCGTGATATCAACTGGACGAATCGCTTCGTGAGCCTCCTGCGCTCCCTTTGCCTTAGTTTTATATCGTCTATGCTCTTTTATATTATATTTCGCGCCGTATGTGCCGCTAATATATGAATGTATTTGTTTCAATGACTCATCGGCTAGGTTTAATGAATCGGTTCTCATATATGTAATCAAACCCACACGACCCTGTTGCTTTAGATCGATACCTTCATATAGTTTTTGAGCAAGTCGCATAGTATGACCAACCGGAAATCCGTGCTTGCGGTGTGCTTCCTGTTGTAAGGTTGATGTTGTAAAAGGAGCAGCTGGCTGACGCTTTGCCACTTTTTTCTTAACATCATCAACTTTTAGCTGTGTCCCACTTGGTACTGAATATTCATATAACAACGTATCCTTTTTACTTTGGCTTGTTTTCATATCAATTTTCCCAAAGCATTTTTCGATTGTCTCTAAGACAACAGATTCTTTTTGAAGTTTTAATTTTTTGCCATCAATCTTATCTAATATGACAGGAACATTTTTCTTTCCCTTATTTTGAGAATTACCTTTTATATCCCATGACTCTGTTGGCTTAAATGCATTTATTTCTTCTTCTTTTTCAACAACAAAGCGAACAGCAACAGACTGAACTCGCCCAGCACTTAACCCTTTTCTTACTTTTTTCCAAAGCAATGGAGACAGCTTGTATCCAACTAAACGGTCAATAATTCGACGAGTCTGTTGAGCATCGACTAATTGATCATCAATCTTCCGTGGATTTTCAATCGATTTTAGAATTGCATCCTTTGTTATCTCGTGAAACACAATTCGACTATATTGATCTTCTTTTATCTTAAGTGCATGTAATATGTGCCATGCAATAGCTTCTCCTTCTCTATCTTCATCGGTAGCTAGCCAAATATAATCAGCTTCTTTTGCAAGTTTTTTCAGATCGGTTACAATCTTTGTTTTATCTTTTGATACTTTATATGTCGGTTTAAAATCATCGTCAACATCGACACCTAAATCATTTTTCGGCAAGTCAACAACATGACCCATCGACGCCTTTACTGTAAAGCTATCATCCAAATACTTTGCTACAGTCTTTGCTTTCGCAGGGGACTCAACAATTACCAAATTCTTTACCATAACTACCTCCTAGAAAACCATTTATCGATATCTGTTTTCATAAATATTTTAGCAATAGGTCTTCCATGTGGGCAACTCATATTATTCTTTGTGCCAATCCAATCTTCTACCAATTTGCTCATTTCTTTACTTGTTAATTTATCGCCAGCTTTTACTGCTGCTTTACAAGCTACTGACATTAATACTTGATTATACTTTTTCTTTGCATCTGTGTCACTTGCTTCGCCTAATATATCTTTCACAACACCTTTAGCATTTTTATTTACTAAAAATTGAGGCACCGCTCTAATAATATATGTCCCGGTCCCAAAAGATTCAATAATAAATCCAATCTCACTTAGAATCAATTTAACATCATTGTATAAAATTTCTTCAGTTTTATCAAAAAAAACAGATTCTGGCAACAATAATTCCTGACTAATAACATCTTGCTTCTTCTCTAATAAGTTTTCATATAAGACTCGTTCATGAGCGATATGCTGGTCTATAACCAACATCTGTTCCTGATACCAAAAGATTAAATACGTATTTTGAATTTGCAAAATATCAGTTATTTCGCGAAATTCCAGTAATTGTGTCGTATCAGCACTCTTATCCAGCATATCGAATGCTTCAAGTGGATTATAAGTCGTCGATTGATTAGCCTTTGGATCAGAATAGATATTATCTAGGTTTAATGCTTGCGCTGGATGATCACTAAAATCTTTTTTGATATATGACTGCGGCGAAATAATCGGTTTCTCACTCACGGAGGATTGATTGGTTTCAATTTGGTCTATACTCGTTTGGTTTACTTCCTGACTAAAAGAATGCCCCCGCTCAAAAATAGATCGGATAGAATGATAAACAAGCCGATATATATTTTTTTCATTTACAAACTTCGCCTCCATTTTAGCCGGATGAACATTCATATCAACTTCTGATGGATCAACTGAAATATGAAGGAAACAGTATGGATGGCGTTGAGGTGGAAAAATATTTGTAATCGCATTTCGTAAGGCTTTTCCCATAATATCACTCTGGATATAACGCTTATTAACAAAAAATATTTGTTTATCACGATCCACTTTTGTGCACGAAGGTAATGATATATAGCCGTGGATCGTCACATCCTCATATTGGTATTCAATTCTTCTCATTTGTTTAAAAATGTCATAAGTGAAGACCTCAGATACCACTTCATCTAATTTATTATTCCCAGGAGAACTAAACACTTTTTTTAGCCCATTATAAAGTTGGAACATAACATCTGGTCTAGCCAAAGAACTGGCATATACAAATTTCAATATATGCATAAATTCTGTCTGATCCCGTTTTAAATATTTAAGTCTGGCTGGAATATTGTAGAATAAATCCTTAATGAGAATAGACGTTCCGTCGTTTAATGGTAGCGAATTCTTAGCAACTTGCTTCCCACCCTCAACAACTATTTCTGTCCCAAGATCACTCCCCCTTTTTTTCGAGCGCATACTCAGTTTTGAAACAGCTGCAATACTTGGAATTGCTTCTCCACGAAATCCCATAGATTCCAAAAAGAATAGATCTTCTACTGAACTTAGCTTAGATGTGGCATGTCGAGTAAATGATAGCTCAACATCATCTGAATCCATACCGAAACCATCATCTACAACTTCGATACTCGACTTACCACCATTGGAAATAGTGACACGAATTTTAGAAGCACCCGCATCAAGCGAATTTTCTATCAGTTCCTTAACCACTGAAAATGGCCGACTGACAACCTCTCCGGCCGCAATTTTATTTACCGTATCATCATCAAGTATTCTAATTTCACCCATTTTTAGATAAACGAACCACCGTATTTACAAACTCTTTGAATAAAGGATGTGGATTAGTTGGTCGACTTTTAAACTCTGGATGAAATTGTGATGCAACAAAGAATGGATGATCCGGCAACTCAATTACTTCCACCAAACGATCATCTGGAGATGTTCCTGAAAATTTGAAACCCTTTGATTCAAAATCCTCACGATATACGTTATTAAACTCATATCGGTGACGATGTCGTTCATAAATAACTTCATCCATATAAATTGTTTGAAGCTTTGTATCTGATTTTATTTTACACGGGTATAATCCTAATCGCATAGTACCACCCTTGTCTGAAATATATTTTTGCTCTGGTAATAAATCGATAACCGGATGTGTTGTATCTTCATTAAACTCACTACTATTAGCATCTTTTAAATTCACTACATTTCGAGCAAATTCAATAACTGCCGTCTGCATACCCAGGCATAATCCTAAATAAGGAATCTTATTTTCCCTGGCATACTTAACTGCAGTAATTTTACCTTCAATACCTCTCATTCCAAATCCACCGGGAACAACAATCCCTTCAATCTCGGAAAATATCACATTAACTTCATCGACAGACTTGCTTTCAAGCTCTTCACTATCAATCCACTTGATCTCTGCTTTTCTTCCATGATCAATACATGCGTGATAAATGGATTCAACAACTGAAATATAGGAATCATTTAGCCCAACATACTTTCCAACAATGGCCACCGTGAGTGTTTCTTTGGCACTATACATTTTCTTTACAATATCTTGCCAAACGCTTAGTTCTCGTTCATCCGTCTTTAAATTCAAATACTTGACAACAATATTATCAAGGTTCTGTTTCGCAACATTTAGAGGCACTTCATAAATCGATTTAACATTAATCATTTCAATAACCGCTTCTTTTTCGACATCACAAAATAAAGAGACTTTATCCTTTAGTTCTTTATTGAGTGGTTTGTCGCTTCTTAACGCTATAATATCAGGCAAAATACCAATACTACGAAGTTCCTTAACACTATGTTGAGTTGGCTTCGTTTTGAATTCGCCTGAAGATTTTAAATATGGAACCAGTGTCACATGAATATGCACCGAATTATCACGACCCAATTCTTTCCTGAATTGTCTAATAGCTTCTAAAAAGGGTAGTGACTCGATATCACCGACTGTTCCACCAATTTCGATTATCACAACATCACAATTATGCTCAGATCCAACTCGTCGCATACGATCTTTTATTTCATTTGTAATATGAGGGATGACCTGTACTGTTCCACCCAAAAAATCACCACGACGTTCCTTTTGAATAACCGTGTGATAAATCATACCAGTCGTAACATTATTAATTCGTCCCAAATTTTCATCAATAAATCGCTCGTAATGACCAAGATCTAAGTCTGTTTCAGCGCCATCATCCGTTACAAAAACCTCTCCATGTTGAAATGGCGACATCGTACCGGGATCAACGTTTAAATAAGGGTCCAGTTTTTGAATTAAAACCTTTACCCCTCTCGTTTTAAGAACAGTGCCTAATGCTGCCGCAGTAATCCCTTTTCCAAGGGATGACACTACTCCTCCGGTTATAAACACATATTTAGTCATTTTTTTCTCCATTCATTTTTATTTCAAGTTTTAGTTTTACTACACGTTGTTTGACAACGTTAATAATTGTAAATTTGTATCTTTCATCTTCATAAATATCACCCATCACAGGTATTTTTCCTAACTTATTCACAACATACCCAGCAATTGAATCATAATCATCTTCTTCAGGCACAGCAATATTTAATTCTTTATTTAGATCACCGACATTAAGCATACCAAGAATTAGATAGACATTATCACCCTTTTTCTCAATATATTTTGCTTCTTTACCATCATACTCATCGCTAATTTCGCCGATTATCTCTTCTATAATATCTTCAATGGTTATAATGCCACTAACACCGCCATATTCATCAACAACAATCGCCATATGCTGTTTTTTATCTTTTCGCATTTCCTTAAGAAGCTCATCTATTTTTTTACTCTCAGGAACAAAAAAAGGTTCTCGTGCTAATTCCATTACATAGGGTATATCATCTAATTTATTCTCAGGTAATTGGAGTAAATCCTTTGCATAAATAATTCCGGTCACATTATCAATTCGTTCAGAATAAATCGGTATTCGGGAATGGCCATGACGATTAATAATCCCAATAATTTTCCGAATTGTGCTTTTAGAATCAGCAGCAACGATATCTGTTCGGGGGATCATTACTTCTCGTACAATTATATCACCAAACTCAATAACAGACGTCAGCATTTTCTCCTCTTCTTCCTCTAAAACACCTTCTTGCAAACCCATCGTAATCAAAAGCTTTATTTCTTCTTCTGAAACAAGGGAGTCTTTCTCCAAGCGAAGTCCACCGGTTATTCTAATAATTACCTTCGATATATTATTTAACACGCTAATTACAGGAGAAAACAATATTGAGAAATAATAAACAGGACGACTTAAAAACAATCCAATTTCCTCAGAGTTCTTAATAGCAAGAGTCTTCGGTGATATTTCACCAAATATTAAAAGGATAACAGTCATAACAACAGTTGTAACGGTTGTAATAACTGCCTTATTACTTACACCATAGCTACTCAGAACCTGAACAAACAAAAAAGTAGCAACTATTGATGCCAATATATTAACAATATTATTCCCAACCAGTATCGTGGTTAGCATCTTCCCTGGTTTGTGATATAGCTTTTCTATAAATTTAGCATTTTTCTTATTCTCAGAAATTATTTTCTTACGTTTCAAGTGGGTAAGAGACGTTAATGATGTTTCTGCGGATGAAAAAAATGCTGATAAAACAAGCAATATTACTAAGAATAGAAACTCTATAAAATACGAACTATCTTCCACTAAATATATTCCCTATCAACATAATAATCTTATTATAAAATACTAATAAACCTATGACAATCGCTAAACTTGATGAAACAAGAACTGCACCTGCAGCAACATCCTTTGCTAACTTTGCAGTTATTCGATATTTCTTTGTATATAAGTCAATTGTAAGCTCAATTGCAGTATTTATCAATTCTGAAAATATCACAAGATTAATTACAATACAGATCGCAACCCACTCAAATCGGCTAATACGAAAATAAAAACCGGCAATAATCGCAATCGTGGCAAATACTATATGTATTTTTAAATTACGCTCACGACGAATAGCAGTTGAGATTCCATTAATAGCATCCCTTAAAGACACAAGAAATGATCGATTTGAATATTTATTTCGTCTCATTTTTTAAAAGAAAATCTTCAAAATCACGCATAATCTGATAACTTTCATCAGTTTTATGGTCATACCCAACAAGATGCGCAAAGGAATGTGCAATTACTCTAGATAATTCTTTTTCATACTCAAGAGAATTTTCAGATGCATTTCGTCTTACGGCATCAGTCGAAATATAAATATCCCCCAGCATGTCCTCATCATTAAGACAAAATGTTAAAACATCTGTCGTCTTGTCTTTTGATCGATATTCACGATTAAGCTTCTGCATATACTCGTCATCAATAAAGCTCAGAGAAATCTGTCCTTCAGGCAAAACTATACGTTTAGCGATATTATCAGCAATACCTAGAATGAATTGAATATCGACATCAACTTCATAATTAAGAATTATACTCGCTCTATTTATCGTCATCAGATTTATCAGTTGCTCCTGGATATTTAATCCTAGAATGGTATTGATTCGTAATAACACTAAAGAATATATTTTTTATTAATTCTATATCAGCCAGAGTTAATGCCGATTTGTCTAGCTGCTGATCATCAATCTTTTCTTTCACGATCTTTTCGATCATTGATCTTATTTTCACTGGAGATGGTTTATCAATTGACCGAATTGAAGCCTCTACACTATCTGCAAGCATTATAATAGCACTCTCTTTACTTGTAGGCTTTGGGCAATCATATCTAAACTGGCTCTCATCAACGACGTCATGAACAGTCATTCGCAACATCTTATGGTAAAAATAAACAAGCAAACTTGTTCCATGATGCTCAACAATAATACGTTGGATCTCCTTTGGTAAAGAATATTTTTTAGCTATCTCTAAACCATCCTTGGGATGTCCAAGTATAGTCAACGCACTGAGAGAAGGCATTGTTGTATCATGAGGATTTTCATCTATACTTTGATTCTCAATGAAATACTCTGGTTTTTTAAGTTTACCAATATCATGGTAATACGAGGCAACTCTGGCAAGGATGCCATTCGCCCCGACCCCCTCTGCCGCTGCTTCAGCAAGATTAGAAACCATCAAACTATGATAATAAGTACCGGGAGATTCGCTCAACAATTTTTTCATTAACTCATAATTCAGATCTGCATAATCAAGCAATTTCAAATCGGTTGTAATATCAAATATTTCTTCAAATACCTCCAATGGACCAATCGCAAGAATAATGGAAACAAGACTAATAAGAAAAATTTGTATGATATGAATTAAATGGTGGATTGTATTTGGTATTAAGTGCATTTCAAAAATCACAATCAATATAGCAGTTATAATACCAATTAAAAAACCAATAAAAGGCAAATCTCGACGTGTTTTAAATTGATGAACACAAAAATTTGTAATCATGGTTGCAATCAAAACATATAAGATAGCCATTGATTGTGAATTAAACAAAAAGATCATGAGGATTACATTGAAATATGAAATTAATAAAGATAATTTCTCGTTTATCAGCAAGCAAAACAAAAAAGAAAAGAAACTGACTAAGATCAGATAAGAAGGTTCCATCGTTTTCGGTAACATATTATAAAAATCCAGCAAATATACAACATATATATTGAGAATATAAATAGCTTCAATTGAAAAGATTAGACGAAGTTGCTTCTTATTGGGTTTAACATAATAGGTCATCATTCGCTCAAAGAACAAGACTAAACCAATAATACCAAAAAAAAGAGGCAAAACCTTTATCCATTTGATATCCTTTCGGTACAAGCCGATTTCACCCAATATTTCCATTGTTAATGGCGTCAGAACATCCCCTTCATACACAATCGGTTGTCCCTTTTTAATAATCGTTGTTTGCTGAACAAAATTCTTTTTAATTGCATCTATTTTGCTTTGGGTTGTATCGACATCATAAACTAAGTTCGGCTTAAGAATCAGCGATAACAAATCGGTTATAGTCTGCTCAAAACGCTTTGATAGGTTTGCTTCATTAAATTTACTTTGAATGTAAGACACAATGTCCTCACTAATGAGAATTCCTTCTATATAAACAGTCTCAACAAGCTGCTGACTTATAAAAATGACAGTTTCAAAGGTTTCGTCATCCAATTTTAAAAGAAAATTAACGGTCTTTTCTTTAACAGGCACCTTGCTTAAAATGTTAATACTTAAATTTTGATCATTACGTTTTGATTTAATCTCAACAAAAAAATTCAACAACAATTTTTCAGTCGCATCCTCTATAGCACGGTCTCTTTTATAAACTTTTTTTACATTTGAAATCTTTTGATTAAGAATTTTATCTGATATTTCTTTGTCATAGGACGTTTGAATTTCATACTGCTTATGTGTCACAATTCGAGCAGAACTTTCCATGCCAATCTTCAAATTTTGATTTTTTGGCAAATATAACAAACTAATCAAAAACATTAAATACACACAAAATACCGTATAAATAATCAGTTTTGCATAATTAAGCCTCATTACGAAGCTAATGAATTTCTTTCCCTGAAAACTTGCTAAGCGTTTTTTGACTTTAAACAATATTTGCCCCAAGAGATATTAACTTTTCACCGATACCATCATAACCACGTTCTACATGTTCAGTATTGTATAACTCGGTTTCTCCTTCAGCAGCAAGGGCTGCAATAAGTAGTGCAGCACCACCGCGAAGATCCATCATTTGAACTGACGTGCTTGAAAGCTGGCTCACACCATTTATAATTGCTTTCTTTCCTTCAATATGTATATCTGCACCCATTCGATTTAATTCCATAACATGCATAAATCTATTTTCAAATATATTTTCTATTATAATACTCTTTTTGTTCTCTAACAAAGCTAAAAAGGACATTAGTAATGGCTGCATATCTGTTGGAAATCCTGGATAAGGTTCTGTTTTAACATTAACAGCCTTATATTTACGACCATTTGGCAAAACTCTTATAGTTGTATCATCAATTATTTCAATGTTAGCACCTGCCTGAATCATTACCTGAATAAATCCATCAATATGCTCTAAATTGACACAGCTAAGTGTCACATCACCATTTGTCAGAGCACCGGCTGCTAAAAATGTGGCAGCTTCAATTCGATCTGGAATAATACTATAGTCAACCCCGCTTAGTCTTGCGACACCTTTTATTGTAATCACATCGGTACCAGCACCTGTAACATTTGCACCCGCACTATTTAGGAAATCTGCTAAATCAACTATTTCGGGTTCACGTGCAACATTTTCTAAAACACTGGTCCCTTCTGCTAAGGATGCCATCATAAGCATATTCTCAGTTGCCCCAACACTTGGGAAATCCAAGGTATACTTAGCTCCCTTTAGCTTACCTTTCAATTTGAGTATAACGAATCCGTGTTCAATTCGAACATCAATTCCAAATGCCTCGAATCCTTTTAAGTGAATATCAACAGGACGAGATCCAATTGAACAACCACCGGGATAAGGAACCTTTGCTAATCCAGAGCGAGCAAGAATAGGACCTGCCACAAGAAACGAAGCACGCATTTTAGTAATGAGTTCATAGGGAGCCACATGTCGCAATTCTTTTGCACACCAAACTTTAACACTACTATCTGAAAACTCTGCCCGCAAACCTAAACTCCTAAGTAATCGAACTGTTGTTGATACATCTGATAGTGCCGGGATATTTCGGATGGTACTAATACCATCTAATAGAATAGTTGCAATTAATATTGGAAGTGCCGCATTCTTAGATCCACCAATACGAACCTTACCTT